>ERZ781272.883-NODE-883-length-14309-cov-4.445840_pt1 | contig 14309 bp, 18 predicted proteins | sample MGYA00375850_ERZ781272 | MGnify/ENA primary metagenome ERZ781272 (study PRJEB29790, sample SAMN06051246) | human gut metagenome | host: Homo sapiens | place: USA: Cincinnati, Ohio | collected 2013-06-21 | study: EMG produced TPA metagenomics assembly of the Gut...
GTGTACGTGGAGGACCCGACCGATTCCTGGGGGAACACCAAACGTCCTGTCGAAGAAAGGGACAGGCTGTTTCATGACCTTCTGGCTCAAAAAGAGTATATTATGGAAGACGCCGGGCGGGAGTGCTTTGTGGAGGGTATGCGACAGGCCGACCATATCGTTTTGCTCGAAATCCCGTACAGGATCAGAAAAAAGAGAATTCTGCTGCGTTGGATCAAACAGAATTTGGGAATGGATAAATGTATTTATCGGCCGAATCGGGAGGTACTCAAGGCGATGTTCCGGTGGGCCAAAAACTATGACAGGGGAACGGACGGAACGAAACAGCGGGTGGCGCAGTTTGAGGAGAAAGTGGTTGTCCTGCATAACAACAGGGAAATAAAGGCTTATCTGCAAAAGATTGCCGCCTGCAGGCAGGACGGGGCGCTGTAATTCCCTGTGGTTTTTTGAAAGAAGCCCACATATGGCAAAAAAGGAGGGACAAATCCATAGATTGTCCCTCCTTTTTTTAAATTCATCGATTGGAAAACGGCGTCCCGCTGCGCAGCCTGTTTTATGGCAGCAAACAGTTATTTTCCTACCAGCAGCATCGCCGCACCGTTGATGCAATCCACCGGGCGGATGTCACGAAAGCCTGCGGCCTTCATCAGGCCTGTTTCATGCTCCAGGGTCAGGGGAATATCGAAGTGAACGAACCGTTCCTCCGGGATCTGGGCCTTTGCCCTCTTTTCCAGATACACCTGCCGCAGCAGGGTTTCCTCCTCCTCACAGCAGGCGAGATAATCTCCGAACAGGAACACCGCACCCTCTTTGAGCCCCCGATAGATTTTCCGGTAAAGCGTCAATTTTTTCTCCGGGAAAAAGTGGTGGAGGCTTTCAAAAGAGAGGACGGCGTCCCATCGGTTTTCCCCCATCTCATAATCAAAATAGTCCGCGCAGACCGTCTGCAAGTTCTTATCTCTGTGCTTCTTCAGCAGTTTGTCCAGCATATCTGTGCATAAATCCACACCGGTTACATGCAGCACAGGGATCCGTTTGAATATTTCGTCTAGCTCCAGCCCTGTTCCGCAGCCCAAATCCAAGACGGTTTCACATCCGTCGGGCAAGAGCTCCGCAAAGCGGCGGTAGGCGTTTTCCCACACAGCCATATGCTCCTCATAGCTGTCGATTCTCGCAGAGAAAAAGGCGGACATTTCCTCCAGAGGTACATCGGAGGTCTCTTCCAACCATGTCTTGAGTTCACACATATACTTCCAAATATTTTCTCGGATGATCATAAATCCATCCTTCCTTTCCCTCTCATTCTATCACGGCTGCCGGCTGTTTCCACCGCAGCCTTGATTCGGAAAGGAGAAAGCCCGCGGGAAATTCGATGTTTTCAATTAAGGTTTACGATTCACCGTTCTTCCAGGATCAGTTCTTCCGACTTCCGCGGTTTATATGCCTGGAGATGTTCGCATAGCCCGGCAGTCCAAAATTTCGTTCTGAATACTCCGCCTGTTTTCAATCATTTCAAACTCCATACAGAATATTCCTTTCGAGTTTTTTGGGCAATTGCGGGATATCGTAAACTAGTTCACTTGCCGGCACACGGAAGTATGGTATCATTACAGCCTCCGCATTTTTAAGTGTGGAGGCTGTAATGATTACTCATCTGTTTTCTTGACTTTAGACTCAGAATTGGAGTCTTTTTTCTTGGACTGGAACAGGTCGGAGACCTTGTCCACCACATCTGGGACCATGTTGATAATCCGGTCCGCAGTGCCGCTCTCATCGGAACCTGCCAGCTGGAGCAGGCGGACATTGCCGCCACTGATGACGAGGAAGGCAATCGGAGAGATGGAAACGCCGCCGCCGCTTCCGCCGCCGAACATATCCTTTGGCTTTGCAGAGGGAAAATCCGACCCTGCGGAACCAAACCCGAAGGTTACTTTGGAAACCGGGATGATGGTCGTTCCATCCTCCGCATGGATAGGCTGACCAACAATGGTGTTGACGTCCACCATATCCCTCAGTTTTTGCATGGAAGTCTCCATCAGATTATTGATAGGATGCTCGCTCATATCGTTGATACCCCTTTCCCTGCGTTGCGCAGGACTGTTCTTTTCTTTTTAAAGATCCATGTGGATGCTGTCATAATAGACACCGTTTAAATAATAACACTGCCGCCGTCTTCCAATTCCCGGAGCCGACTTATTGGTAGCAGGAAACCGCACGCTCATGGAAGGAGAAAACTTTGAGTATGATATATTCACACTCCTTGGGTGGAATTCGTTTCCGATTTTACCGCCGCCAACTGTTTTTTGATTATTCGGACAAGGATTTTCCAAAGGGCACTCAGCGCAGCCCAAAGTGTAACATAGACGGGGATGCACACTCGCAACGAAACCTTTGTCTCAAACACATCTTCAAACATTTCCGGGACAAGTTGCAGCTTCTGGACCTTGATGTTCAGATAGTTTTGGAGGGTGGCAAGCAGGGTATACACGATAACACAGGTTTTTCCATAGTTGATACCCGCTTGTGCAGGGTCCTCACCTCCTATGCGCATGCTGACACATACGCGGTCGATGACGATATGCCGCAGCAAAATATTTACCCCGTAAAACAGGTTGCGAAGGATCGCCATAAAATCGGATGTCTTTTCCATCAGCTCATCGAAATCAGCGTCGATGGTCTTTGCCGCACGGCGTTTTTCTCTCCGTTTGACCGATGTGGTGTTTTTCCTGCGCTTTTTCTGACTGCTTCGTTTGGAAGAATTCTTTTTTCCCTTTCCGTGTTTCTCCTCAGCTTTTCCGGGGAGGAGCCGAACATGCAAAAACAGATACCGGATGTCCAGAGTCATGATTGTCCTATAGGAAAACTCCACACGAATCCGGCAAAGCAGCAGGATAAGCAGAAGCCCGAGAATCCCTCCCGCAGTGAGCCATCCCATTAGGATTCCTCCGGCTGAGAAGCCCGCTGTCCCTCCGCAGATTCCCTGGGCGTGTGGATCTTCGGCAAATCCTTAAGGGATTCCAGGGAGAAGCTACGTAAAAAAGTATCCGTCGTTCGGTAGGCAATTGGCCTGCCGGGCAGGTTGAGCCGGCCTTCTTCCTCAATTAGACCTTTTGTCACAAGGGAATTTACGATGGAAGAACTGTCCACTCCGCGCACCTGCTCGACAAAGCTTTTGGTGACCGGCTGATTGTAGGCGATGATGGCAAGCACCTCGGTCGCCGCAGAGGATAGCGGGGTGTTCTTTTTGATGGTGAGCGCACGCTTGACCCATTCGCCGTATTCGGCGCGGGTGATCATCTGATAGGATTCCCCCAATCGGACGATGGAAAGCCCGCTGTTGCGCTCCCGGTAGCTATCTTCCAGCTGGCTGATGACGAGATCGAGCACTTCCGGGTTAAGCTCGGTCAGCTCGCACAAACGCTCGGCTTCCACTGGGTCGCCGCAGGCAAAGAGCACGGCTTCAAGAATCGCTTTTTCCTGTTCACCCATCCGTTTTCACCGTCCTGTCCGTAAGTAGTCCGCCTTGCAGGTAAAGTTCCTGAAGGTTCTGATAAATCCCAATATGGGGAAAAATTTCTAACTGCCCGCTTACCGTTGTCCCGGTCGTCGCGCCGGCAAAGGGAACGCCGGCGCGACGTGCCGTTTTAGCATCTACGATGCTGTCCCCGACATAAAGCGCCTCGGTGGGGAAAATTCCCAGCAGCTCCACTGCGTGCAGGAGCCCTTGAGGGGAGGGCTTTGGCTCACTGACATCGTCTCCGCCAAGGATGACGTCGAACAGTCCGAGGGCGTTTTCTTTGCTGAACACCGCTTCCATGCGCCTGTGAAACTTGGTTGTCACAATGCCGAGTTTGAACCCCCTTTCCCTGAGCGCTGAAAGGGTGGGAAGGGTATCTTCATAAAGGCGGGTGTTTTGAACCATGATTTCATCTGAACGCTGTACAAATAAGTTAGAAAAACGAGCCGCCTGCGTTTCATCCTGAATGCCGGTGAGGGAGGCGAAGGTCTCCTTCAAAGAGAGCCCAATCGTATGTAGCATGGCCTGCTTGTCCGGCAAAGGAAGCTCCATCCGGCTCAGTGCAAACGAGATGCACTCGAGGATTCCCGCCGATGCATCCGCCAATGTAAAGTCGAAATCAAAGAGAATTGCCTTGCAAGGCGTCATGGTCCGCTCGCCTCCCCGGATTCTTGCCGTAGCTCAATTTCATCAAAGCTGTTTAGCTTGATTTTTCTGGACTTAATAAGCTCGAGCAGGGCGAGGAAGACGGCAACTGCGCCGGACCGCTGTGTTTGAGCGGCGTAAAGCCCCTGAACACTCAGTTTCCTGCGGCTTTGCAGCAGCTGTATAATCTCGGTTTCCTTACTTTCCACCGGGACAAACTCGTGACCGATAATTCCCTCAAACGCCGCTTTGGGAGGTGGAAGCTTGAAAGCGGCCCGCCCAACAGCGTTGAGATAGGCTTTTTTGATTAGCTCCGGCTCATGGATACGGGTGTAGGTTTAGCCCAGTAGGTTGCCTGAAGGTTTCCGCACGAAGATATCGCCGCCGACATAGCGCTCCCTGAGAAGAGCAGCCGCCTGCTTACAGGCCGCGTATTCAATGAGTTGTCCGGTGAGCTCCTGCTTGAGGACTTCCGCTTCTTCCTGTTTTGGCAGCAGCATGACGGTCTTGATGTAGACCAGACGAGCCGCCATATCCAAGAATTCGCTTGCCACTTCCAAGTCCTGCCGTTTCATCTCCTCAATCGTGCAGAGGTACTGAGTAAGCAGCTCCGCAATGGGAATGTCGCAGATATTGATTTTATTTTTGGTAATCAGGTGCAACAATAAATCGAGAGGCCCTTCAAATTGCTGTACTTTAAATGTCAGCTTTTCCATATCTCTTAAAAGATGGCACGGCAGAGGATATCGATAAAGCCGGTCGAAAAGTCAAGTCCTTTGAATACCAGCGCGCGCAGAAAAGCAAGCGGGGTAGAAAGCACGCCGGTAAAGAGCAGGACGAACAGGACAAGAAAAATAATCTGCTCATACTGCATAATTTTAAAATACCAGTTGGTAGGTAAAAATAATGTCGCAAGACGGGAACCGTCGAGGGGAGGAATCGGCAGGAGGTTGAAGATGCCAAGTCCGATATTCAAGTTGACCATCAGTAGTAAAACGCTGCAAAAAGCCGCACCCATCATGGAATTCGAGAGCGGGGAATAGTAGGCGAATTTATAGATAATCAGGCAAATAAGGGCAAGCAAAAGGTTTGCAAGCGGGCCCGCACAGGCAGAGAGTGCCATTCCTTTTTTGGGGTTTTTGAAATTGCGTGGATTAATGGGGACCGCTTTCGCCCAGCCAAAACCGGTCAACAGCATACAGATAGCGCCGATGGGGTCGAGATGGGCAAGCGGGTTGAGAGTCAGTCTTCCGTTGACCGCCGCGGTATGATCGCCCATCTTGTTCGCTGCCCAAGCATGCGCGTACTCATGAAAGGGAAGTGCGGTAAAGAGCACGATTGCCTTGACGAATATTTGAAACATCAGATTGGACAAAGAAATCAACTCCTTTAATTCATGCCAATATTATAAGCAATACAGGGATAAAAAACAAGCAGACAAATATGAACGGTTCCTTTTATACATCATAGAGGAGGATACAGAGAGTATGGCCAAAAAATTAGTTTTGCAGAAAAAAATTCTGCTGGGTTTTAATCCAATATGGACTGTTTTTCATTTTTTTACTCCAAGGTTAAAATTGCGGAAAAACGGCCGAGAAAGGGAAAAAAGACTTGCTTTTTAAAAGGAAACCTGATAATATATCCCTGTTGACTATCTGAAAGCATTTAAAGGAGGTGCCGACTCATGGCAAAATGCGATATCTGCGGAAAAGGTGTCACTTTCGGAATCAAAGTCTCCCACTCTCACAGACGTTCCAACAGAACCTGGAAACCGAACGTGAAACGTGTCAAAGCGATCGTCGATGGTTCACCTCGCTACATCCACGCCTGCACACGCTGCCTGCGTTCGAATAAAGTGACCCGCGCTATCTAACGACATTAAGCACCGGAATTTGAAGAGCAGCCCTGTTTGGGACTGCTCTTTTTTCGTTTCTCCATTCTCCAAAAAGGGAATGGCACAGCCGTTCCCTTTTTGGTTGCGAGAGATTCACCTTGCCGGCTTTTACTAAGGACATTTTCCATTACAGCTCGATTTCTTCCCCTGGATGTACAATCAGACAGGTGGAGTGCTCCAGTTTTACCACTATCACTTCGTCAAACAGCTCGCCGGGTTTCGTGTGGATGGGGATCGTGTGTTTTGCGCCGAGTATCTCCGCGCACTGGGCGGCTTCCTTTGGGCCCATGTTGTAGTGTCCGTCAGTGGGGAGCAAAGCGTAATCCAGATGCATCGGCGCAAGAAGGGTCTGCATCTCCGGGGTTTTGGAGGTATCCCCTGCAGCATAGACGCGCACGCCGTCGAGTGTGATGAACATAGCCCACGCATTCCTCCCGTTTGTGATTATGATTGCAGGCTGGAACTGCCTGCACCGTGATACTCAAAGGTATGGTATCCGCCCTCCAGCGCTTCCTTTGCCCGGATAATTTGGCAGGATTGCTTTTGTGTGACAAGGGAAATTTGGTTGTGGTCGCTATGTTCGTGGGTGACGAGGATGTAATCGGCCGGCAGGCCGTAGCCGTCCCCGGCATAGGGGTCAACATAGAGAACCGTGCCGCCTTTGGTACTCAGCCGAAAGCTGCCGTGTCCCTGATAGTAAAGCTTTGCCATAAGAAAAATCCTCCTTTTTCATGTCCAAAGTGATACTATTATTTTACTGCTTTTGCAGGTGCAGGGCAAGGAAGGTGGCTTGGATTTTGAGCAAAGCTTTGCTTTTCACCAGCGAAGTCTCGAAAGAGACAGAGTGAACCGATCCCCCCCGGGGAAAATCCCCGTACTCTCTTCGGTATGAAAAGGCGAAAAGGCTCAGAATAGCGGGACAAACCGCCTGCATATTCCTATAAGGGCAGGTGGTATAAAAATGAAACAGCACACCAAAAAAATCAAAGGACTTGCCGTCCTGTTGGCGGCGGTGTTGCTTATTACAGGCATACAGGTCCCCGTTTGCGCGCAGGAATTGAGTGTTTCTGCGGCGAGCGCCGTGGTCATCGAAGCGCAGACGGGAAAAATCCTCTACCAGAAAAATGCGCAGGAGGAACGCCCCATGGCGAGCACGACGAAGATTATGACAGCTCTGCTTGCCCTGGAGCAGGAGGGACTCGACGAGGGCTTTTCCGTGGATGAAAACGCCATCCAGGTGGAGGGAACCTCGATGGGGCTCAAGGCGGGCGATACTGTGACCCTGCGCTCGCTTGCCTGCGGCATGCTGATGGCCTCTGGAAACGATGCGGCAAACTGCGCCGCCGTGCGCCTTGCTGGGGACATCCCTTCCTTTGCGCAGATGATGAACGAGCGCGCAAAGGAAATCGGGATGGAGCACACAAATTTTGTCACTCCCTCCGGTCTCGACGCCGACGGACACTATTCAACCGCCTACGATATGGCGCTGCTCGCGAGAGAGGCCATCCAAAACCAGGACTTTCTGGAAATCTGTTCTCAGCAAAAAATCACGACGGAGTACGGCAACCCTCCCTACAAGCGCACCCTTTCCAATCACAACCGTCTGCTCTCCATGTATGAGGGAACCATCGGCGTGAAAACCGGATTTACCAAGAAGGCGGGTAGATGCCTGGTCTCTGCGGCGACAAGGGACGGGGTAACGCTCATCTGTGTGACGCTCAAAGCGCCGGATGACTGGAACGACCACTGCGCGCTCTATGACTATGGATTCTCCAAGGTGCGTATGGAACAGCGGACAGACGTATTTTCCTCCGCCGTACTGCCAGTCGCAGGAGGGGAAAAACAGGAGGTTGTCCTCGGCCCGGCCGAGGAGATGCTCTTTCCGGCCATTGAAGGGGAAACCTATGAATTGACCTATGAGCTGCGCGTGCCAAAATTTCTGTATGCACCAGTACAAAAAGGTGATATAATAGGTAAAGTGGCGTACTATGCCGACGGGAAAGAGATGGCGGAATATGACGTCGCCGTAACCGAGGACTGTGGGATTGCAACCGCAGAATCAAAGCCGGAGCACCAGGGCTTTTTCCAAAGGCTTTGGAAGCGGATTCAGGGATTTTTCGGCCGGACAGCCGATTGAAATTGCACGGCGTCCGGTTTTAAGGATACACCAAAGGAACGGACTGGAGGAAAACTGTTTGGAAAGAAAGCTATCGCGCCTGCAAAAGGTGCTGTCTGAATGTGGATTTACCTCCCGCCGCAAGGCGGAACAGATGATACTCGAGGGCCGGGTGACGGTAAACGGCCGTCCCGCCGGGATCGGCCAGAAGGTAGGGCCCAGTGATTTGATAGCCGTGGACGGTATGAAGGTGGATACCTCCTCCGCGGCAAAAAAGCATGTCTACCTCATGCTCAATAAGCCCAGAGGGTATGTCACGACGATGAGCGACGAGCTCGGGCGGCGCGATATCACCGCCTTGACCCAGAACGTCGGGGCAAGGGTGTATCCGGTCGGAAGGCTCGACCGCAATTCAGAGGGCATGCTCCTGCTGACGAATGACGGGGAGTTTGCAAACCTCCTGATGCACCCGAGGCACCATGTATCCAAACGCTACCGCGTGACCGTGCGCCCGGATATTACCGACGAGCAGCTGATGACCCTCAGTGAAGGGGTCCAGCTCGAGGATGGAACGATGACCCTGCCGGCGGATGTGCGCATCATCGACCGACAGGAGGGGCGCGTGGTCGTGGATATTACTCTGTATGAGGGCAAAAACCGGCAGATCCGCCGGATGTGCGAGACGGTCGGGTTGGAAGTCGCCCGCTTAAAGCGCGTCGCCATCGGCCCCATCAAGCTCGGAATGCTCAAAGTCGGCACTTGGAGGCACCTGAGCAAGGAGGAAGTCGATTCGCTCAAAGCGGAAGCGGGACAGTCCTCTTCGGGCAAAGGCCGTTCCCGTCCCCGTAGATAGGGAGGGGACAGAATGCTGACGATGAAGCTATGCGCCGACATGGATCATGTCAAAAAGCTGTGTGAGGTGCAGGGTCTCCCTTTTGACGGAAATATCAGGGCTTTTTGCTGTGAGGAACGGGGAGAGGAAACCGGCTATTGTCTTTTTTCCACGGAAAATGGACAGGCCGAAATCCTGGCTGTCTCCTGTGGGGAAGATGATTTTTTGGCAGATGGCCTTATCCGCGGGGCGTTGAGCGTTTGTTCCGGACAGGGCGTGGAGGAGTTTGTTTTGTCTCCCTCCGTTGAGTGGAAATTGGCGGAAACCTGCGGGGTTGACATTTATTTAACAAATTTGCCAAGAAACATCGAGGGGTTTTTTGCAAAATATAAAAATTGCGCAAGATAAAGCCAAACGCCTTGAGGTTTTTTATTTCCAAGTGTATAATATAATTTAATTACGCAATTTTTATCTTTCACACGCGGTTTTAGCGTCTGGAAAGGGAAAAGAGTGGGAAATGCTTTCCATTTTCGCGTAACCGTCTGCATGATGCAGACAACCATGCTTATCATAAAAACGGCGGAGGGGATCTCCAAGGCCGGGGATTTTCTTTACGTGAGGGAAATCCACTGTCCGGGACTCCGGACGTATTTCAAGTTTGAGGTTAAAGGAATGGAGGAAACAAGATGAGTCCAGAAAACAGGCTAACAGCCCTTGCTCAGGCACAGAAATCTGTGAATGCGGCATCGAAGGCTCGTGAGAGATTGGCCTTGCTGTTCGATAAGGATACTTTTGTAGAGCTTGATACCTTTGCAAAAGCAGACGGACAGGGGGTCGTCACAGGCTACGGCGCTGTCGACGGCAGCCCGGTCTTTGCCTTTGCGCAGGATAAGGGAGTCCTTTCCGGCGCGGTCGGCAGAGTCCATGCAGCAAAAATCAAGAAGGTATATGAACTTGCACTGAAAACCGGCGCTCCGGTGGTTGGAATCTATGATTCCAACGGTGCAAGACTGAGTGAGGGAAACGATGCGCTTGCCGCTTACGGCCAGATGCTTCTTTGCTCGAACAACCTCTCCGGCGTCGTTCCCCAGATTTCCCTGGTTCTCGGCACCTGTGCCGGCACGGCGGCAATGATTGCGTGCAGTGCGGATTTCGTTGTGATGTCGGGGAATGCAGAGCTGTTCATGACCGCTCCGTTTACCGCAAAGGCAAACGGAGAAAAGGTTGAGGGCGTCGGCACCGCTCAAAATGCGGCTAAGGCGGGCGTTGCGCACATCGTCTGCGAGGACGAGTCCTCTGCCATTGAATCTGCCCGCGGACTGATTGCCAGACTGCCGCTCAACAACCTGAGCGCAGCCCCCATCTCTGATTTTTCCGAGTCGGATGCCTCTGCGGCACTCAAGGCTGCCTGTGAGAACATCGCCGGCGCGGATATCGATACCATCGTTGCAGATGTCGTTGATACCGGCAGTGTCATCGAGCTCGATAAGGAGTTCGGAAAAGCAGCCCTGACGGCACTCGTCACCGTTTCCGGTATAAGCTGCGGCGTCGTTGCTACCAGAAGAAAAGAAAATAGCGGCAAACTTGATAAGGACGCTGTTTCCAAGATCGCACGCTTTGTGAGCGTCTGCGATTCCTTTGCGCTGCCTGTGATTACCTTTGTCGACACCGAGGGCTTCTCCGGCTGTGCCGCAGAGGAACTCGCCGGCGGTATCCGAGAGGCGGCGAAACTTGCGCATGTTTACGCGGAAGCGACCTGCGGCAAGATCTCCGTCATCATCGGTGATGCTTACGGTCCCGCTTACATCTCCCTGGCCGGCAAAAACGCCAATGCCGATCTTGTCTATGCTTGGCCGAGCGCCGTGATCTCTGCTCTTGCACCGGAAACTGCCGCCAACATCTTTGAAGACGGCAAGCTTGAAGGCAGCAAGAACCCGACGGCAGACCGCGCTCAGATGATTGAGGATTATAAGCTGAATCAGGCTTCCCCGTTTGAAGCGGCTGCGGGCGGACATATCGACAATGTCATCGATCCGGCAAACACCCGCGCGGCCCTGGTCAGCGCAGTCGAGCTGCTCAGCGCAAAGCGGGAGACCCGTCTGCCGAAGAAGCACAGCAATATCCCGATGTAAGCTGCCAAAAACCGGCCTGAACTGATAAGAACATAAGGAGGAACTCGTTGTGAAGAGATTTAATATAAGCGTTAACGGTACAAGCTACGACGTCGTCGTCGAAGAAACCTCTGCTGCAGGTGCTCCGGCTCCTGTCGCTGCACCCGCACCCACCGCTGCTCCGGCAGCCGCTCCCGCTCCGGCGGCAGCTCCTGCCGCTGCACCCGCACCTGCCGCACCAGCCGGTAAAGAGGGTGCGACCAAAGTCAACGCCCCGATGCCGGGCAACATCCTGGATGTCAAAGTCAATCCGGGTGATGCCGTCAAAGCAGGAGACGTTCTTGTAATCCTCGAAGCTATGAAGATGGAAAACGAGATCGTGGCTCCGGCTGACGGTACGGTTGCAGGCGTCAATGTCAAGAAGGGCGATACGGTCAACTCCAACGACCTGCTTATTTCCCTCAATTAAGAATGATAGTATCCGGGATAGGCGGAAAGCGTCTTGCTTTTCGCGGCCCATTCACGAACGCTGAACAGGGAGAGAGGTGCCGAAAATGGCAAAAAAAATAAAGATTACGGAAACCGTCCTTCGTGACGCCCACCAGTCCCTTATCGCGACGAGGATGTCCATGGACGATATGCTTCCGATGCTCGAAGCGATTGACAACTGCGGGTTTTATGCCGTAGAATTCTGGTGTGGTTCAACATTTGACGCCTGCCTGAGATTTTTGGACGAGGACCCGTGGGAGAGACTGCGTATCCTCAGACGGCATATGCCGAATTCCAAACTCCAGATGCTCTTTCGCGGACAGAACATGCTTGGCTACCGCCACTATGCAGATGATGTGGTCGAGTACTTTGTCCAGAAATCCGTTTCCAACGGAATTGATATCCTGAGAATCTTTGATGCGCTCAACGATATCAGAAATTTGGAGACCTCCATCAAGGCGGCGAAGAAAGAAGGCGCACATGTTCAGGGCGCGATTTCCTACACCACCAGTAAAGTACACACCATCGATTATTTTGTGAAATATGCACATCAGCTTGAGGATGCAGGTGCGGACTCCATCTGTATCAAGGATATGGCGGCTCTGATTACCCCATACATGGCGTATGACCTTGTCAAGGCGCTCAAAGCGGAAATCAAAGTCCCCATCCAGCTGCATTCCCACTACACATCCGGTCTTGCTTCCATGGCACAGCTCAAGGCAATTGAGGCGGGCGTCGATGCGATTGACACCGCAATGTCTCCGCTGGCTCTGGGTACTTCTCACCCGGCAACAGAGTCTATGGTTGCCGCGCTTGCAGGAACCGAGTATGATACCGGCCTTGACCAGGCAAAGCTCAACGTAGTCAGAGCGCATGCTGCAAAGCTCAGAGATAAATATCTCGAGAGTGGACTGCTTGTTCCGAAGCTGCTCGGCGTCGATGCAAACACTCTGCTCTATCAGGTTCCGGGCGGAATGCTCTCCAACCTCGTTTCCCAGCTCAAACAGGCTGGAAAAGAGGACCAGCTCGAGGAAGTTCTCCGCGAAGTCCCAAGAGTCCGCGAAGATGCGGGCTTCCCGCCGCTGGTTACCCCGTCCTCCCAGATCGTCGGTACCCAGGCTGTGTTCAACGTCATCTTGGGCGAGCGGTATAAGATGGTCACCAAGGAATTCAAGGGCATCGTAAAGGGCGAGTACGGCCGTACCCCTGTCCCCATCGATCCGGAATTCCGCAAGAAGATTATTGGCGATGAAGAGCCGATCGACTGCCGTCCGGCAGACCTCCTTGAGCCGGAGCTCGACAAACTGCGTGCAGAGTGCGCAGAGTGGACCGAGCAGGAAGAGGATGTCCTTAGCTATGCTCAGTTCGGCCAGGTCGCTGTCAAATTCTTTGAGAAGAGAAAAGCAAAGAAATACGGCATCGATGCAGACCATGTCGACATGGAAAACAAGGTTCATCCCGTCTAATCGACAGATGATAAGCGGAGTATCCTGGATGGATACTCCGCTTTTTTACAGATATAATTGTTATGCTTGAAAGTAAATAGATGGGAAAGAGTGGATTTTACATGGAGGCAATGAAAGCCGCAGAGCTTTTTAAAATCAAACGGGATTATAAGCAGGATATTTCCTTTGTGATCATGATGGGTTGGACACTATGCAAAATCTGACTTGGATTTGTGCAAAAATCAATCGATTTTCTCCTGAAATCAAGCCAATGCTAATGATATCAACGGAAATCAGTTGACAAGCCGGGGATAAAAATAGTATTATAAACTATATATCTGATGAAAGTTGAGAGGGTATTTCCATGATAAAAAGCATGACCGGCTACGGTCGGTGCCAGCAAACAATCGACGGACGCGATATTTTGGTGGAGATCAAATCGGTCAACCACCGTTTTTTTGAGTTTTCCGCCAGAGTGCCCCGAGTCTATGGGTATCTGGAAAGCCAGCTCAAAAGCTATTTACAGGGCAAGATCTCCCGTGGAAAGGTCGACGTCGGGGTTACTATTCTGACGCTCGAGGGAATCGACGCGAACGTGGAGATCAACCACGCGCTCGTCCAATCCTATGTCAATGCCCTGCGCAGTGTCAAAGATGAATTCGATTTGACGGACGACCTCTCCCTCTCTGCCATCTCCCAGTTTGCGGACATCTTCACCGTCCGCAAAAACGTGGAGGATGAGCAAGTCATCTGGGACAGCGTGCGCACCGTACTCGACGAGGCGCTTGCGAATTTTGTCCGCATGCGCGAGGTCGAAGGCGAGCAGATGAAGGCCGATATCCTCTCGCGGCTAGCCACAATTGAGGAGCGGGTCGCCTTTGTAGAGGAACGCTCTCCCCAAACCGTGGAGGAGTACCGGAACCGACTGTACGCTAAAATGCAGGAGGTTTTAAAGGACAGCAAAATCGAGGAACAGCGCATCTTGACGGAGGCCGCCATATACTCTGAGAAAATCGCAGTGGATGAGGAAACTGTCCGCTTAAGAAGCCACATCAAGCAGTTTGAAAGTATTCTTCAAAGCGAAGAACCGATTGGCCGCAAGCTCGACTTCTTGGTGCAGGAATTAAACCGAGAGGCGAATACCATCGGCTCGAAAGCGCAGGACATTGAAATTGCACGCATCGTCGTGGACATCAAATCGGAAATTGAAAAAATCAGAGAGCAGATTCAAAACATCGAATAAGCCCATTTGGGAGGAAA
>ERZ781272.884-NODE-884-length-14309-cov-3.044970_pt1 | contig 14309 bp, 12 predicted proteins | sample MGYA00375850_ERZ781272 | MGnify/ENA primary metagenome ERZ781272 (study PRJEB29790, sample SAMN06051246) | human gut metagenome | host: Homo sapiens | place: USA: Cincinnati, Ohio | collected 2013-06-21 | study: EMG produced TPA metagenomics assembly of the Gut...
TTGTTTTCTCGGTGCCTGCTATCCGGAATGTCACCCGGAATCAACCAATAAAGTTATCTTCTTTTTCTGTCAGATTTGGGTTACGATCACCGCGGAGCGCAAGGACATTCTGGATTCCTTCTGCAGTCAAAATTTTTGCAAATTCATCAATCTCGGCTTTATTGTAGTGCAGGCAGGTCAGATGAACGACTGGTTCTACATGATAATTCTGTTTGATTTTCTTTGCCAGTTCTATGGTTCGATTACAATTGGAACTTCCTCCTGCACCAAAAGTAACGCTGATAAAGTCCGGTTCCAATTCACAGAGAATATCCAAAGTGGCATCGATATTTTTTAATTCGCTATCCTTTTTTGGAGGAAAAATCTCAAAGGACAGGCTTTTTTTCTTATTGTTTAATTCTGATATTTTCATCTGTTTTATCCATCTTTCTAAAATTATTGCGCTGGAAAGTATTATATATCATTTGATGTTTCCTGTATAATATAAAAAAAGATGTATTTGCCATAGTTTAAAACTATATTCACTTTTGAAAACTTTGCCATAAAGGGATTTGTGTGAGTACCTCCTTATGACAGGAGGTACTTGTGCAGAGCAGCGAGATAGGTTTCACCCAGACGGCTGAGCAGGCCTTTGCGGTGTGTGATATAGCCGATATGCATTTCATTTTCATCAGCCAGTGGAACGGCGATAATGTCGCTTCCATTCAGCTTTTCGTCAATGATACCACTGCACACTGTATAGCCATTCAATCCAATCAGAAGATTGAACAGGGTTGCCCGGTCACGTACACGTATATTTTTCTTTCGTTCAGAAGGAGAAAAGATTTCTTCAGAAAAGTAGAAAGAGTTATGTTCTCCCTGCTCAAAAGAAAGATATGGATATTCCTGAAGTTCTTCGTTTGTGATGACAGATTTTTGTGCCAGTGGATGATGACTGCTGAGAAATACATGTGGCTTGGCAACATAAAGCTCGTGAAATTTCAAATCATTGGATTTCAGAATTTTCTGCAGTACGGTTTCGTTAAATTCATTGAGAAACAAAATGCCAATTTCACTTCGCATATGAGCGACATCTTCAATAATCTCATAGGTCTGTGTTTCGCGCAGACTGAAATCATATTCTTCCTGGCCGTATTCCTGAATCAGATCCACAAAAGCATTGACCGCAAAAGAGTAGTGTTGTGTGGAGACACAAAATTTCTTTTTTCCACCATTATTTTTCTTATATTTGTCTTCGAGGATGGAAGCCTGTTCTAATACCTGTCTGGCATATCCTAAAAAATCTTCTCCCTCTTTTGAGAGACGGATTCCTTTGTTGGAGCGATGAAAAATCGTGATATGCATTTCTTTTTCCAGTTCATGGATGGCATTTGTCAGGCTTGGCTGGGAAATGTACAGTTGGTTTGCGGCTTCGGTAATGGTTCCGGTTTCCGCTACAGTTACAATGTATTTTAATTGTTGAAGAGTCATGAAAATACCTGTCCTTTGCGCTTTTGTTTTTATGATAAGTATTTTGTATTTAATTGTCAAATTTGTGGGATTACACGATAAAATAAAACGAAAAATTCCTAGTGTTGTCTAAGCCTGTGTGGTAAAATATAAAATATATATGGAGGAAAGAAATTATGGCATACGAAAATGATTTTATTATGCGGCAGGTGCGCGATATGACACGCATGCTTGCTAAAATTTTATTTGGAAAAAATACAGCGACTTATGAATATCAGCAGGAAGACAATTATACGGCAGCAGACAGTTTGTATGCGCGCCTGATTACTATGGTGGATGCTGGAAAAATCAATGAGGCGGAAAACAGACTATATGAGGAGTTGGACCGTGATGAAGAAGGAACATTCGAGGTGGCTTTGGGGTTTTATGATTATCTGAATGAACTTCCGGAAGAATTCCTTGAGGCACATGATTACAGTAGAGACGAGGTAAAAGAAGGCGCGCAGAGTCTTGCAGACCGCAAGGGAATGGGAGTGCTTGGGGAAGGTTTGGATTAAATATTGTGATAGAACATTAAAGTATTTTACAATATGTGCCGATATAATAGAAGCATGGAAGCATTGTATCTCAAAATTTTTGAGGGACAGTGCTTTTTTTGCAAATAATTACTTATTACCGCTGGGACCTTTCCGGACAGCGGTGCGGTCATGACTGACAGATTGACCGCGGAAAGGAGAAAAATGGGTATTGCACAAGTGAATCCTTTTGGTAATCAAAGCTATCAGAATTATGATATGCTTACCAAAAGCAAAAGAGATTCATCCGATGCGGAAACAGAAAAGCCTGATATTTCTGAAGTCATGAAGAAATATCAGGAAGCACATGAGATTACCGCGCAGAAATTGCGGGAAGACACGGATTGGCGCGATATGACGGATGAAGAGTGGGACAAGATGCTTGAAGGCATGGATCAATATATCGATGCCTTTAAGGAACGTCTGAAACTGCAGGAAGAATTGCAAGAGGAAGCCGCTAAAAAAGCCGCGGCAGAGGCTGAGCCTGCCATGAAAACGACTGCCGCTTCCGCAGCGGCGCTTAATGTGGCAGCAGGCGGTTCCGGGGACGCGGTGGCAGGCAGTGGAGACGAAGGAAACGAGGTTTCTACCGGGGAAGAAGCCAAGCACGAAAAAAACTGGACGAAATTGCTGCAAACGGATGATCAGACGATTCTTCGTGTCGCGAAACGCGCGCAGGAGATGGAAAGCATGGCAATGTCAAAGTATCAGGAAGTCATGCTTATGGGGGAAACGACAAGCGGTGTAAGAGAAAGTGATGGAGTATCTTGCACAGTTTGATAAAGAGGATGCATTATCAATCCCGGATTCAAAAGAATTTTGGGAGAATTTCCTGATGCAGGAGGCAAAACATGGAAGTAAAAGTGGGAAACAGTTGGGTGTCGGAAGCGGCACTGAGTTATGCAAAAGCGAAAGCGGACAGTGGAGCATCCGTAATCTTAAAGGGACTTTCGGATCGCTACCCGGGCATGAATCTCTCGACGAACACGCAGGCTTTTTCGCAGAAAGGTACGAATAATATTCAGATTGCACCGAGTATTCTGGCACAGATGCAGAATAATCCGGACAAGCGGATCGAGTATGAGGCTTTGATCTATGATTGCGCAAAATTGATCTCGACCGGCGCCATGGACTGGGCACCTGCCGGTTCTCATGTGAAAGCGGCAGGAACGATCATCAATGCGGACGGCAGTGTGAGCGGCTGGTCGATCACGGAAGACGATAACGGGGATGAGTCGCGCGGAAAAACGAAGCTGGACAAGGATAAGAGAGATACCTGGGAGAAAAAAATTCAGGAGATGCATAAGCAAAAACGCATCAAAGAGAAGAAAGAAGCCCAAAAGCGTCTCGAAGAAAAACGAAGCGATAAAAGCAGCGCATCATACGGAGATATTCTTGTGTTGTCACAGGAAGGACTCGACAGTGCCAGAGAGCTTACGTCAAAGAAGCAATAATAGAATATGCTGAAATATTTGTAAATGTAAATTGTGCAAGCCAGTTTTCTTGTGGTAAAATAATTCTAGTTTTGATTGCATATTTTACGGAGGATATGAAGTATGGCAATACCAAAGATTGATGAACAGAATATCACAGCAGCAATAAAATACATTGATGAGCATGGTGTACCAGATAAAAATAAAAGCACACAGTATGTTCTCATAACAGAAGATGGAAAGCAATACCCACCGAAATATGTTATTGCAGTAGCAAATCATCTTGCAAATGGAGTTGATATTTTAACAGATGAATTTAATGCAGTGGAAGCTAAGAATTATTTTGAGGCAAGAGGTTATAATATTGAATCAAAACAGGAAAAGTTTAAACTGACAATTTCATCTGATGGAATAGTATCTACTGATGACAGATTTAAAATGGATAATTTGAACCTTGGGGGTAATTACAGACCTATTGATGCATATTTTGTAAACGCAGATGGAGAAATCATAAAAAGAAAATACAATAAAGGGGAACGAAGAAATACGAACCAGACATTGCCGAGACTGGCGTTTCAGATATTTGAAAATCAGATTAATAATCTTTCGGATTTGGATAAAAAGAGTTTCCCTATTTGTAAATATACACCTGAAACAGAGACAATATGTGGTATATTCAAGACGGTAGAAGAATTTTTAAAATACAGGAACTCAATGGAACATTTAACATATAGAAGAGAAAATGGTCCACAGTACATAATCTATTCCTGGAATTTATTTTCAACCTTGTTATTTGTACAGGAATGTTTGAAGAGATTTGGAAGTGAAGGCGACAAATTTATTCTTGTGTATCGTGATAAAACAGAGCAGGAAAAGAATCAGGCTATAACAGATGCAAGTGTTGCGGAGGAAGAAGAGAAGACAGCGCAAGGATGTAAAAATCCATATTCAAAAATATTACTGGAATCAAAAAACATTATTTTCAGAGGTGCTCCGGGAACCGGAAAATCATATCTGGCAAAGGAGATTGCTGCGGATATTATCAGTGATGGATATACGGACAAATACACAGATCTTTCCGATGAACAGAAGAAGCAGGTTGAATTTGTACAATTTCATCCAAGTTATGATTATTCAGATTTTGTAGAAGGACTTCGCCCAAGAATGAATGAGGACGGTTCTATGGGATTTGAACTACAGGATGGAATATTCAAGAAGTTTGTAGAAAGAGCAAGAAAGAATTTTGAGGATTCCAAAAAATCAAAAGAATCAGTAGAACAGGAAATTTCCGCAAAGACAGCAATGACGGAATTTTTTGGAAGCATTGATCTTGGTGAGGATACATTCACTACGATTAAAGGCAGTGAATTTACGATTGTTAATGTGGATGAGAGACATATAGACATATCCATTCCGGGAAATGCAACAATTGATAAGTTAAGCCTGAACATAGAAGAATTACAGAGAATGCTTGAATCAGATGTTACATTTGAAAAAGTTAGTGATATTACAAATTTCTTTGGCAAGCAGTTCGCTACACAGGCATATTCCTATGATTTTGCATTATATAAGGCAATCAAATCACGAAAGATGGAAAAGCAGACATTAGTGGCATCTCCGGAGACGCAGAAAAAGTATATTTTTATTATTGATGAGATTAATCGTGGAGAAATTTCAAAAATACTAGGAGAACTATTCTTTTCAATTGATCCTGGTTATAGAGGAAGAGCCGGAGAGGTGGCTACACAATATTCCAATATGCATACGGATCCGAATGAAAAATTTTATATACCGGAGAATGTTTATATTATAGGAACAATGAATGATATTGACAGATCTGTAGACAGTTTTGATTTTGCTATGCGCAGAAGGTTCCGTTTTGTTGAGGTACGAGCAGAAGATACGCAGGATATGCTTGAATCATTAGATGATGAAGACCTCAAAACAGAAGCTATTACAAGAATGGATAGGCTTAATGCAGAAATTATCCGGGTGCCGGATTTGAATGAAAATTATCAGATAGGTGCCTCTTATTTCCTGAAACTTAAAGTATTGGAATTTGATGATTTGTGGACAGATTATTTACAGCCATTATTGCAGGATTATGTACGTGGACTTAATGACGAAGAAGATTGTATGAAGCGATTTTCGAGAGCTTATGGCTATATAACGCCGAGTGAAGGTGATTCGGATGAAACAGCTATTAATTAAGGATAATCAGTACAGAGTAAAGAGTGATTTTGATGAGGTCAAAGATGTTGCAGATTATGTTGCAGACAAAACATTAGTTGAATTGGAAAAAGAAGGGGTATTTGTATTTCCTTCATCTGTTAAGGAAACGGAAGATCTGACAAATGATCAGATGATATTGAAAAGTTACAATGATATGTATATTTCCGGAAATGTTATGGGATTTTTAGGAGCAGGAAATCAGAGAATTGTCATTGAATCGAGGTTTAGTAGAGGTGAAAGAGATCATTTCTTTCAGTATTTGCTTGAAAAAGTCCTTAAGTTTCCTAATTTTATAAACCTTGAGACAGCCGCTGATCAGGATGACAGATTATTCAATTTGTTGCTTTTCTTATTTCCTAAGTATTTAAGAGATGCAATGAGAAAAGGTTTGTTTAAAACATATATCCGCAGGCAGTATAATGATGGAAATGTCAGAGGCGCAATTGATATTGCAAGACATATTAAGAGAAATACTCCATTTATTGGAAATATTGCATATTCCCAGAGAGAATATTCCTATGACAACTATCTGATAGAATTGGCACGTCATACAATTGAATATATTAAGGGAAAAAATGGTGGAAGAATACTTCTTACTACTATAAAGGATGAAGTAAATCAAATTATTCAGGCAACTCCAGGATATAGAGCTGGTGACAGAAGAAAAATTATTGATAGCAACACAAAAAATGCGGTAAGACATGCCTATTATCACGAGTATCGTTCGCTTCAACAACTATGCATTCTGATTCTTAGAAATGAGCAGCATCAGTATGGAAACGGAACACGAAATGTATATGGACTTCTGTTTGATGGTGCGTGGTTATGGGAAGAGTATGTAAGTGCACTTATTGGGGATGTATTCTATCATCCAAAGAATAAGGCGAGAGATGGAGCACAACGCTTATTTTCCGGTAATTATGGTCTGATTTATCCAGATTTTATAGGAAAAGATAACAAGGAACGTATAATTGCAGATGCAAAGTATAAACCATTGAATAATATAAGCGGTAAGGATTATTTGCAGCTCCTGGCATATATGTTCCGGTTTGATGCGAAAAGAGGCTATTATTTATATCCGGAGGCAGATTCTTCGGCAGATTTATTGTTGCCTCTGAATCAAGGCATGACTTATGAGAATAATGTATCGCCAAGAGATGATATTTCTGTTGTAAAATGTGGGTTACATATTCCGAATGAGACAATGGATTATGTTGATTTTGTAGAACAGATAAAGAAAAGTGAATTGGAATTTCGAGAAAAGATATTGAAGCAATAGCATTATAGATTTATTCAAGTAAAGCAAAGGAGAATTACATTATGGAAAGAGTAGAAAAATTTTTAAAAGAAGCAGAGACCTATTATCTGGCAACAGTTGAAGGTGATCAGCCAAGAGTAAGACCTTTTGGAACAGCCCACATTTTTGAAGGCAAGTTGTATATTCAGACTGGTAAGGTAAAGGATGTTTCAAAGCAGATTCACGCAAATCCAAAGGTGGAAATCTGTGCGTTTAAGAATGGTGAGTGGATTCGGGTAGCAGGAGAACTTGTGGAAGATGACAGAAGAGAAGCACGACAGTCTATGCTTGATGCATATCCATCTTTGCAGAAGATGTATTCAGCAGATGATGGAAACACAGAGGTGTTCTATTTTAAGAATGCAACAGCAATATTTTCATCATTTACACATGAACCGGAAGTTGTGAAGTTTTAAGATCATTCATACAGGTAAGATAGAAGAGGTTATGCTGATTAAGGGGCAGGCAGATTTTAATGTATTTAAGAAAATGTATGGAATAGATGGAGAGATAGAGAAGGAATATTGATATGAGTATATTAGGAAACTTACTTTGGTTTATATGTGGCGGATTGCTGAGCGGGCTGTCATGGGTTTTGGCAGGATGCTTATGGTGCATTTCCATAATAGGAATACCGATAGGATTACAGTGTTTTAAGTTTGCCGGTCTGGCATTTTTCCCATTTGGAAAAGAAGTGGTATATGGCGGTGGGGCAGTCCGCCTGATTGCAAAAATTATCTGGCTAATTGTATCCGGAATCCCGATGGCGGTTGGAAATGCTTTGACAGGTCTGATATGCTGTATAACCATAATTGGAATTCCTTTCGGAAAGCAGTTTTTTAAAATTGCAAAATTGTCTCTGATGCCATTTGGAGCAGAGGTAAGGTAAAATTAATATCGAGAAAGTCATGACCAAAGGAAATAATCGAATCATATAGATTATAGCAACAGCAGGTTGCTTTTCAGATTGCAGATTTACTATTATGATAGGGATAACGGAGGTGAAGGCTATGGAAACAAAAAATATTATTTTGAAACTTCGTACGGAAAGAGGAATGTCACAGGACGAGCTGGCAGATAAAATTATGGTAACAAGACAGGCGGTATCACGTTGGGAAAATGGAGATACAATTCCAAATATTGATACGCTTAAGCTTTTATCGAAAGAATTTGATGTCTCAATCAATACGCTTTTGGGAGAACCGAGAAAGCTGATTTGTCAGTGCTGTGGAATGCAGATTGATGATGATTCTATATTAGGTCGTGACAAAGATGGCACATTGAACGAGGAGTATTGCAAATGGTGCTATGCAGATGGAACTTACACATATAACGATATGGATGAATTGATTGATGTGTGTGTAAAGAATATGGTAAATGAAAATTTTACCGAAGAACAGGCACGCTCTTATTTGAAAGAAATGCTTCCAAAGCTAGATTATTGGAAAAGATATGATGAACTTAGTGACAACGGACAATTCGAAGAGTTTAAAAAGCAATTGATAAACGAAATAAATGATCTGCATATAGAAGGACTTCCAAGGGTTGAAAAGCTAAACGCACTTGTGGGGAAATACGTGAATCTGGAATATACATTGCCGAATGGAGAAAAAGCAAAATTTCTGGATGACCAGAAAACTTATCTGGGAAATCAATTGGAGTGTGAATTTGGCGGAGAAAGGTGTTTTGGCATTTTGGCAAATATGGATTTTATCATGGTATGCACATACGAGAAGGATGGTGAAAATCCAGAACTGTTGATTTATAAAAAGAGATAATAACAGAAAAATCTTGATAAAGAAACGACCGTTTTTTTGTTCATGGGATGGTGAAATAGATGAATTGTACATACAATTGATACAATGATCACAAAATATTCACATAAATTTGGCGGTCTACCATTGACAGTGCTAACTGATGGTGCTATAACATACTCAGACAAAGAAATGTCACAATAATAAGTGATAAATAGAAGCCATCAATCAGATGACAGTAGAAAAGAGGCGTATGAAGATGGCAGACAAAAACCCAAAACATCCATTAAAGAAAAAACAGGCGAAAGCCAAGGATAAAAAGAAACATGTTTATGAATAACATGAAAAGTTCCGGCAGACAGCAAGCTGCCGGAATTTTTTTGCTTAAATATAGGAAACGCGTTTGACCTTTTGTTATGGTACGTTTATACTATATAATAGTTAGTTTACAAAAGAATTTAACGTGGAATACACAGGATGAGAGAGAAGATAAATAATTATTATGAGAAAGTAGTGGCATCGCTGAGGGATGCATATTACAGAATCGGTGTGGTCGATTTGAAAAACAATCAGATCGTGAACGTGAAAATGGACAAAAAAGAATTAGAGCAGGAGGAAGCCGCAGCACAGGAGCAATATGATTCTGTGATAGAGTTCTGCGCGCATCATTATGTCCACCCTGTGGATCGGATTAAATTTCTGCAGTTAAGTGACAGAAATTATTTGTTGAATGCGTTCCGGGATAACAGGGAAGAAATATCTTTTACGTACCAGCGACTGGTAGATGGTGTATACAAATGGGTAAAAACAATTATTGTTCCTGCAGAGGATGAAGAGGGAGACCATTCTACCATTGTATGGTATATCAAAAATATCGATGCTCAGAAGGTAAGAGAAAATCTGCTGAATGAACAGATCCAACAGAAGAACCGGGTATTGTCTGCAGCACTAAAAGACGAGGAGCAGTATCGGCAGGCATTATTAAAGGGTGCAAACATTTCTTATGATTTCAATATTTCAAAAAATAAAATAGATTCTCCGATTATGGAATACCGCAAGAATCAGCCAATAGATTTGTTGAAACAGGCTGGTTTGAAAATTCCATGTGCATATGAAGAATTTGTAAAGCATTGGAAGACAACATTGTTGGAGGATGGCAGGGAGCTGTTTGAAAAATATTTTGGCAGTTGTGAAAGTCTGCTTGAGGCATACGCAGAGGGAAAGCGCCTGATTTCGCAGGATTTCAGTGTATTGGACGGACAGGGACGCACGGTGTATTTGCAGTATAATGTTCTTATGACGCAGAACCAGGCATCCGGAGATATTATGGGACTTGCTTTTCTGAAAAATATCACGGAAGAGAAGATGGCAGAGCTGGAAAATAATCGTATCCATGAGGCGTTGGGATTTGATTATACATCGGTTTATTCTGTTAATTTGCAGGATGACAGTTACCGGGTGATTAAAGTTGACCGTAATGTGAATGTTGCAGGTATGGCGTACGAAAAACATCATTATCAGGATATTATGGAAAGTTATGTGAACCATTTTGTCTGTGAGGAATACAAAGATAAGTTGCTCTATTATATCAGCAGAGAGTTTTTGCAGTCGTATTTTAAGGAGAATAAGACCTTTACCTATCGCTATCGTGTGTTCCCCAATGCAGCAGGCGAGGAATATTTTGAAATACAGATTGTTGCGGCGGGACGAATGGGCGAGACCACACATTTTGTTATGGGATTCCGTTGTGTAGACAGTATCGCAAGAGAGGAAATTTTACAGAGAGAACGTCTGGAGAAAGCCCGTGCGGACGCAGAACAGGCCAGCCGTGCAAAATCGTTGTTTTTGTCGAACATGAGTCATGATATCCGTACACCAATGAATGCGGTTATCAATATGGTAAAGTTCATGAGAGAGGATGTGGACGATCGGGAGAAGCTGCTTGAGGATCTGGGAAAAATAGAAACTTCCAGCAATTTTATGCTTTCGCTGATCAATGATATTCTGGATATGGCAAAAATCGAGAGTGGTGAGATGATTTTGCAGCCAGTGGTTGTTTTTCATGACGAATTTCTGAATAGTATCCAGGATGTATTTGAGCCATTGTGTGCGGCGAAAGGTATTACCTTTGTGATAAAAGAACATGAAGTACAACCTGCCATATGGATGGACAAGGTGCGGTTTTATCAGATTTTTTATAATATCCTTTCCAATGCAGTAAAATTTACACCAGCAGGGGGAAAGATTTCTTATCAGGAGCAGGTAGAAGATCTTGGCGATGGAACCATACGGGCAAAATTTATCATAAGTGATACAGGAATTGGAATGAGCCGGGAATTTCAGAATCGTATGTTTGAACCGTTTGAATGCGAGGATAACAAGAAGAGCGGAACTGGTCTTGGCCTTTCTATCGTAAAACGAATCGTGGAACTGATGAATGGAACCATTGTCGTTGAGAGCGCGCCGGGAGAGGGCACGACAATGACGTTACAACTGGTGATGCAGGTGGCCACAGAGCAGCAGATTGATGCGACGCTGGAAAAAAGAGGCGCCAATATAGAATCTTTGTTACAGGGAATGCGGATTCTGGTTGCGGAAGATAATATGATTAATCAGGAAATTTTACAGCGTCTGTTGGAAGAAAAAGGCGTGATTGTAGATGTGGCAGAAAATGGAAAGGAAACTTTGGAAAAATATCTTTCCAAAGGTGCGTTCTTTTATGATGCAATCCTGATGGATATTCAGATGCCGATTATGAACGGACTGGTTGCAACCCGCGAAATCAGAAAAACAAAGCAGGAGGATGCACGCAGTATTCCGATTATTGCATTGACGGCAAACGCTTTTGATGACGACCGTGAGGCTTCGAAGAAAGCAGGCATGAATGCGCATTTGAGCAAACCGGTCAATATAGTACAGATTGAGAAGACATTGAGCGCAGAAGTCGCAAGGGCAAGATATTTCAGAAAAATGAAAGATGGGAAATGATCATGGAGCAAAAGAAAATGACAATGCAGGAAGTGGAGAAAAAAATTGAAATCTACAAAGAGTTATTTTCCGTTGTGCGTCTGTTTAAAGGAGAAGAAATCGAGGAGACACAGAAACAGAAAACAGATGGCATGGACGGCGTGGATACTTCCTGTCAGTGTTACAGTTTCTGGAAAAAACAACATCCGTGTGACAATTGCATTTCCATAAAAGCATTGCATGAAAAAACACAAAAAACGAAGCTTGAGTTTTTGGACAACGAAGTGTTTGAAGTGATTGCAAAATATATGGAGATCGATGGAGAACCATATGTGATGGAATTATTGAACCGCATGGAGGAAGAAACTTTCGTCGATTCTATGGGAAGGGAAAAACTCGTAGAAAAACTTACTGTTTACAATGATAAATTGTATAAAGATGTTTTGACCGGAGCTTACAATCGGCTTTATTATGAGGAAGATGTGAAAAAGCGGATGCAGACATCCGGTGTAGCGCTGATCGATGTGGACGATTTTAAATTATATAACGATACTTACGGACATCTTACCGGAGATATGGAACTGGTCACGGTTGCGAATGCCATCAAGAAATGTATCCGTAAGACAGACATTCTGGTGCGTTATGGAGGGGATGAATTCATATTGGTTTTGCCGGATGTCAATGAAGACATTCTGATTCGAAAATTGCAGCGGGTACAGCACGCCATCCAGCATGCGAGTGTTCCGGGATATTCGAAGCTGCAGTTGTCTGTTAGTATCGGTGGAGTGGTATCCAGCAATGAATCGATCGAGAGTGCGGTCAGTCGTGTAGATAAACTGATGTATCAGGCAAAGACAGAAAAGAATATGGTGGTTACCGAGAAAAACAAGGTAAATCATGATGGAGAAATCAGCCCGCTTGAGCAGACAAATCGCATGAAACCGCAGATTCTTATTATAGACGATTCCGAAATCAACAGAGATTTACTTGCACAGATGTTAGAGGGAGAGTATCAGGTCATTCAGGCTGAGGACGGAGAACATGGAATACAGATGCTTGAGCAGCATGGAAGAGAGATTTCACTCGTTCTTCTGGATATCATCATGCCAGGGATGGATGGCTTTGAAGTACTTTCTTATATGAACCGCAGACAGTGGAGCGAGGACATTCCGGTCATTATGATTTCCAGTGAACATACGGAAACGTCGATCCGTCATGCGTATGAGCTTGGCGCTGTCGACTATATCAACCGCCCATACGATGCGAAGATTGTTTACCAGCGTGCAACGAATACAATAAAATTGTATGCCAAACAGCGCCGTCTGCTTTCTCTTATTACAGATCAGATCAATGAAAAAGAAAAAAATAATCAGATGATGATCCGTATCTTAAGTCAGATTGTCGAATTTCGTAATGGAGAAAGCGGAAGCCATGTGCTCCATATCAATAAATTGACTGAGATGCTTCTGGATCGTCTGATTCAAAAGACTGATCAGTATCAGCTGGATGGACAGATGGTTTCCATGATTGCGACCGCGTCCTCTCTTCATGACATCGGAAAAATTGGTGTGGATGAGAAGATATTGAACAAACCGGGCAAACTAACGAAAGAAGAGTTTGAAATCATGAAGACGCATACAGTCATCGGCGCAGCAATGCTTGAACATCTGGAAAATTATCAGGATGAACCGATGGTCAAAGTGGCGCATGAAATCTGCCGCTGGCATCACGAGCGATTTGATGGAAACGGTTATCCGGACGGTCTGAAAGCGGACGAGATACCAATTTCCGCGCAGGTGGTATCTGTGGCAGATGTTTATGACGCACTGGTAAGTGAACGTGTTTATAAGAAGGCTTTTTCGCATGAGAAGGCGCTGCAGATGATATTAAACGGCGAGTGCGGACAATTCAATCCGATTTTGATCGATTGTCTGAAAGAAATCAGCGAGGAGATAAAGACAGAATACCATGAAGAATCATAATCATCAGAAGAAAATTGCACTGATCAATGATTTTACGGGATTTGGACGATGCTCTATTGCCGTACAGCTTCCGATCATTTCGATGATGAAAGTGCAGTGTTGTCCGCTGCCGACTTCTATTTTTTCGAATCATACCGGATATGAGCATTTTTTCTATACCGATTATACAGACAATATGAATGCCTATATGCAGGAGTGGAAACGGCTGGACCTGCAGTTTAAAGGGATTTGTACAGGTTTTCTGGGATCTGCGAAACAGATTCAGATTGTCAGTGATTTTATCCGGCAGTTCAAGGAGAACGATTCGATCGTGATTATTGATCCGGTGATGGGAGATTATGGAAAGCCTTATCCTACCTATACGGACGAGATGTGTAAAAAAATGGTAGAGCTGGTGCGTTATGCGGATATCGTGGTTCCGAATGTGACGGAAGCCTGTGTTTTGACCGATACGCCGTATAAAGAGCGTTGGACAACAAGAGAGCTGACTGTCCTGGCAGAAAAGATTGCTGCAATCGGACCGGACAAGATCGTTATTACGGGAATTCCGCAGAAGACCTATGTATCGAATTTCTGCTATGAAAAAGGGAAAGGATACGAGATGATCCGCACCCATAAAG
>ERZ781272.891-NODE-891-length-14171-cov-4.884882_pt1 | contig 14171 bp, 14 predicted proteins | sample MGYA00375850_ERZ781272 | MGnify/ENA primary metagenome ERZ781272 (study PRJEB29790, sample SAMN06051246) | human gut metagenome | host: Homo sapiens | place: USA: Cincinnati, Ohio | collected 2013-06-21 | study: EMG produced TPA metagenomics assembly of the Gut...
TGTTTATATTATCACACCTTTTCTCCTTCGTCAACCCTTTTTCGACTTTTTTCTCGCCCTTTTTTTCTTTGGGGTTTCACTTTTGAATAACCGATCAAATTTAGACCGTTGTTGCAGTCAAAACGGGTGATTGCAATGGCAGCGTTTTTCTTATATACGAAATTATACTATATAATATGAGGGAGGAATCGGACATGAGAAACCAAGTCAGTTTATATCATGTTCAAAGAGGGAGGACTTCTCGGGTAGTCCTCCAACCATACTGGAGGTTTTTATACTGATACTATACAAACATCTGAAAATACGAAACGCTACACCGGAAGATGCGCCCTTACTGTGTCGATGGTGGAATGATGGGAAAGTCATGGCGCATGCCGGTTTTCCAAACGGACTAAACACCACCACAGAAAAAATCATCAGCGAGCTATGGACTGATTCCGATGAAACATACCGCCGGCTTACTATGGAAGTGGAGGACATACCCATCGGGGAGATAAGTTTTCGGAATAAAGGCGGCGGTACGGCGGAGATTGGAATTAAAATCTGCGAAATCGAAAAACAGGATAGGGTTTGGGTACCCTATTTTTGAAGATGTTGATCACCCGTCTATTTGCACTTGGGTAGGAAAAGATCATCTTAGATACCAATCTGAAAAACACCCGGGCCCAGCATGTCTATGAAAAGCTCGGGTTCAGAAAGCTGCGGATCCGTTACGATTGCTGGCGAAATCAGGTGGGCGAGCTGCAATCCTGCGTGGATTATGAATTGACACCGCCCGATTTTTTTCCGCTTGTCCTTTAACAGTGCCCCGGCCTCGGCCGGGATACTGTTTCTATCACCCGAGAAATCCCATAAAAACCAGGACTACTCTTCCACCCGCTTTCCTCGAAAAAGGGACTTTTCAAATCCCCGAATTTGTGTTATACTGGTTTGCACAAATGAATATGCGCCCGTAGCTCAGCTGGATAGAGCGTTAGACTCCGACTCTAAAGGCCATGCGTTCGAATCGCACCGGGCGTACCACACCTGCGGTGCGCAATTTGCGCACCGCAGTTTTTATAGTATACTGTCTGCCTTTTACGGGGTATCTGTTTTGTAAACATAACTCAGCAGGTATCTAAAATCCAAAATACCATAAATGAATAACTGTTCACGGCATTTTGGTTTTAGCGAGTTAACTGTTTTTCTTGGTTGTGGAGCTGCTGTCAAAAATGCAGGTGAGGAGGTCAAAGCCGCGACCGATGCTATAGTGTTTCTAATGACAAGGATGGTGTAAGCCACTGGATTCAACCGCATCTGCTCAGCCAGTAGATTGTGTCCGTTCAGCGGAGGATTTTGACCGGCCACACGACGCCGAGAACCGTACCAATTGTCTCAAGCATTTGATCAGGCTTAATCGTGGTGTTCGATACACGCCGGTTGAGTGCCACAAGCTTGCGGACTCCTCCCCTCTCGGAAAGCCTTCGGATATAGCCCTCCCCTTGGTATACAAAAATTCCCACCTGATTGTTTTTCACCGGGCCATACTTAATTGCCAGAATATCTCCCTGCCGATACAGTGGCTCCATGTCCGTTCCCAATAGCTTTACTGCAAAATCAGCGTTCTGGGTCATTTCTTCATCTGCAACCATAATTTTAGTGATCTCAAAGGTATCCGCGGACGCCCGGTATTTTTCCGACCCGTTCGGCACATAGCAGGGCAGTACAATCAGATGTCCATACTCCTTTTTTCTGGCTTGCACCCGCATTAGAAAATCAGCCATATCGGAAAGGCGCTCCCGTCCGCGTGACGTACAGCCACGGTAGTTTTCCAGCAGCCTGCGTTCCTGACCGCTGATCAGCAGCAGGCCTTCCCCCTGCAAAAAAACACTCGTCTCAAACTCCAAAGGGATATTGTCGTTTGTAAAATACTGCGCTGGGACGTTAAAAACCGCCGCGATTTTTTCCATGGTAGCCATGGCGGGATTTATGGTATCCCCATTTAGGATTTTGTTGAGTGTGCCGACCGGTACTCCGGAAAGCTCCGAAAGCATCTTCGTGGTCAACCCGTCTCTCCTTTTCATATAAGACAGCTTTTTTGTCATTATGGTCTCCATCCACTTAACCCCCCTTAACCAAACACGGTAAAATTTCTTAAATTATCTCTCTTTTTCCATGAAAAATTTGACAAACTATAAAATTATAATAAGATAGTTTTATCTATCTAAAATGCCAACCTGTTTTCTGGGTTTATCCCATTTTTTTAGAAAAAGCGGTCAGATTCACAAATTGTTCGACTAAATTCGACTCCAAACCCGCTGTTCACAAACACCCCATTGCCGCACAGAAATCTACCTATATAATGGCATAGTATTTTCCCTCTCTCGGTCATTTTCTCAAGCGTAAAATAACACCGGAGCATATGTATTGTTTTACGGCCCGAAAGACATATTCCTTACACATTGCCCCCAAGGTAGGCTTTGCGTTTATCACTCCTCCGCATTTCGGACATGGATAGAGCCGGGTTTTCGATGACAGCAGAGCCTGAACCCTCCGGGCTTTCCAAACAAATCCTTACAGGTATCCCCGCCTCTTTGCGCTGCCATAGTTCCATCATTGTCCTGCACCTCTTTCCAGTAGGCGAAGCGTGAATGGGATAATCGGCCATCGCCTTATGGCGGGCTATAAAAATAAATTGAATAGCTGCTTTGCAGCTATTATACCATGGAAATAGGACATCAGTGTATCCTATTATCCACTGTTTTTTACTTCCCGCATATCTTACCCATAGGAATTATAAAAAAATTATGATTTTAGTACCACTCTTATCCCGTATTCAGAAAGCGATTGGATTTTTCCAGATAATGTGTGTTTTTCATAATATTCTCTACCAAATCTATGGGCTAGTGAAAAGTAATAACCAAAACCGGGACAATTTTATTTATTTATCCCATCTTTTTCCTCACCTTTAGAAAAACCGCGTTCATAATTGTACACTTGTAATATCAAAACCCATATGGTAGAATAGCAACCATGTAAAATCATGTAATATAGCTCTATAAAAATAGAATTCCATTGAGTAAAAAGGAGGGATCTTGCGGATGGCGAAGATTTCTGCCAGTATTGTCACTTATAACAGTGCCGATAGCGTCGGGGAGGTTCTGCAGAGTCTGTTGACCCAGACAAAAGGGTTTCCCTTGACCGTATATGTTGTCGATAATAATTCCACAGACAACACGCTTTCCATGATTGCTGAAAAATACCCGCAGGTTATCCGCATCCCAATGCCGGATAACCGCGGTTTTGGATATGGACACAACCAAGTACTCCCCCTTTTGGAATCGGATTATCATGTGATTATTAATCCGGATATTTCCTTTCATTATGATGTTCTCTCCCAACTCACTGCCTATCTGGAAGAGCACCCGGAAGCTGTTATAGCCACGCCGGCCATCTGCAACCCGGATGGGTCTTTGCAGCGTGTTCCAAAACGCCTGCCGACTTACCACTACATGGCCTCCGGCATGCTGGAACGTTTCGGCGGTATTTTTAAACGCTGGCGCGACGAATACACCATGACCGGAGTCAAATTTGACAAACCCACTCCAATTGAATTTTGTACCGGTTGTTTTATGATGATACGCACTTCTGTTTTTCAGGAACTCGGCGGCTTTGACGACCAGTTTTTTATGTACTGCGAGGATGCAGACCTCTCGCGCAGGGCAGGGATGAAGGGTAAGATCATGTTTCTTCCCCAGGTGCGCATCACCCATGAATGGGGCCGCGCGAGCAGCAAGCGCTGGAAATTTTTTAAAATTCATCTTCGTTCTCAGCACCTTTATTTCAAAAAGTGGCGCAGGCTCGCGTCCAAATAGCAAGGAGAGACGCGTAGTATGAAAACAGAACTGTCTGCGGATGCTCTTTCTTTGAGTGTCGCAATGACTTCCTATAATGGGGAAAAATACATCGGCGAGCAGATTGATTCCATCCTGTGCCAGCTGCGGGAGCAAGACGAACTTGTCATCTCCGATGACGGCTCGACCGACCGAACACCGGAAATCTTGGAAGAATACGCCCGCAGGGATTCCCGTATTCATCTGATACAGGGCCCAAAACAGGGCCTGATGAAAAATTTCGAACATGCGCTTCGGACCTGCAAAGGGGACATCCTCTGCCTGTGTGACCAGGATGATGTCTGGCATGCGGATAAGGTGGAAACATTGATCGACTGCTTTCGCAAAACCGGCGCAGTTTTAGTCATGCATGACGCGAGAATTGTCGACGGCAATGGGACCGCCCTTGCCCCATCCTTTTTTCAGACGCGTTCCACCAGGACAGGCTTTCTCAAAAACATGTGGAAAAACAGCTACATTGGATGCTGTATGGCGTTCCGCAGGGAGCTGCTTGATACCGTGCTTCCCTTTCCCGAGGGGATTCCAATGCACGACCAGTTCATCGGCCTTTTAGCAGAGAAAAAAGGACATGTGGAACTCATCGCCCGTCCGCTCATCGATTACCGCCGCCATGGGGATAATGTTAGCTCCGATAGCCATGGAAGCCTCGGGACCATGCTCAAGCAGCGCGGCGCCATGCTCCGCGCTGTACTCTCACGCCGCTGACAAAGTGTAAAAAACAGATAAGAGGTGCTTTGAATGGCTCCGTGCTTCTATGTGCTTTTGGTCATCTACAATCAAAACGGAAGCGATTCCCCCGCATGCGAGGTGCTTCGCACCCGAGACGGCATTGGGGTTTTGATCGTGGACAATAGTACTTCCGATTATCACAACGAAGAATATTGCAAGAAGGCTGGCTTTTCCTACCTCTCCATGCAGGGAAACAAGGGGCTTTCCAAAGCCTATAACCGGGGAATCCGGTACCTGAAAGAGTATACAAATGCCACCCATGTCATCCTGCTCGACGATGACACCTCTCTGGGAGACGATTATTTCGCCGTCTTGAAAGAGGCAATTGAAAAACATCCTCAGGTGGAAATTTTCCTTCCCCTTGTCAAAGACGAGGTCGGATTGCTCTCCCCCTGCGCCATCAGCGGCTACTCTGTCCATCGGGTCGCCTCTTCAGAGGAGCTGACCGGGTCCACAATTACTGGAATTAATTCTGGAATGGCGCTTGCCCTGACGCTTTTTGACGACTATGCCTATAATGAGGATTATTTCCTTGACTATATTGACCATGCGTTCCTGCGCGATATGAAACAGCGTGGAAAACAGATTCAGGTCATCGATACTACTCTGCAGCAGCGGTTTTCCGGAAACGACGCAAATCCTGCAGCCGCCCTGTCCCGTTTCGAGCTTTTCAAACGGGATTTCCATGTGTTCTGCGGAGATTCTTTGAAAGGAAAGCTTTATGCGGCGGCTCTTCTTATGAAAAGGCGTATGAAAATCTTTTACTCTGCTCATTTTAGGAGGTCTCTATGACAATGATTTCACCGTATGTTCCGTCAAGGCCGGATTCCCCGACAGCCTTTGAACTGTGGGCGGACAGGCTTGCCATGCTATTCTTATGTCTGTACACTGCGGAATGTGCCATCGGCTGCAGCGGGCGCTGGCTCAGCTTCGGCCCCATCAGCATCCGTATGCTTTTATTCGGCTGCTGCATGGTGCTCACTCTGCCAAAGGTAATCCGTCAGATAAAAGACTTGATTCGACTGCCTTATCTTTGGATATTGCTTGCCTTTGCTTTGGTGCTGGGCGTGTCGGCCGTGATAGGATTAAGGAACGGCAACAGCAAGAGCTTTCTCTTTGCCGATATTACAAGTCTGCTCTCTTTTGCCCTGTTCCCGGGCGTTGTCGTCACCGTTAATACCAGAGAGCGCCTGAAGCTCCTCATGAAAGTCATGTTTTATGCCACTTCCGCGCTTGCACTCGTGACTACGGTGCTGCACTTTGTATTGGCTTTTCTTTCCACAGCGGACATTACCGCACTCAATAATTGGTTCAATGACCTTGCCCTCGGCGGGCTTGCCAAAATGCCGACCGGCGTCCAGCGTATTTATCTGCGCAGTCAGATTTTTCTTCAGATTGCCCTGCTCTTTGGCATCTGGCAGCTGAAAGTCTGCGAATCAAAAACGGAACGCCTGCTCATCTGGGTCTGCGAGGCCCTGATGCTATTTTCCGTCATTCTCACCTATACCAGAGGGTTCTGGCTGGCCCTCGCTTTTTCCGCAGTGCTGTTCTTTGTCGTATTTATCCGCCACTGGCGGCATTGTCTGAAATGCGCAGGAATTTTGGCACTTTCTCTGATTGTTCTGCTCGGCGCTTCCTGGGTGGCCTACCGCTCCCCTTGTGCCTCTGTCGCCATCCTCGAACGTTTTGACCCATCGCTGATTGTCATTATGCCGCAACGTCCGGGCGAAGAACCGGAAGAGCCGGAGGATGACGACGCCTTTTCACAGGCAGCGGTACTGCGTTCCAAAACCCTGGCCGAACAAAACCGCTATATCATGGAACATCCGATTCTCGGAAACGGCCTCGGGAAAAACCTGGACGGGATCCGGGATGATGGAAAAACCGAATACATGTATCAGGATATGTGGATGAAGACCGGAATCATCGGGCTTGGCCTGTTCCTGCTCTCCTGTTTCTGGCATACAGGCACCATGGTTCGCCGGGTTATCCGCGCCAAGAAAGAAGAGCGCACTGGGCTTCTGCGCTGGCATACGGATTCCGGGCACGCCCTGCTGTGGTGCTGTTCGGTCATCGGCGTTGCGGTGACAAGCTACTTTAATCCCTTCCTGAGCACCCCAATGGGTATTCTAGTCGTGCTGCTTACAGCTGTGGCTGTGAATTTATTCCTGCAAAACAGCCCAGAGAACAAGAAAAAAACGGAGGAATCAAAATGAAAGGCATCGTGTTAGCGGGCGGTTCCGGAACCCGCCTGTATCCGCTGACCATGGTCACATCCAAACAGCTTTTGCCTGTTTATGACAAGCCGATGGTGTACTATCCGCTGTCCACCCTGATGCTGGCGGGTATCCAAGATATCCTCATCATCTCTACGCCAACTGACCTGCCGAACTTTGAACGCCTGCTCGGCGACGGTTCGGATTACGGCATCAACCTCTCCTACGCGGTACAGCCTTCACCGGACGGCCTGGCGCAAGCTTTCCTTATCGGGGAGGAGTTTATCGGCGGGGACAGCTGCGCCATGGTTCTCGGGGACAATATCTTCTACGGCAACGGCTTTGTCCGCCACCTCAAAAGTGCAGCGGCAAAGCAAAACGGTGCAACAGTTTTTGGATACTATGTTGAGGACCCGGAGCGCTTTGGTATCGTGGAATTTGATCAAAACGGCCGCGCTATTTCCATTGAGGAAAAACCGGAACATCCAAAATCCAACTATTGCGTGACCGGGCTGTATTTCTACGACAACCGTGTCTGTGAGTTTGCGAAAAACGTGAAACCTTCCGCACGTGGGGAACTTGAAATTACCGATTTGAATCGAATGTATCTGGAAGAGGGATCGCTGGATGTCGTCACATTGGGCCGAGGCTTTGCTTGGTTGGATACCGGCACCATTGATGCGTTGAGCGAAGCAACAGAATTTGTCAAGACGATTGAAAGCCGCCAGGGCGTCAAAATATCCGCCATTGAGGAAATTGCCTACCGCAACGGCTGGATTACCGAAGAAAAACTGCTTGAGTCCGCCCAGAAATATGGAAAATCCGCGTATGGACAGCACCTGAAGAATGTTGCGGAAGGGAAGTATTTGTACTGATGAAACTGCTGATTACAGGTTCCTATGGCCAGCTCGGCAATGAGCTGACAAAAATTCTCCGGGACGAACGTGCTGAAATTGGCCCAATCGATCCGAAGTACCATAATTGCGAAGTCATTGCCGTCGACTATGACACGCTGGATATCTCCGACCATGCAGCGGTGATGTCTTTTTTACAAAAACATCGGCCGGATATTATCATCAACTGTGCGGCAATGACCAATGTGGACAAATGCGAAACCGACTTCGAAACAGCCATGAAGGTAAACGCCATCGGACCGCGCAACGTGGCGGAAGCGGCTCAGCAAATTGGAGCGAAGCTCATCCATGTCTCCACGGACTACGTTTTTTCCGGCACGGATGAACTACCTCGTTGCGAGTGGGATCTATGCGTCCCGAATACCGTGTATGGCAAATCTAAGCTGCTCGGGGAACGGTACGCGATGGAACAGTGCCCGCGCACATTTGTTGTACGCACCGCCTGGCTGTACGGCTATGTCGGCAAGAATTTTGTCAAAACCATGCTGCGCTTGGGGAAGGAAAAGGAACGGATTACCGTGGTCAACGACCAGCACGGTAATCCGACTTCAGCAAACGACTTAGCCTTTCATCTGCTGGCGCTGGCGTTGACCGAGGAATACGGCATCTACCACTGCACCAACGAAGGGGAATGCACCTGGTACGACTTTGCATGCCGGATTATGGACAAGGCGGGGCTTCCCTGCAAAGTGGTTCCCTGTACGACTCAGGAATATCCCAGCCCGACCCCGCGCCCAGCCCATTCTGCGCTCAACAATCTGATGCTTGCCTGTACGGTCGGCAATCAGATGCGCCCCTGGCAGGATGCGCTGGACATGTACCTTGCGAATTTGGAGGAGTAGAATATGAAAACCTATCTTGTCACCGGAGGCGCCGGCTTTATCGGCTCCAACTTTATTTTGTATATGCTGGGAAAATACCAGGATACCACGATTGTCAATGTGGACAAGCTCACCTACGCAGGTAACTTGGAAAATCTCAAAAGCGTGGAAAACGATCCGCGTTATCATTTCGTGCAGGCGGACATCTGTGACCAGGATGCGATTGCCAAAGTATTTGCGGATTATGAAATTGACTATGTTGTCAATTTTGCCGCGGAAAGCCACGTCGACCGCAGCATTACCGACCCAGACGTGTTTGTTAGGACAAACGTTCTTGGCACGGTCAACCTGCTTAACCAGGCAAAACGCGCCTGGCAGATTGGCGACGACACCTACAAGCCCGGAGTCAAATACCTTCAGGTGTCTACGGACGAGGTATACGGCTCCCTGGGAGCGGAAGGGTTTTTCACGGAAACTACCCCGCTCGACCCGCATTCCCCGTATTCCTCCAGCAAGGCTTCTGCCGATCTCTTTGTCAAGGCTTACGGTGACACCTATAAATTCCCGGTGAACATCACCCGCTGCTCAAACAATTACGGACCGTTCCAGTTCCCGGAAAAGCTGATCCCGCTCATCATGCACAACACCCTGAACCACAAAAACCTGCCGGTTTACGGCGACGGGATGCAGATTCGTGACTGGCTGTATGTGGTCGACCACTTCAAAGCCATCGACATGGTGCTGCGCGACGGAGTCCTCGGCGAAGTATACAACGTCGGCGGGCACAATGAACGCACCAACATCTTCATCGTCAAAACCATTATTGAATATATCAAAGAACATGTCGACGAGACGGTTGGCGAGCACATGATTACCCATGTTACCGACCGTAAAGGGCATGACCGCCGTTACGGCATTGACCCGCAGAAAATCAAAGATACCCTCGGCTGGTATCCGGAGACTCCATTTGAAGTCGGCATTAAGAAAACTCTCCAGTGGTATCTTGACCACAAGGACTGGGTGGAAAACGTTACCAGCGGCGCTTACCAGCAGTATTACGAAACCATGTATGGTGATAAATAATGATCCGAATTTCCATTGCACTCGCCACCTATAATGGGGAGCGCCATATCAAAAAACAGCTGGAATCTCTTCTACGGCAAACCAGACCGGCGGATGAAGTTATCCTCATTGATGACTGTTCAACGGATAAAACAGTGGAAATCGTGGAGCAGTTCCTCCATGAGCATGGCCTCTCCCATTGGACGCTGTATCGAAACAGGGAAAACCAGGGTTATAAACGCAACTTCTACCTGGCTCTGGAACACACAACCGGAGATTTGGTTTTTCTATGCGACCAGGATGATTTTTGGCACCCTGAAAAACTTCAAATTCTGGAACAGATCTGTAATGAGCATCCTGGTATCCTCTCCTTAAGTTCCTCTTTCCGAATGGTGGATGCACAGGGGAAACCGCTGGAACAGAAGGAAGAGGCCAAAGGCTGGTCCAATCATGGGCTCGTCCCAATGGAAGTACCGGAAAAAGGGCTTATACAAATCCCTTTTTCTTCTGTTTTGCAGTATAACATGTTCCCTGGCTGTACCACGGTAATCCGCGGGAAATTGAAAGAGCAATACCTGAAAACTTCCAATCAGCAAATGCCACACGACTGGGAACTCAACCTTCTGGCTGGAAATGAAAACGGCCTTTACTTCTATAATCAGCCTCTGATTGATTACTGTATCCACGGGAATAATACCATCGGCCAAAGCACCAATCGCCACGAGATAAAATTCAAGATGGAAAGTAACCGGGAAAAACGCCTGCGGATTGTTGAGGAATACCTTGGCCATGCACAATTCCTGCAAAGATCAGATATTCAGGGAAACCTCCCAGTAGCGATTCGCCAGATTCTCCCGGACTACAGCGCCTATCTTTTGGCACGGCAAGCTTTTTTAAAGACCGGTGCTTTCTCCATGTGGGTCAAATCCCTTTGGCATTATCCAAAGGCAAAGACAATCCGTTGGATCCATCCGCGACACCTTTTGGGGGATTTCGCAGCGGTCTATCGGAAGTAACGCGATGATAATTTTGGAGGAATCAGTATGGGAAACTTTACTTTTCATAAAACATCAATCGACGGCGTCATTATTGTAGAGCCGAAGGTGTTCGGCGACGCCCGCGGCTATTTCATGGAAACCTACAGCGAAAAGGAATTCATAGCGGGCGGCATCCCCGCCGGCTTTGTGCAGGATAATCAATCTAAATCCCGGCGTGGTGTGCTGCGCGGCCTGCACTTCCAGAAAACCCACTCCCAGGCAAAGCTTGTGCGCGTCATTTCCGGCGAAGTCTTTGACGTTGCCGTCGATTTGCGTCCCGGCAGTGAAACCTATGGCAAATGGGTAGGGGTGACCCTCTCCGCGGAGAATAAAAAGCAGTTTTTTATCCCCAAGGGTTTTGCCCATGGTTTTCTAGTTCTTTCGGACGAGGCGGAATTCGTCTACAAATGCGACGATTTCTATCATCCGGAGGATGAGGGCGGCCTTGCCTGGGACGACCCCACAGTTGCCGTCGACTGGCCGATTGCCGGGGATATGGAGATCCTTCTCTCCGAAAAGGACAAACACCATCCACAGTTGGAGGGGCTTGACCCGGATCTCTTCCGGCAGGGCAGATAAGAAGAAACTAATTTCAGCCGGAAAGTCTTTGAGCGCAAAGCCGCACGGGCTTTGCCGGGACTTCCGGCTGCTTTTTCCATTCGGCTGCCCTGCGCGGGCATGGAAGAGAAAGGAGTACTCCTATGAACCTATCCGGAATCTTTACAAAAATCAAGACGAAGGCGAGCGGAGAAGCCGGGCGCTTTGCCGGTGACCTTGGTTTTAAAGCGATTACGGAAATCTGCAATGCGCTGTTCGGTATCCTGACCTTTGCCATTTTGTCCCGGCTGCTTTCCAAAAGCGACTATGCCGTTGTCAACCAGACGATTGCAATCAGTTCCCTGATTGCGCCGATTGTGCTCATCAAGATGAACAACTCCTTTTGTGTGTTTCTCGCAGGTGAGCAGGATGAGAGCATCGTAAAATCCCGCTTTTTTTCCGTTTTTCTCGTATGCCTGCCCTTGTGTGCAGTTGTCATCCTGGCGCTCTGGCTGTTTGGGGATACTTTTTCCCAGCTAATGTTCTCCACCCCAGAGTACAGCGGCATTACGGTGCTTATGGCGCTGTATTTTGTTTTGCTCTCGCTGTCTACTTTAACGCAGTCATTGTATCAGGCCATTAACCGGCAAAAAAAATCCAATGTATTCATCATTCTGCGCGTAACGCTGACAACGCTTGGTTTTGCGGCGCTCTCCCTGGTTCCGGGATGGTTTACGCTACAGGCATCCCTGCTTGTGTATGCCGTCATTGAGGGGATTGTCTTTTTGTCCTCTTTTGTCTGCCTGATTTTGGATTACCGCCATGTCCCGCTCCGTCTGGAATTCCTTCCGCTCAAGGAATACTACCGGTATGCCCTGCCCCTGATGCCCTTTGCAGTGATGGGTTGGATAAACAGTTTTATCGGCCGTTTTATCTTAAACCATTTGATGGGGTTAGAGCCCTCCGGGATTTTCAGTTTTGACGCGGCGCTCATTTCCCGGGCGTTTTTCATAAACGCGGTCATTGTCTATACCATTTTCCCCTATATCTCTAAATTCTGGAATGAGGGGAATAAGCCCAAAGTCGTATCGTATCTGCGCAAGGCGACGAACATCGGGATGTTTTTTGCTCTTCCGCTCACCTTCGGCATTATGGCGGTGGCCCCCACGATTGTGCAGATTCTGTCCGGCGGCAACTATCCGACCGACCGGCTTTTGCTGGGATTGCTCTGCTTTGCCAACATGTTTTTAATGCTCTACACCATTTACTCGTTCCTTATCGACCTGTCCCGACGCACCATGCTGTACAATGTAATTTTGTTCATCTCCTCTTTGCTCAATGTGGGGCTCAACTATCTGTTGATTCCAATTTGGGGACTGTACGGAGCCGGTGCGGCCATGCTGATTTCTTATATCATCCAGTTTTTCCTGACGCTCTTTATCGGAAACTGGGCGGCACGCCTGCAAATTTCCGTGGACTGGGCATTTATGTTCCGCTCCCTTGTCTGCTCTGTATTCATGTATCTTGTATGCATGCTCGTTTACGGGGATGGCGGAATCCTGCGGTGCATTATCACCGTTATGATCGGCTGTATCGTCTATTTTTCCACCAGTTATGCCTGGGCGAGACTGACCCGGCGTTCCCTTATTTGGGACAACTAAATCCCTTGCCAACGTGTGATAATAAATTTGATATCGAACAGCATGACCAATTTCCACTCTCAAACGCTGGAAGGAAGGATAGAGAAGATGACGGATAAGCTCGACTTCAAAAAGGACTACCGCGATTTATACCAGCACCAACCACGCCGTTCCTAAGAATCTGCGAACTGTCGTGTGCCTTCCGGTGGTACCGGCCGTATAACGGAGGAGCCTAATGGAGTATATCCCTGCCAAGACAATTATTACCCGTACCAAAAGCACGGCATGGTTTGGGTACGACTACAACATGAACCTGTACAAGGGCTGCTGCCATGGGTGTATCTACTGCGACAGCCGCAGTGAATGTTACGGTGTTGCGGATTTTGACCAGGTGCGCGCCAAAGAAAACGCCCTGCAAATCGTCCGGGACGAATTGCGCCGAAAGGTCAAAACCGGCGTGGTGGGAACCGGCGCGATGAGCGACCCCTATAATCCCTTTGAGAAGGAGCTCTGCCTGACACGCCACTCGCTGGAACTGCTTAACGCCTTTGGATTTGGCGTGGGGATTGCGACCAAAAGCGATTTGATTTTGCGGGATATCGATATCCTCACCGAGATTGCTACCCACTCCCCGGTCATGTGTAAAGTGACGATTACCACCAGCGACGACAGCCTCTGTAAAATGATTGAGCCGCACGTCGCAAAGTCCTCCCGCCGTTTTGAAGTGCTCGGGCAACTATCAGAGCAGGGACTGTTCACCGGCATCCTGTTGATGCCCGTCCTCCCCTTTTTGGAGGACAGCGAGCACAACGTCCGGGAAATCGTCAGGCTCGCAAAGCGGGCGAACGTGCGCTTTATTTACCCTGCCTTCGGGATGACTCTGCGGCAAAACCAGCGGGAATGGTATTATCATAAGCTCGACGAATGTTTTCCTGCGCAAAACCTGAGGGAGCGCTATGAGAAAACCTATGGGATCCGCTACGAATGCCGCAGCCCCCGGGCAAGGGAATTGTGGAACCTTTTCGCACATGACTGCGATGAGGCGGGAATCTTGTATAAGATGCAGGATATCGTCCGGGCAAACCATCTGGGCTATGAATCCGGGCAGCTCCGGTTTTTCTAAGGTTATTCCAGTGGCTGGCTTTGCCGGAACATCATAAACAAAAACCCATTCGCCAAATATGGGCGGATGGGTTTTTGTAAATTTCTCTTGACCTTACCACAGTGTCAGGGTATATGATACAAACAAGAACCGGTTCTTAAATGTGAAAGACCTGCTAACAAAAGTCAAGTAGGAATTTAAAATATCTTGGTTCATAGAA
>ERZ781272.893-NODE-893-length-14092-cov-3.582959_pt1 | contig 14092 bp, 10 predicted proteins | sample MGYA00375850_ERZ781272 | MGnify/ENA primary metagenome ERZ781272 (study PRJEB29790, sample SAMN06051246) | human gut metagenome | host: Homo sapiens | place: USA: Cincinnati, Ohio | collected 2013-06-21 | study: EMG produced TPA metagenomics assembly of the Gut...
AATAAAAAGTTTAATCTTTGCTCTTACTCTTATAAAAGAATTGCTGGTTTACTAAATTGTTTATTATATTCTGTTCAATTTTCAAAGACCATTTTCTTTTCCACAACTTTCGTTGTTATTTGTCACCCTCAAGCGACTCATTTATTGTATCACTTTATTTTTATTAGGTCAATAACTTTTTTTCATTTATTTTTTAAGTTACTTTTCTATTCCTGTGACGTGTTTCATATTAACACTTTAATTAATACTATGTCAATACTTTTTATTTATTAATTTCTATTTTTTATGAATCTTTTGATTTTTTTTTACAATGTCTGAAATCAAAAAATGAGCTGCTTAAATCTAATATGATAGATTCTATAACAGCTCATTTATATATTTCATTACTAAATTAGAAATTGAATTTTTTCTTTTTTATTACTAATGGGTACATTGCAGACCCTATAAGAGTTTCTCCCTCTTTAATTTCGCTTCCCTTATCTGCAATCACATTATCTAAAACTGCATTGTCCTCTATTTGTGAATTTTGCATGATTATGCAATCTTTTAATTTTGCATTTTTTCCTATATAAACTCTTCTTCCTATTATACAATTTTCAACTATTCCTTCAATACGACATCCATTTGCTATTATAGAATTTAACACATTACTATTTTCTGCATAATGAGTTGGCGCCTCATCTTTAGTCTTTGTATATATTGGTCTATCTTCTTTAAATATTTCCTTATTTATTTTCCTATTTAGTAAAGAAACATTACTATCATATAAGGCTTTTATAGAGTTTATACAATCTAGGTGTCCAGTAAATTCATAACCTCCAACAGATAATTTGTTTAAATTAGTATGAATATAATCTTTAACCTTTCTATACATCCCAGTACTTATGCACTCATTTACAATATTCATGAACAGCTCGGTCTTCAATACATACATTTCCATATTGATATTAGCATTTGAATTTTTACCTATATTTTCACCTACACTAATAACTTGATTTGTATCATCAATATTTAATACACCACACCCGGTAAATGCTTCATCAGCATTTGTAACTTTTTTATATATCATTGTTATATCTTTACCTGTACTTTTATGATATTTCATAACTTCATCATAGTCTATGTTACAAACCATATAGCTAGGCGCTAATAATACATACTCTCTTCTACTCACTTTTAAAAATTGCATATTTTCTGCAAAATTATGAACATCATCAAATGCAGGATCATTATTGCTAAAATTAAATACCTTCAATCCATCTTTTTTCCTATTTAAATCCCATGGTGTTCCATTATTTATATGATCTATCAATGATCTAGATTTATTCTTAGTAAATATTCCTATACATCCTATACCTGAATTAGTCATATTTGATAGTACGAAATCTATTATTCTATATCTTGCTGCTATAGGAACAGAAGCAAGAGATCTATTTATTACAAGTTCGCCCATCCTACTTTCATTTTCATCTAAATTAATTATCCCAATACAATTTTTCATTTTTTCTTCCCCTCTCAGATCCTCAATTATACTGCTTTATTTTTCTCAATTACTGTACCCATTTTTACTTCGTCTTTTGCCGCAATAATTGCTATCTCATCACCTAATGAAATTTTACAGTCTTTTCTTACTATTGCTCCACTTCCAACAATTGCTTTTTCTATAACAACATTATCTCCAATTTTAGCATCTGTCATTATTATAGAATCTCTTATGACTGTATTTTTTCCAATTTGAACCCCCTGGAACAATATTGAATTTTCTATATGCCCGTTAACTACACATCCCTCAACAACTAAAGAATTTACTACTTTTGCATTTTCACCTATATATTGAGCTGGTCTCACTGGATTTACAGAATATATTTTCCATTCTTCATCATGTAAATCTAGCTCATTATCTTCTCTAATTAAATCCATATTTGCTTCCCATAAACTATCTATAGTTCCAACGTCTTTCCAATACCCCTTAAATGGATACGCAACCATTCTATTTCCATCAGAAAGCATTGATGGAATTATATTCATTCCAAAATCATTCTTGGAAGTTTTATCACCTTCATCTTCCCTTAAATATTTCTTTAATGTCTTCCAATTAAAAATATAGATTCCCATAGACGCCAAATTATTTTTAGGATTCTTAGGCTTTTCTTCAAATTCATATATTGATAAATCATCATTTGTATTCATTATTCCAAAACGACTTGCTTCATCCATTGGTACCTCTATAACAGCTATAGTAGCTTCTGCATTTCTTTCTTTATGGAAATCAAGCATCTTAGTATAATCCATCTTATATATATGATCACCTGATAGTACCAATATATACTCTGGATCATATCTGTCTACAAATTCTATATTTTGATATATGGCATTTGCTGTACCTTTATACCATTGTCCACCCTTTTCTTCTTGATATGGTGGTAATATGCTTACACCACCTTGACTCCTATCTAAATCCCATGCTTCTCCTATTCCAATGTGAGCATTTAATTCTAATGGTTTATATTGTGTTAATACTCCTACTGTATATATTCCAGAGTTAGCGCAATTGCTTAAAGGAAAATCTATAATTCTATATTTTCCTCCAAAAGGTACCGCAGGCTTTGCCAACTTCTTAGTTAATACACCTAATCTCGACCCTTGTCCCCCTGCTAAAATCATTGCTACCATTTCATTTTTCCCCATAATACTTTCTCCTCTCATATGTTCCATTTTCTCGGAATAATTTATTAATAAAGATATAAATTATTTATTAAAATGGCATTTAATTAATAATAATTAATATATCTGCATAACCTTAATCTTCTATTTCATAAGAAAAAATATCTGAATATGCAATATTCACTCAGCTCATATTGTTACACTTATCTTTAACTAAATAAAATCTGTAGATATTAATTTAAACTTTTGCATGCAAATTAAAATCCTTAAATGAAGATATTTAGTATATATAGCTTAATCAACATTAGTTAATTCTCTATACAAATCAAGATATATTTGTGCTGACTTGTTCCAACTATTATCACACTGCATAGCCTTTTTTGTGATATTCTTCCATTGAATTTTATCCCCATAAACCCATAGTGCAAATTTTATAGTATTATATAGTTCTTCAGCATTAAAATTTGCAAAACTGAATCCATTTCCTTCCCCAGTATACTTATTATATGGAATTATTGTATCCTTCAATCCTCCAGTTTCTCTTACTATTGGTATTGAACCATATCTTAACGCTATCAATTGACCAAGACCACATGGTTCAAATAACGATGGCATTAAAAACATATCTGATGAAGCATAAATTCTACTTGCTAATCCATTGTCAAATCTAATATTAGCAGAAACCTTATTGCCATAAGCATAATCTAACCATTTAAAATGATCTTCATAATGCTTATCTCCAGTTCCTAATATAACTAATTGAACATTATTTTCCTGTAATAATCTTTCAGCTATATATTTAACTAACTCTAGTCCCTTTTGTTCAGTTAATCTAGTTACCATTCCAATCATAGGAATATCTTCATTTACTTCTAATCCCAGTTCTTGTTGAAGTGCCGTCTTATTCTTTGATTTATTCCACAATGAATTAACATCAAAGTTTTTATATATATTTTTATCAGTTTTAGGATTATATTCATCAAAATCTATTCCATTAACTATTCCCCTTAATGCATAAGATCTATCTCTCAGTACTGCATCTAACCTTTCTCCATAAAACTCTGTCTGTATTTCTTGCGAATAAGTATTACTTACAGTTGTAATCATATCTGAGTAATACAGCGCTCCCTTCATAAAGCTTACCCCATTGTCAAATCTTAGCGCAGTATTATTATATAATTCCATGTCAAACCCAAGTAACTCGGGTAATATTATTGGATCAAATACGCCTTGGAACGCTATGTTGTGTATGGAAAATATAGTTTTCATATTCCAATAAAAGCTATCATATTTCTTATATTGAAATTTTAATAATACTGGTAGCATTCCTGTCTGCCAATCATTACAATGTATTAAATCTGGTTGCCAATCAATCTGTCTTACCATATCGAGAACTGCTCTATCAAAGAAAGCAAATCTTTCTGCATCATCATAAAATCCATATAATCCATCTCTATTAAAATAATATTCATTGTCTAATAAATAATAAGTTACTCCATTATGAAAGCATTCCCATACTCCACAAAATCTTTCTCTCCATCCCACTTTCACAGTAAACCATTTGTTAAACCTAATTTTGTCTTTCATTTCATCATTAATTTGCTTATATTTAGGTATAACAACTCTTATATCTGTTCCTTTCTTGGCAAGTGCTTTTGGTAAAGCTCCTGCAACGTCTCCAAGTCCACCACTCTTTATAAACGGACCTGCCTCTGATGCTACAAATAAAACTCTCATTATTTATCCTCCAATATCACATAGTTTTTATAACAAATTTACCTCTGTAAATATATAAATATCTATCTAATCATTTCTTCTTGATTTTCATCTTTTAATATTTTCTTTACACTTAAAATTAATGTTGCCATAGGTGGAACCTTAATCTTTATGGAATAAGGTTGATTATGAAATGGTACTTTTTCAGAAGTTAATACAGTTCCCATTACTTGTCCAGATCCTCCGTAAATAGTATCATCTGTATTAAATAATTCTTCATATTCTCCTAAAAATGGCACACCTATCTGATAATCATAATATACTTGTGACTTAAAGTTAACAATAAATATTAATGTCTCATCCTCTTTTCTGCTTTTCCTATCAAAAATTAAAACACTTTGTTGATTATTATTAGCCTCTATCCATTCAAATCCACTATTATCATAGTCTAACTCCCATAAAGCTTTATTATCAATATATAGCTTATTTATATCTTTAAAGAAAATTTGTGTTTTTTTATTCAATTCATTTTCTTCTATAAGATTCCACTTTAGTGACTCATATTCTCTCCATTCAATATCTTGAGCAAATTCATTTCCCATAAATGATAATTTTTTTCCCGGATGTCCAATCATATATCCAATATAAGCTCTTAATCCAGCGAATTTATTCCACTCATCACCAGCCATTTTACCAATAAGTGATTTCTTTCCATGGACTACCTCATCATGAGATAATGTAAGAATATAATTTTCAGCGTAATTATACATCATCGCAAAAGTTATATTTTTATGATGATATTCCCTATATTCAGGCTTTAATTCAATATATTCTAACGTATCATTCATCCATCCCATGTTCCATTTTAAATTAAAACCTAATCCATCAGTTATAACAGGTTTAGTTACATTTGGCCATGCAGTTGATTCTTCTGCAATCATTAATGCTGTTGAAAATTCTGCAAAAACAGCTTGATTTAAATCTTTTAAAAATTGTATTGCTTCAAGATTTCCATTTCCTCCATATTTATTTAGTTCCCATTCTCCATTATTCTTACTATAATCCAAATAAAGTATGCTTGAAACAGCATCTACTCTTAAGCCATCAATATGAAATTCTCTATACCAATATAGAGCATTTGATATTAAATAACTCTTTACTTCTGGTCGCCCCAAATCAAAACTATATGTTCCCCAATCTTTATTATCAGCTTTCCATTCTTCCTTATATTCATATGTGGGTTCACCAGCAAATTTATATAATCCATGAGCATCCTTACAAAAATGTCCTGGTGCCCAGTCCATTATCACACCGATATTTTCTTCATGTAACTTATTGATTAATTTTTTAAGCCCTTCCAAAGACCCATATCTAGAAGTAGGAGCATAATATCCTGTACCTTGATATCCCCACGAAGCATCTAATGGATGTTCTACTAACGGCATTAATTCAACATGAGTATAATTCATCTCTTTCACGTACTTAGGTAATTCCTCACTAAGTTCATCATAAGTCAAAAATTCTCCATCATCATTTCTCTTCCAAGATCCTAAATGAACTTCATATATATTTAAAGGTTGTTCTAATACATTTATTCTATTTCTTTTATTAATCCATTTTGTATCTGACCACTTGAATGATTTTGGTTTATATACAATTGAAGCTGTATTTGGCCTTAATTCATTTTTTATCGCATATGGATCTGCTTTAAATGGACCTTGCTTTCCATTTCTGCCTATTATGCAATATTTATATTTATCTCCTTCTTTTACATTAGTAAAGAAAGCTTTCCATAACCCATTATCAGTGATTTTTTCTAACTTATATTCATCACTTATCTTAAATTCATTAAAGTCACCTACTAAATATACAGCTTTAGCATTAGGTGCCCATGTAGCAAATTGCACACCTTTTTTTCTATTCTCTGTTTTTATATGAGACCCCATAATCTCATACGAAGCATAATTTTTTCCTTGATGAAATAAATAGGTACTAAAACTGGTTAATTCATTATTGCTAACTTTCTTTGCCTTTCTTTCTATTGAAGTTTTTTGAGATTTTTCTTTTACATCAACCTCTTTTATCTTTGAGCTTTCTTGGTTTGATTTTACTTTCTTTTTCTGTTCAGCCTTACTTATAATCTCTTTTTTTTCTGATAACTTTTTAGTCACTGCCCTTTTTGCTTTACTTACAGATTTATTAGTATTCTCTTTTTTTATATTTTCAGCAATTGCACTATTACCTTTTAATTTAATATTATTATCTTCTAATTTAGATTTATCTTCTTTATCTTCTTTTTTATTTGCTTCCCACAGCAAATTTTCTGCCAATGTATTAGCATTATCATACAAAATGTCTTTAGATATTATTTCTGAATATTTCTTATTGACCATTTTATTATCATTAGATACTTTGCTCATTACTCATTACCCCCATTCGTATTTCCTCAATATTATTTTATACTATATGTATATTTTACCAAATTTAAAATGAATTTTCACTTGTTTTTCAATTTTTATATGAGTCATATATTATTTTATACAATATGGAATAATATGTAAATATTTATTTACTTTTTATTTGACTTATAAAAATAAAACTAACAGAATAAAATTTTAATTTTATATAAAAATACAATATAAATACTTATATTTTTGCATAAAAAAAGAGTAGATAAACTACTTTTGATTTATTGACAAAAAAATATAAATGTAATATACTAAAAGTTAGATTTTATGAACGATAAAATGCATATCAATATTATAATAACATAAAGTGGGGAAAAAGTCAAGTGATTTTGTAAAAAAAGGAGATGATAAAATTGACAAAAAATATTATTTTAAGTTCATTACAAGATAAATCTATGAATATAGTAAAAAATGAAATCTTAAAAATCAATGAAGAATCATCAGTTTATGGATTAATTTTAACCTCTGAAAATGTGGAAGAGATAATTAAATCAAGAGGGTATAGCTTAAAAACTTATGGCAGAATAGATCTTAATATGGATGCAACAAAAAAGATTATAAATAAAATATATATATCACAATATACGGATAAAGATGATTATGTTGAAATAATTAATGATTTACAAGATATTTTTTATTACCTAAAAAATGAAACTTTAGATAAAATAAGTGATAATGAAATTATAGATATTATTGGTGAATTTTATGAAGAAACTAGTGGAAGAATTGACAATGTGCAAAACTTAGCGGAAAAATATGCATTGGATTTTCGACTTGGAAGGATGGGTGAAGATGAATAACTTACAATTTATTAGTAAAGACTTTAACTCTGGTAATCTTTCAAAATATCAATATACTATATCTTTAATAAATGAATGTGTAAGATGTAAAATTTTGCCTAAAGCTTTTCTATATAATGTACAAATTAAGATAGGAGAAATTTTAAAAGATTTAATATTAAAGTACACAAAAGGAGAAAGTAGCTCAGTTACAGTTGAAAAAGCAGAAAAACTTATAATTGGAATATGGTATACAATAGATGCTTATATGAATACTTTTGAAAATATAGAATTGGCTATAAAAACTTTAAAGGAAGAAGAAATATCATATATTTATGAAAAGGGAAAGATAATTTTAAAAGAAGACTTTATTCATACTGAAAAGCTATATAAAAGAACATTAAAAAATCAAATTTATACTGATTTAACAGCTTATAAAGACACTTTGTTTGGAATTTCTAATTTTTTTAAGTTCTATAATTTAGAATTTGAGCCAGATGAATGTGTGGCAGATATAGATTATCCATTGGCTTTTGATGATTGGGATGTGGTAGGTCTTTATTATATAAAAAATTATCTATGGAATCTATATCTGGAAAATGAAATATGCAACAAGTTTAATAATGATGATATTCATAAAATATTAAAATCTTATGGAGATACTTATAAAATTGATTATAGAGATTTACTTATAAATATTTTTGAAATGACAATTAACAATGCAGTTTTTTCAATTCTTTGTAATAATGAGTCTTTAGAAATTAGTAAAAATGATTTTGAAAAGTTGAACGATAATTTAAAAAAACTAAATAAAGAAGAAGTAAAAACTTTAATTAGTTTGATAATAAATAAAATAATTAAATGCTATAGCTTAGGAGAATATGAGAGTACTTATTTAAAAGGGTATGAAGAAAGTTTGATAAATCTTACAATTGATGCAATAAAAAGAGATAACTTAATCAGCGTTTTAGTAATAACAGATAAAGTTAAAAATGATGAAAATCATTTAATTATTGATGAAGAAATTAGATTAGATGACGATACTTTTAGATCAGTTGTAGAAGAAATATTAGAAAGTGATAATATCTATGAGAAAATAGAGATAATCAATAAAAATATAAATTCCATAAAAGATTATGTAGATATTTTAAAAAGTAACTGTATTTTTGAAGATGAATACCTACTTTTATTCATGTCTTTAAGTAATTTGGAGCTTAGTATTTTAGGTAAGTTAGTTTTCTATGGAGAATATAGAATGGAAAAATTAGATATTATAAAAATTCTATCAAATAAGATAGATACAAATTATGAATGGGAAGAATTATATATAGAATATCTAAAATCATTAAGTGAAAATAAATTAAAAGAAATAGAAAATTTAATAAATGGAAAGTTGTAAGGTAATTAAGATAGAGATATAATGTTTAATAAGGGATAAATTAACATTTATCTTTAAATGATTTATATTAATACAGTATAAAAGGAGAACGTTAATGATTTATTTAGGGGAAAAAGAAGAAAAGGGAAAAGATACATCTAGTGTAGTGATGGAAAAACTACTAAAATCTAGAACAATATTTATTTCAGGAGAGATAAATCAAGAATTAGCAGAAAAAGTATCTACACAATTATTAATTTTACAAGAAATGGGTGATGAACCTATAAAAATATTTATCAATAGTCAAGGTGGACATGTTGAAGCTGGGGATACTATTCATGACATGATTAAATTTGTAAAACCAAAGGTTATAGTTATAGGTACAGGATGGGTAGCTAGTGCTGGAATAACCATATATCTTGCCGCTGATAAAGAAAATAGATACTCTTTACCAAATACAAGATATATGATACATCAACCACTTGGTCAATGTAGAGGTCAAGCAACAGATCTTCATATAGAAGCTTTAGAAATCGCTAGAGTTCGTGAAAGAATAAATAAAATAATAAGTGCTGCTACAAATCAACCACTAGAAAAAGTACAAAATGATACAGATAGAAATTATTGGTTAAATTGTAATGAAGCAGTGGATTATGGAATAGTAAACAAAGTAATAACATCTTATGATGAATTACCAAGTTTATAGAAAGAGGGTCTGTATAGACCCTCTTTCTATAAATTAAGAAGTATTGTTTTTTATTTGTAGAAGATGATAAAATAAAAACTTATATTATATGAGATTCCTTTCGATGTGGAAAAGGAATTTAGTGCCAAAAGAGTGAAAGTGAAGGCTAAATTTGATAATATAGAGTACCGTGGTTCCATAGTTAAAATGGGTGGACGGTGCCATATAATAGGAATAACCAAAGATATTAGAAAAAAATTAGGAAAAGACCCAGGAGACATCATATTTGTTGAAGTTGAAAAAGATGAAGAAGAAAGAGTAGTATAGGTTCCAAAGGATTTTGCGAAGCTTATGGAAGAAAATTTGGAAGCAAAAGAATTTTATGAAATACTATCTTATTCTGGGAAAAGAAAATATGTAAATTTGATAAATAGTGAGAAAAAGGCTGAAACAAGAGAAAAAAGAATTACTGAAGCAATTTTGAAATTAAAAGATAAAGTAAAGTTATGATTATATCATAGCTTTATTTTTATTGTAAGGAATTATGACGATTTTTAAATAAAATAATTTGATATTCAAAAGAAATGATTGACATTAATATTGGTAGAGGATATAATTATATTAATAATCGGTCGGACGACCGACTTATGCTATGAAAAGGAGTATATATAATCATGAAAAAAATAAAAATAATAACAGATAGCTCTTGCGATTTAAATAAGGATATAATTGAAAAATATAATATAAACATAGTACCATTAAATGTCTCTTTTGGAGAAGATACCTACATAGACGGAGAATTGGACAAAAGTGAGTTTTATGAAAGAATGAGAAATTCAAAAGAATTACCAAAAACTTCATGTCCATCACCGGATAAATTTATGCAAAGTTATGAAGGAGATGAGGATGTAATAATATTTACTATAGCCTCAGCTTTATCAGGAACTTACTCGGCAGCTCTTCTTGCTAAAAATATGATGTTAGAAGAAAATCCAAATAAAAAAATAGCAGTGATAGATACAGAAACAGGATCAATAGCACAGGGACAATTTATTATAAAAGCTGCTAAATTGGTGGAAGAAGGCAAGACTTTTGAAGAGGTAATAGATGAAATAGAAAAATTAAAGAAAGATAAATTTTTCTATGGCTCATTGGAAACTTTAGAAAATGCAATAAAAGGTGGAAGGGTAAATCCATTAGCTGGAAAGCTCATAAATGCTTTAAATATGAAAGTTATAATAAAAGTTGGTGATGGTGAGGTAAAACCAATAGATTCGGCAAGAGGATGCAATAATTCTATAAAAAAGGTTGCAGGAAAAATTAGTGATATGATTAGTAATGGAAACTATACATCTTTAGCTATAGCTCATGCAAATTGTTTAGAAAAGGCGGAAAAAGCTAAGGAAATAATACTGAAAAATCACGATTTTGAAGAAATTATTATAACCGAAATAGGTTCAGTTATGGGAACTTATACATCAGAAGGTGCCATATTGGTAAGTGTTTTATAAAAATGAGATTAAGAGCTACCTTATAAATAATTAAAAATTATTTATAAGGTAGCTCTTTTTTACAGACAAGGATATGAGATAGTTCTTCAACAACTCTTTTACATTGTGTAACAATATTATTATAAATATGAATTTTATACTAGTATTATCAAATGATAAGCAATAACTTACTAAATAAGATGTATTCTGCAACTATTGATACTATAATATAATTATATGGATAAAATCCAAGAGGAGGGGAAAAACATGTCTAAAAAAGTTTTAATAGTTGGAGGAGTAGCAGGTGGAGCCTCTGCAGCGGCAAGACTTAGAAGATTAAATGAAGATTTTGAAATAATTATGTTTGAAAAGGGAGAGTACATATCGTTTGCAAACTGCGGACTTCCATATTACATAGGGGAGAGTATAAAAAATAGGGGTTTTCTTCTTGTTCAAACTGTAGAAGGAATGAAAGAAAGATTTAATTTAGATGTTAGAAATTTAAGTGAAGTCATAGAAATAGATAAAAACAATAAAAAAGTTAAGGTAAAAAATCATAAAACTGGAGAGATATATGAAGAGACATATGACAAGCTAATACTCTCACCAGGAGCTATGCCTAAAATACCAGATATAGAAGGAATAAAATCTTGTGAAAATATATTTACTCTTAGAAATATTGCAGATACTGATAAAATAAAAAGTTATGTTGATATTAAAAAGCCGCAAAAAGCTATTGTAATAGGTGGTGGATTTATAGGGTTAGAAATGGTTGAAAACTTACATGAAAGAGGAGTTGAAGTAACATTAGTTCACTCAAGAGAACAAGTTATGAAACCTGTGGACTATGAAATGGCAAGCATACTTCACTCTCATTTAATAGAAAAAGGTGTAAAATTAATATTAAAAGATAAGCCTGCTAAGTTCAAAAATAATGGTAAAAAAGTTATTTTAAGAAGTGGAAAAGAAATTGAAACAGATATGATTATTCTTTCTATAGGTGTAACACCTGAAAGTTCAATAGTAAAAGATGCTGGACTAGAAGTAAATGAAAGAGGAGCTATTGTTGTAAATAGTAAGATGAGAACTTCAGATGAAGACATATATGCTGTAGGTGATGCTGTACAGGTTATAGATTTTGTAAATAAAAAACCGACAATGATTCCTTTAGCATGGCCTGCAAATAGACAAGGTAGGTTAGTGGCAGATATATTATCAGGAAAAGATGTAGAATATAAAGGAACTTTAGGTTCGTTAGTTGCAAAAGTATTTGATTTAACTGTAGCAGCAACAGGAAATAATGAAAAAACTCTTAAAGAACATGGTATTCCATATGAAGCGATTCATATTCACCCAGCATCTCATGCGGGATATTATCCAGGGGCAACGCAAGTTTCATTTAAAATGTTATTTAATCCAGAAACAGGTAAAATATTAGGTGCTCAAGGTGTGGGAGAAGTTGGAATAGATAAACGTATAGATTTAATAGCAAATTCTATAAAAGCAGGATTTACAGTATATGATTTACAAGACACAGAAGTATGTTATGCTCCACCCTACAATTCGGCTAAAGATCCAGTAAATATGATGGGATACTGTGGTGCAAATATTATGGAAAATATAGTTGAAAATACACAATGGTATGAAGTTGAGGACTTGGTGAAAAATAATGAATATATCTTGGATGTAAGAGAAGAATATGAAGTTGCAAATGGATCTATACCAAATGTTATAAATATACCATTAGGTCAATTAAGGGATAGATTAGATGAAATACCTAAAGACAAAAAAATATATGTAACTTGTCAAGTTGGGCTTAGAGGATATATAGCATGTACTATTTTAAATCAACATGGATATGATACTTCAAATATTGATGGAGGATATAAAACTTATAATAGTATAAAAAATGCAGAAAAATTGATAAGTGATCAAGATGAAAGCTTAGAAGTAATTTTATAGTTATAAAGAATAGAGGATAAGAAATATCCTCTATTTTTTATGAAAAAAATAGTTATTGGCATTTGACAATAACTATAAATGGTGCTAATATTTAATTAGCATATGCTAATAACTAAGTAGGAGATGAAAATATGGCTAGTTGTAACAGCTGTCCAACTGCACAAAAATGCACAAAGGACAAAGAAAGTTGTATGATTGAAAATAATCCTTTAAATAATGTTAAACAAATAATAGGGGTAATGAGTGGAAAGGGTGGAGTAGGAAAATCATCCATATGTTCATTAATAGCCAAAACATTGAAAAAACAAGGATATAAAGTTGGTGTATTAGATGCAGATATAACAGGACCCAGTATTCCAAGATTATTAGGAGTAAAAGATAAAAGAGCAACATATATTGAACAGGGAATTTTACCTGTGCAGAATAAGGATGGCATAAAAATTATGTCCTTGAATTTAATTACAGATAATGAGGATGACCCTGTAATATGGAGAGGTCCTATGTTATCTAATATGGTTAAACAGTTTTGGACAGATGTTATCTGGGAAGATTTAGATTATCTTCTTATAGATATGCCACCAGGAACAGGAGATGTAGCACTTACAGTAATGCAATCAATTCCTATAAATGGAGTAGTTATGATATCTGTTCCTCAAGATCTTGTATCTATGATAGTGTCAAAAGCTGTAAAGATGACTAAAAAAATGAATGTAAGACTACTTGGGGTAGTTGAGAATATGAGCTACATAATATGTGAAGATTGTGGCAAAAAAATTAAGTTGTTTGATGGAGAAAGTACAAATAAATTTTTACAAGAAAATAACTTAAAACTATTTGGTGAACTACCAATGTTAAGTAGCATAAGTAAGCTATCACAAGATAATAGGGAAAAAGAAGATTTAGATCAGGTATTTAATCCTATAGTAAAAAAAATAATAGATGAACTAAAT
>ERZ781272.894-NODE-894-length-14089-cov-3.666595_pt1 | contig 14089 bp, 11 predicted proteins | sample MGYA00375850_ERZ781272 | MGnify/ENA primary metagenome ERZ781272 (study PRJEB29790, sample SAMN06051246) | human gut metagenome | host: Homo sapiens | place: USA: Cincinnati, Ohio | collected 2013-06-21 | study: EMG produced TPA metagenomics assembly of the Gut...
CGCCAATCCTTCCTGCTTAACCAAAGTTTCGATGCATGCATCCGAAATTCTGCAAGAGCTACTTTCATCTCCAGGATCAATTTCTTTTAACATGTCCATCTGTACGGAACCCGCCATCTCCTGACACATCTCTTCATGCTGACGAAGCAGTTCTTCTTCTCTCTCATATAATTGACTTCGTCCCATCTGTTTGAACAGATTCATTCTTGCACGCCGAAAAATACGATAACTGAAAAACTGATTTCCCTCTGCCCTGGTCAGAAAATGTTCTGCTCTCTCAAAATTCTCATATGCTTCTTCAAGATTGCCATCGTGTTGATTTAAGAGTGCCTGTGCAAATGTATAAAGAAACATGTCATCGTCGCATTTTGCATAATCATGAATAATTTCTTCATGCTGGTTTTTCTTTTCTTTTTCAATAAGATAATTTAAAAACTGTCGGCAACTTAACATATAGCGCTCACAGGTAAATCGATCCTTCTGTAAAATTCCCACCAGTGCCAGCAACGCATATAATTTTGACAAATTGCATACGCGCAGACTGTTCAGATGCAGTTTTTCAATCACCTTCATTGCACTCAAAAGATCATGTTCTGCTTCTGCATAATGTTCCTGCATAATATAGTTCAGTGAGCGATTATAATATACCTCTGCAATGTCTTCCGGCAGACGCAACTCGTAAAATATCTCGATTGCCCGGTCAAAATACTTTTCTGCAATCTGGTTTTTTCCCATGGCACTCAGATTGTAACCAATTCCCGAAGTCAGTCTTCCAATATGAAAATCTCCTCTGGATTTCATGAACTCATAAGTCCGTACCGAATATACCAATGCAATTTCGTTCATTCCATTGGTAGATGCAAGCATGATATTTTTCTGATACGCATCATATACCAGCTGCTCGTTTCCAATTTTCTTTGCCAAATCCACACCCTTACTAAAATAAAAGAGTGCTGCTTCCGAACGATATGCTTTCGCTACAACTTTCGGATGATTGTCGTATGCATAAATATAAATATGTGCCAGATGGTTCCAGTAGCCATATTGCATCAGTTTTTCAATAAGTTCTGCTTCTATTGGAATGTCCTGCACACAGAAAAAGATATTGTACCATCCGGACATTTTCGCCATTACTTTCAACAACGCTGCTCGGAATACCTGCTTGGCATCTTCGCTTTCCATCGCCCGTCCATATGAGAGATTCGCATATTTTTCTGCCTTCTCAAGCTTTCCCTGATACATGTAACAGGTTGCACGAAGGAAATCACATTGCGAACGATACAAAAACTTATTTTCCGCCGGAATCATATGTGTTGCTTCTGAAACAAGTTCCAATGCTTTGGACAATTCTCCAAGTAAAATAGAAGTTCTCGCATATAAAAGGTAGAACTTTCGCTTGCAGGGATCTTCCATCTGTGCATCTTCGAATTTAATCTTATGTTCAACACCCTGAAAATAACGCTCTGCCTGATCATAATCAAGGAACTCTACAATATTGGCAACTTTGCAGATACTTTCTTCATAGTTTTCATCCACATATACATTGTCTGCATATCCTTCACCCAGCGCAAGTTCTTCTTTCAGTTCCGTTCTACGGCGGTTGGATGATCCAATATGATATAACTGACTGTGATCCTCAAGACTCTCTACAATTCCATCCCAGACTTCTGCGATTGATTCCCAGCGTCCGACCGACTCATTCACACCAAGAACCAATCCAATATTTTTGTCAGGTTTCCTAATGAGTGCATATACAAGTTCAAATGCACTACGGCTTGCCATCTGAAAACGATTAATAACAAGCACAATCGGATGTGTTTTTGCCAATGCTTTCAACATCGCTGCAATGGTTTCCGTCATACGGCCCTGCTCATACTCTACTTCGTTGAGAAGAACGCTTTCTTCTCTGTCACAGATTCCATTCTCATAATAACTGCGAAATACCACTCTCTGCGGCTCATATACACCACATTCCGTAAGAAATGTATCAAAGTCACCATCCCGGTATTTCCGGAACATATTACAGATTGTATCCAAAAAAGGTTCATATGCGCCTGTCAGTTCACGGTGTCCAAACTCATGCCATGCAAAAAAAACGCTATCATCATTTTCCTGATAACGCTTTATCGTCTCTAAGCTTTCTATTGAGAAATCATTGTTATAACTTGCCATAACAATGTTTCTCTCCGTTTTTCCAACACGGCCATACACCTGTTCAATTACACCATTATAATATTTATCAATCATGGATTACTCCCCCTGCAATCCTTTTTTGTCTGTCTAACAGACCAATATACTCAAATATATAGTATGACAAACCCTTGTTTTTGTCAAGATTTACACCCTTTTTCCAGCCTTCAAAAGCGTGCAGATTTCCTCATTTTCCAGCATAATCGTGTAATCCATTTCTGTATGGCTGACAGGGTGTTCGAACGTAATCCGGTAGGAACATAATCCAAGCTGCTTTGCCGGACAATCTCCGTATTTGATATCTCCTACAATCGGGATTCCCGCATGTGCCAGCTGCACACGGATCTGATGATGCCGGCCGGTATGAAGTGTAATATCCAGCAACAGCTTTTGTCCCCTCTGCGCAACAACCTCATAATCCAGGCGGGCATGTTTCGTGTCCTTCGTCTTCTGCGGCATAACAGCGGATACATTGTGCTTTGCATCAAAAGCAATCTCGTTCTCCAACGTTCCCTTTGCGTCTAATCCAATTTCTTCCATGGATTGTTTTCCCTCTGGAAGCTGCACGAGCGCATAGTAATGTTTTCCAACAAAACGTTTTTTCACCTGCTCGGACAATTTTGCAGCAGCCTGCGGTGTCTTGGCGTATACCATCACACCTTCCACCGGCTGGTCCAGCCGGTGCACAATCCCGATATATGGTGGCTGCATCCTGCCAGCTTTCCGGTTATTCACTGCAATATAATTTTTTAAGATACTCTCCATGTCTTTCTGTCCGAGGCGTTTCGTCTGTGTTGCAACACCTGCCGGTTTGTGACAGACAAGGATGTCATCATCTTCATATATGATTTCCGGTTGCGTCATGTCTTTTCTAATTTTCCTTATATCCTGGTATAATAATTTCCTTTGCGTGTTCTACCTGTTCCTTTGTCGGCGGCTCTACATCTTCCAGCGCATATGGGATTCCAAGTTCTTTCCACTTGAATACACCAAGCGTATGATACGGAAGAATCTCCACACGATCCACCGTTTTCAATGTATCAATAAATGCACGCAAACGATGTAACTGTCCCTCGTCATCGGTAATTCCCGGTACCAGTACGTGACGGATCCACATATGCTTTCCATGGTCAGATAAACAGGTTGCCATATCCAGAATATTTTTGTTTGTCTGTCCGGTCAGCTTCTTGTGCTCCTCATCATCAATTTCTTTGATGTCGAGCATGAACAGATCTGTCACTTCCATCAGTTTTTCAAACTTGGAGTAAAAAGGTTCTTCACGCGTAAATGGGTTTCCAGAAGTATCCAGACAGGTATTCACGCCTTTTTCCTTGGCAAGCGTGAACAGTTCGATCAAAAAGTCGATCTGAAGAAGTGCTTCTCCACCACTTACTGTGATGCCGCCCTTCTTTCCCCAGTATCTCTTATAGCGCAATGCCTGCTGCAGAATTTCCTCAGCTGACTTTGTCTCGCACTCAGTCTTTGCCCAGGTATCTGGATTGTGGCAATATTTACAGCGCATATTGCAGCCTTTCAAAAAGATCAGGTAACGCACACCCGGTCCGTCTGCGGAACCAAAAGTTTCTATTGAATGAATGTTTCCTAACATCTTTCTACCTCATTTCTATCAAATTCTATAACCCTCGGATAATATTCAAATAATCTTGTCGTTGATCCACTACTGCATATACAACAACCTCTTTATTTTCTTCATCAATTTTATAAAACACTAAATCCTTTTCCAAAATAAGTACTTTATAGCCTTGTCGCTTAAGAACAAGGTATCCCGGGCTTGTCCCTATATATGGATCTTCCCCCAATTCAAGAATTCTCTGTTCGATTTCATTAAGTTTTTCCAGGGCAACCTTATTTCCAAAATTCTGTGCAACATATAAGATGATCTTGCGGATTCCTGCGTCTGCTGTATCCGTACGCATAACTTTATACTTCATGCTCAATCCTCCTGTGGAACATCCAGCATTTTGCGCAAATCATCAAATGTATCCGTTATTGGAGCTACACGATTGTTTGTTACATCATCTTCTGCCTCGGCTAATATTTCCAGTAACTCAATACGTGCTTTCATATTCTTATATGTCTCATAGGAGAGAGAGACTGTATCGCCTCTGCCATTTACCGTAATAATAACGGCTTCTTTATTGTCCTTACATTGTTTCGAAATATCATTATAGTGATTTCTCAAATCGGCCGACGGACGTATGGATTCCTGTAAATTCAACATTCTGATTTCCCTCCGCTCAATAGTATATGTAAATTATATCACAATATGCCTATCCGCTCAATTATTTTGCAGAACAAAGGGCGTAAAAATAGAGCTAATACACAAATTTTCATTCATGCATTAACTCTACTTTTTCAATATGATCCACGAAAGCATAATTCTTTTCCTGCAAGCAGGAACAAATTATGCTTTGTGACATCTTAGATCCTACTTACATTCTCTCGTGGCAAGTACGTGCGATTACGTCCATCTGCTGTTCCTTAGTAAGGTCGATGAACTTAACAGCGTATCCTGATACACGGATTGTGAAGTTTGCGTACTCTTCCTTCTCCGGATGCTCCATAGCATCGATCAGTTTCTCTTTACCAAATACGTTTACGTTCAGATGATGTGCTCCCTGATCGAAGTATCCATCCATTACGTTTACAAGATTCTCAACACGCTCACCCTCATCGTTTCCAAGAGCTCCTGGGTTGATTGTCTGTGTATTTGAAATACCATCAAGTGCCCACTCATATGGAAGCTTTGTCAGAGAGTTCAGGGAAGCAAGAAGTCCGCTCTGCTCTGCACCGTAGCTTGGGTTAGCTCCTGGTGAAAGCGGCTCGCCTGCCTTACGTCCGTCTGGCATTGCTCCTGTAGCCTTACCGTATACTACGTTAGAAGTAATTGTAAGGATAGAAGTTGTAGGCTCAGAATCACGATATGTGTGATGTTTCTTTAACTTATCCATGAATGTCTTAAGAAGCCATACACCGATCTCGTCTGCGCGATCGTCATCGTTTCCGTATTTAGGGAAATCTCCTTCGATCTCGAAGTCTTTTGCAAGACCGTTCTCATCACGAACAACTTTAACCTTTGCATACTTGATAGCTGAAAGGGAATCGATTACGTGAGAGAAACCAGCGATACCAGTTGCGAATGTTCTCTTTAAGTCTGTATCCATGAGGGAAAGCTCAGCTGCCTCATAGTAATATTTATCATGCATGTACTGGATGAGGTTCAATGTATTTACATAGATGTCTACTAACCAGTCCATCATCTTGTCATACTTAGCCATTACTTCATCATAATCTAAGTACTCAGAGGTAATTGGTGCGTAGTTTGGTCCAACCTGCTCGCCAGACTTCTCATCAACACCACCGTTGATAGCGTAAAGTAAGCATTTTGCAAGGTTTGCACGAGCACCGAAGAACTGCATTTCCTTACCTGTCTGTGTAGCAGATACACAGCAGCAGATAGCGTAATCATCGCCCCATACTGGCTTCATAGCGTCATCATTCTCGTACTGGATAGAACTTGTCTCGATAGAGATTCTTGCTGCATAATCCTTGAATGCCTCTGGCAATTTTGAAGAATAGAATACAGTAAGGTTTGGCTCTGGAGCAGGTCCCATGTTCTCTAATGTGTGTAAGAAACGGAAGTCTGTCTTTGTTACCATAGAACGTCCGTCTACGCCTGTACCAGCGACATCAAGTGTTGCCCATACCGGATCACCAGAGAATAACTGGTTGTAAGAAGGAATACGAGCAAACTTAACCATACGAAGCTTCATTGTGAAGTGGTCAATTAACTCCTGAGCCTGTGACTCTGTAAGGATTCCCTTGTCCATATCTCTCTTGATATAAATATCAAGGAATGTAGAAACACGACCAACGGACATAGCTGCACCGTTCTGTGTCTTGATAGCTGCAAGATATCCGAAGTATAACCACTGTACAGCTTCTTTTGCGTTTGTAGCAGGTCTTGAGATATCGTATCCGTAAATCTCAGCCAGCTTCTTCATATCCTCTAAGCATTTGATCTGCTCTGCGATCTCTTCTCTTAAACGGATAACATCATCTGTCATCTGTCCGCATCCACAGTTTGCCTTATCTTTCTTCTTCTCTGCGATCAGGTGATCAATACCATACAGAGCTACACGACGGTAATCACCAACGATACGTCCACGTCCGTATGTATCTGGAAGACCTGTTAAAATCTTAGCATGACGAACCTTAAGCATTTCTGGTGTGTAAGCATCGAATACCGCTGTGTTATGTGTCTTATGATACTTTGTAAAGATCTCCTTTAACTTATCACTTACCTGATATCCGTATGTCTCACATGCCTGAACAGCCATCTTGATTCCACCGTAAGGCATGAATGCACGCTTCAATGGCTTATCTGTCTGTAAACCTACGATCTGCTCTAAATCCTTCAAAGACTCATCAATATATCCTGGGCCATAAGCTGTAATGCTTGTTACAACTTCTGTCTCCATGTCAAGAACGCCGCCTTTTGCACGCTCCTCTTTCTGTAATTTCTGTAATGCTCCCCACAGCTTATCAGTTGCCTCTGTAGGTGCAGCCAGGAAATCCTCATTTCCATCATATGGTGTGTAGTTGTCCTGAATGAACTGACGAACGTTGATTTCTTCTTTCCAAAGACGTCCTTCGAATCCATCCCACTCTTTCATTTCTAACATGGTGTTCCTCCTTCTATAAAATTGATTGCATAATTGCTATATATCAGCCTTGTCTAACCACTGATAGGTTATACTAACGTATGCAATTTGTCAAGTCTGGGGAATCGTGTTTTTGATTTGATACAATCAGATAAAAAAGACCCTCCAGGCTTTATTTGTTGCCCAGACGGTCGGCAATTGCAATGCTTCTTCAAAGCATCACCTGCGATGTCTCGAAGAGACACTGCTTTCTTCGGCAGCATGGGCTGCCATGTTATACTCCACGTGGTTCTCCACTCATTCCGTCAGTCATATAACGACTGTATTATAACTTACTGTGCCCCTTTGCGCAAGCAGAAAAATGTGGAAAACAAAATATAAAAATAAAATAACAAAAAGCCAGAGAATGCCAATTATGGCACCTTCTGGCTCTATGTTCTACGCACGTACTGCCCAGCGCATTTTTGTAGAACGCGCACGTCCATTCTGCGCACATTCCTGTGCGGATGGCCAGATCACGTCCTTCGAATATTCGCTGTAAATTCCTTCACGGAAACCTTCTTTTAATGCACGTTTTACCAATTTGTCTTCACCGGAATGAAACGTAAGAATCGCCACGCGTCCACCCGGTTTCAGTGCATCCGGAAGTTTTTCCATAAATTCATAAAGAACTTCAAATTCCCGGTTCACATCTATTCTTAATGCCTGGAATGTCCTCTGGCATGTTTTTTTAATTGTATCTTTCTTTTCTTTTTCCGGAAGAAAATCCAATGTCTTTTCTATGACCTGACGAAGCTTAGTTGTTGTATCAATACGATTTCCTTTTCGAATCTCATCCGTGATTGCTTTTGCCAGTTCCTCACAGTATGGTTCATCCGAGTTCTCATCCAGCATCCCTGCCAGTTCTTCTCTGGAAATATGATCGAGGCGTTCTGCTGCACTGATTCCTTTTTCCGGATTCAGGCGCAGATCCAGGGGGCCATCTACTTTAAAGGAAAAGCCTCTCTCCGGGTTATCAATCTGCATCGAAGAGACTCCTAAATCGGCCAATATGAAATCAAAACCGCCAGCTTCCTTTGCAATATCATCGATTGTGCAGAAGTTCTGCAGTTTGATTGTAAGGATGTCCTCGCCAAAACCGGTATCCGCAAGCCTCTTTTTCGTCTTTGCGGACTCGATCGGGTCCACATCCGTCGCATACATGTGTCCCTTCCCCTGCAACTCCTGCAGCATAGCCTTGGTATGTCCGCCATAGCCAAGTGTCGCATCAAATCCGGTCTCTCCCGGCTGTATATTCAGAAAGTCTATAATTTCCTTTACCATAATGGAAATATGCATTCCTGCCGGTGTATTTCCTTTTTGAATTACATGGGCAATTGTATCCTGATATTTTTCCGGATTCAGTTCCTTATATTTCTCTTCAAATTTTTTCGGATATTTTCCTTTATAACGCACACGTCTTTTGTGTACTGTTTCCTTCTGCTCTTCCATGCAGTCTCTCCTTGCCTTTTGCTGTTATTCCGTCTTCATACGTTCACGCTGCTTTTCGTTGATAAATTTGCGCAAATTCGGATCCTCATATTTCAGTTTACATCCATATAGGAACTTATCTTTTGCAATTGTTTGCTTCCGCACACATACCCCTGCCAGTGGCATACTCAGTTCCTGGTTCAAGGTCTCTGCGCGCACAGATTCTCCCCGGCGAATGCCATCTTTATTCGTAATTATAGCAAATCCCGTAGCCGATACATCTCTGATGATTCCACTGAGCGGCTCTGTCCCCTGTCCGATAACGAGATTTGCAGGCGCATGAATCTCCAGCCGGTAAGCGTGTCGCCGGTTCATTTTTATTCCGTCTTTGCTCGGTATAATAACATGACAATATCCATTGTCGCCTTTCGCTTTTTTAATTGTAACATCTTCCCAGACAACTGGTGGCATATCATCTTTCAGCAAATACAGATCAATCAGTACATTTGGCGAATCAAAGGCAACTGTAAACGTACTCTCTTCTCCTTTGTCTCCCGCCGGGACCACCGTCTTAATCTCATCAACCGCCAGTCCTGTCGGATACACATTCTGTAATTTTACCGGAAAATCCAATGACTTTGGACTTCTTACCTCTTCACCATCTTTTATCATCTTTGAAAACACTTTGACAATCAGAATGCTGTCTTTTTCAATTTCCCCTATTTTCATAACTCTTTTCCTTTACAGTTTGAATCTGTAACCACTCCCCATATAGTTTCGATATACTGTGGTTTATTAGTGTTCATCTCAATTTTCTCACGGATTTTCTTGATGTGCACCGTAACGGTTGCAATGTCTCCAATGGATTCCATATCCCAGATTTCACGGAACAGTTCCTCTTTGGTAAATACATGATTCGGATTCTCTGCAAGGAACGTAAGCAGATCGAACTCTTTTGTCGTAAACTGCTTTTCCTCTCCATTTATCCACACACGGCGTGCCGTCTTGTCAATTTTAATTCCTCGGATTTCTACGATATCATTCTCCACAGCATTGCTTCCGATCAGTCTCTCGTAACGGGCAAGATGCGCTTTCACACGTGCGACCAGCTCACTTGGAGAAAACGGCTTGGTAACATAATCATCTGCGCCAAGGCCCAGACCACGGATTTTATCAATATCATCCTTCTTGGCTGATACCATAAGAATCGGTGTGTTTTTCTTCTCACGAATCTGCCTGCAGATTTCGAAACCATCCACTTCCGGCAACATTAAGTCAAGAATAAACAGATCAAAATCTTCGTTCAATGCACGGTCTAATCCGCTTTTTCCATCATTCTCAATTTCAACATCAAATCCGCTCAGTTCCAGATAATCCTTTTCCAGATCTGCAATCGCCACTTCATCCTCTACAATTAAAATTCTACTCATTTGCTACCTCCTGATATTTACGAATGACAAAATACATTGTTGTACCACTGTCCTCTTTGCTGGTTGCCCAGATTTTTCCACCGTGGTCCTCAATAATCTTCTTTACAATCGACAGACCGATTCCGCTTCCTCCAGTCGCAGAATTGCGGGATGCATCCGTGCGGTAAAAACGGTCGAAAATGTATGGCAGGTCTTTTTGCGCAATGCCCCGTCCGTTATCCTCGATCTCTACCTGTATGAAGTCCCCGACATCCTTAATGCGGATGTTGATGAACTTATCCGTCTTGTTCATATATTTCACAGAATTTCCAATAATATTATTGATCACGCGGCGAAGCTGCTCCGGATCTGCGATGATCATAGTATCTGCTGTAGCATAATTGAAATAAGACAGACCGATTCCTTTTGCCTCGAGATCAAGTCCGATTTCCTCCACACAGTCTTTGAAATATTCACACACATTGATTTTTGCAAAATCATATGGAATACGGTTCGTATCAATTTTTGAATATAAAGTCAGCTCATTGATAAGCGTATCCATCTCATTTGCTTTATTATAAATCGTACGAATATATTTATCTACTTTTTCCGGTGTATTTGCCACACCGTCCATGATACCCTCTGCGTATCCTTTGACAGCAGTAATCGGGGTCTTTAAATCATGGGCAATATTACTGATGAGTGCTTTGTTTTCCCGCTCATTGTTAATTTTCTCCTCGGCATTGTCTTTCAGACGCTGGCGCATCTCCTCAAACGTAACGCAAAGCTCACCAATCTCATCATCCGCTTTCACATCCATGGAAAAATCCAGATTGCCTTCTTTAATATTCTCCGCTGCGACCTGCAACTTTTTGATTGGCGTGATCATGCTGCGGTATATCCATATGATCATCATAAAAGCCGTCAAAAGCAAAATAATGACAATCGAAATAATGCCTCCTACAATCGTCTGCCGTACTTCCGGTACGGTTCCTTTCAGGGAAGTAATGATAAAAGCAGATGCTTCTTCTCCCGTAGTCAGTTTAAAATCCACCTGTTTTACCAGAATCTCATCATCACTGTCAATATAAGTTCCTATGCCTGCTTCAGACCCTGTTGATCCATAATCCGGAAGGGAATCGACAACAATCTGATTGTCGCTGCCGCCGTTGTAATACAACTGGCTGCCTCTCCGAATGATCAGATAAGAATACTTCTGCTTTAATTCATCATTCAGTTCCTGCAGATACGTCATGTTCACAAGTTCATTGGCATCTTTTTGTATCTTCTTTTGTATTTTCTGGAAATCAGCTACCGTATACCGGTTCAACAACTGTACGGAGTTGATGACACTGTATGCATCTGCATTCTTAATCCCGTATGTCTCTTCTATGGCATGCGCCTGAAAATTGCAGAATCCTACGATTGTTGCTGTCGCTAAAAGTATCGGCACAAATATAATGATGCAAAATGCAATAGTTAATTTTGTCTTTATCTTCATGAATCGCTCCTTTATATGTGATGCATTATAAAAGGCACAGGATTATCTCCTGTGCCTTATTATAACATTGTTTATTCCAAAAGTATGTAAACTTTTCATAAACTCATGAACTATAAATATTTCTTTAATACATCAACTTTGTCTGTTGCTTCCCATGGAAGGTTCAGATCGGTACGTCCAAAATGTCCGTATGCTGCGGTTCCACGATAAATCGGTCTGCGCAGGTCAAGCATCTTGATGATTCCTGCAGGACGAAGATCAAAGTTCTCTCTTACAATCTCAACCAGCTTATCATCTACGATCTTACCGGTTCCAAATGTATCAACCATTACAGAAGTAGGCTGCGCAACACCAATTGCGTAAGAAAGCTGAATCTCACACTTCTCTGCAAGGCCTGCTGCAACGATGTTCTTTGCTACATAACGTGCTGCGTATGCTGCGGAACGGTCTACCTTTGTGCAGTCTTTTCCGGAGAAAGCTCCGCCGCCGTGACGTGCATATCCGCCGTAAGTATCTACGATAATCTTACGTCCGGTAAGTCCAGCGTCTCCGTGAGGTCCACCGATTACAAAACGTCCGGTTGGATTGATAAAGAACTTGGTCTTGTCATCGATCATATCCTTTGGAAGAATCGGATCAAATACATACTTCTTGATATCTTCATGAATCTGTTCCTGTGTCACATCCTCATCATGCTGGGTAGACAATACAACAGCTTCCAGTCTCTTTGGCTTTCCAGCTTCATCATACTCAACAGAAACCTGTGTCTTTCCGTCTGGACGAAGGTAGGTAAGTGTACCATCTTTACGCACTTTTGTCAGTTGTAATGCCAGCTTGTGAGCCAGTGAAATTGGGTAAGGCATCAACTCTTCTGTCTCGTTTGTTGCATAACCAAACATCATACCCTGATCTCCGGCACCAGTATCAAGATCATCGGTCAATGCACCTTCTTTTGCCTCAAGTGCCTTATCCACACCCATAGCAATATCTGTGGACTGCTGATCCAAAGCCACCATTACGGCACATGTGTTTCCGTCAAATCCTGTCTTTGCATCGTTGTATCCGATCTCATTTACTGTCTTACGAACGATGGATGGAATATCGAGCTGTGCTTTGGTTGTAATCTCTCCTGTTACCAGTACGAATCCCGTGCAGCTGGCTGCCTCGCAGGCAACGCGGCTCATTGGATCCTGCTCCATGCAGGCATCTAAGATTGCGTCTGAAATCGCATCACACATTTTGTCAGGATGTCCTTCGGTAACGGACTCTGATGTAAATAATAATTTTTCCATGTTTTCTCCTTCCGTTTGTTTGCACAAAAAAAATCCACTTACTTTCATAAGCGGACCAATTATATAGATAATCAAATCCCCTTATTGTTCGATTGCTCGCTCAGGTTGGCACCTTCCTGTTCCTCTCGGAAACGGGGTTGCCGTGACTTCACAGATCCTATGTATCTCCATCACTCTGAATAAGAGAAATTTACAATATTAAATTTGAAATATCCATCCGATACAATACGCTCTTTTTCAAGGTATGTCAAGTGGTATTTTTTTATATCCCGATGCGGGCAATCTCTACTTCACAACAACTTTCATTTTTGCTTTCTTTCCACTCCCGGTCGTGACGGTAATCGTTGCCTTTCCTTTTGCTTTCGCCGTGAGCTTTCCTGTCTTCTTATTTACTGTGACAACCTTGGGATTAGAAGATTTAAATGTCTTAGAGTCTGTACATCCGCCCGGTCTCATCTTAATCTTCGTCTGTGCCGTTGTCTTCTTTTTCATAGTAAGTGAAGTCCTGGTAAACTTCACACTCGTCGCTTCCATGTAGGAATAAATAAGATCACAATGTCCTTTATCGGTATTGGCTCCTTCCACAAAACCTTCTTTTGTGTACTGCCATAAATCAACTGGAACCTGTAATTTCGGCTTCGTTTCCCTATAAGCAGCAGCCCAGACTTTATACCCCTTCAGCTTTTTCCAATCGAATTGTTCGTTCAGATAAGAAACCGATGAATAAATCATTGGTTCATACCCTGCATCTGCAATCGTATCGCAAAAAGCTTTTGCAATTGCCGTTGTATTTGCTTTACCTCCTGCAAACGTTCCTGCCTGTTCCATATCATACGCAACCGGATAGTCTAACTCTCTTCCATCAAGAATCTCCAGACAAAACTCAGCTTCTTTGACCGCATCTTCCGGCGTCCGGGTACAACACAAATGATAGACACCGACTTTCAGCCCCGCGTCTACCGCTCCATTATAATTTGCCTCAAACTGTGCATCTACATCCGGGGCCTGCCCCAATCCGGTTCGGATCATCACGAAATCCATGTCTGCATCCGCAATCAGATTCCAGTCTACAACACCATTATGACTTGATATATCAAATCCATTGCCGCTGAAGCCTGCAGCCTGTACCTCTGCTACCGGCAACATTGCTATTGCTAAAGTCCACACGAACACTGCTGCCAGATAACGCAATGCCTTCTTTTTACTTTGTATACCTGTTTTTTTTAATTTTCCATTCAACATTGCATAAACCACTTCCGGTTTATTTTTTCTCCAATACCTTTGTTACCACATTTGCGTCATATCCCAACGCAACCAGTTTTTCAATGGTATCATTTCCCTTGTTGATTTCGTCCATGATTTCCAAAATGGAATCTCGTCCCTGTGTATATCCAAAATCATGACCTTCTGTGTATCCGGATTCATGGCCTTCTATATATCCAGATTCGTGACCTTCTGTGTATCCGGATTCACGACCTTCCTCCCACATGGACTTGGCAAATTTCTTTTCATCAAACTCTGTTAAAAGCATATGACGCACCT
>ERZ781272.899-NODE-899-length-13968-cov-25.970316_pt1 | contig 13968 bp, 11 predicted proteins | sample MGYA00375850_ERZ781272 | MGnify/ENA primary metagenome ERZ781272 (study PRJEB29790, sample SAMN06051246) | human gut metagenome | host: Homo sapiens | place: USA: Cincinnati, Ohio | collected 2013-06-21 | study: EMG produced TPA metagenomics assembly of the Gut...
AGTGTGGTAACACATGTAGTTGACTGTTACTAATAGGTCGAGGGCTTAACCAAAAGAATCTGACAATTCAATGTGTAGTTTTGAAAGTACAAGAGTGAAAGAATTCACTATAATAAATAGACATTTAACCGTATGGTTAGGTGTTTTTTTGCGTATAATGGAAATATATTTGTATAGGTTAACTCTTCATATTTTTATCGCTAAAATGAAACTATTTACCGATATGAAGATAAGAAGAAGTTTGGTAGAATGGAGATAAATATCGGTTGCTTATGATAAAACGTAGGAGAGTATTCTTAATCAGGACAGGAGAGGGCTATGAAGAGATTAATTAAACGTAAAGATTTAAAAGAAAACATGATAATTTATGGAGATGTATTAACTATCTATGGTTCTATTTTGGTCAATAGTGGAACTGTAGTTGACAAACGTGTTTTAAAATTACTTGAAAACAATAATATTTATGAAGTAAGAATATTAGATACGTCCAAAGAGGATAAAAGGCTAGAAGGCTTAGAAACACATCTAAAGGAAATTCGTAAAACTACTAAATTTAAGGAGATAAACCACAAATATACATTATGTTATTCTAATATCCAAGGTCAATTTAACGATGTAATTGATCGTGACAAGAAAGTGAATAAAGAAGAGATTATTAGTGGAATAAATACTGTCTTACATAAAGTGGATAACACGAATGATTTATTTGATGCGTTGTATGGTATGCAGTTGAAACAAAATCGGCTGTATATGCATAGCTTGAATACAGCATTAATCTCAAATATTCTGGCTAAATGGCTAAAGTTTTCGGAAAAAGAAATTAATGATATTACACTTGCTGGATTATTTCATGATATAGGAATGCTAATGATGCCAGAAGAAGTTTTACAAAAGAGTGAAGATGAACTTACCAAAGAGGATAAAGAGTTATTACAGAAACATACCATTTATGGATATCGCTATCTTATGAAACGTGAACTTAATCGACAAATTGGGTTGACTGCGCTAACACATCATGAGAAGATTGATGGTTCAGGATATCCATTACAGATTATGAGTCCAACAATATGTACCTATTCAAAGATAGTATCAATAGCGGATGCCTATGATGAATTAACATTGACAGAGGATGGGGCAAGAAATCCATTTTCATTAATTCGTGAGTTCGAAAAAAATGGCATGTCAAAGTATGATCCTCAATATATAATGGTATTTCTAGCTGGAATTATGGATACATGTATAGGATGTGATGTACTTCTTAGCAATGGTCGTGTAGGGCGCATTATATATATTAATAAGTCAGATCTGTCTAGACCGACTCTAAAATGTGGCGAGGACTTTATTAATTTATCAGAAGAGAAAGAAATACAAATTATAAAGTTTGTATAAAAAATACATAATTTACGGTCAAAAAAACATAACAATAGCCGGAATTCCCTTCCTTGGAATTCCGGCTATATTTTTGTTTTAATCAGCAAGAATGTGCAAATTATCGCATGGTTTACAGTATGCTTTCTTATGATGCATAGTTATAATTTTATTAGAGGAGTATGTTAGATTATATGTATTTTCTAGAGGAGGAATGAACTGTGAGATATGGACATTTTGATGTAGCCAATAAGGAATATTGTATTGAAAGAGTAGATTTACCTACTTCTTGGACAAATTACCTTGGTGTAAAAGATTTTTGTGTCGTTGTAAATCATACTGCAGGGGGATATGCATTTTATAAATCTCCAGAGTATCACCGTATAACTAGATTCCGAGGTAATGGCGTACCAATGGATCGCCCAGGACATTATGTTTATATACGAGATGAAGAATCAAAGGACTATTGGAGTGTCTCTTGGCAGCCAACGAATAAGCCATTGGATGAATATGCTTATACTTGTAGACATGGTATGTCATATTCCGTTTATGAGTGTGAACATGATAAGATTAAAGCAACACAGACACTAGTAGTTCCGGTAGAGGATAACGTAGAATTATGGGATGTAACAATTAAGAACGAAGATGATAAGATAAGGGAACTGAGTTTATTCTCATATTGCGAATTTTCTTATCACCATATTATGATCGATAATCAGAATTATCAAATGAGTCTATATTGTGCAGGATCTAACTATGAGGACTCAATTATAGAATACGATTTATTTTATGAAGAGTTTGGATATCAGTATTTTACAGCTAATTTTGAACCGGATAGTTATGATTGTCTACGGGACAAATTTCTTGGATTATATCATACGGAAGATAATCCAGTAGCAGTTGAACGTGGATATTGTAGCAATTCATCAGAACTTGGTAATAACCATTGTGGATCCCTTCATAAAAAGATAATATTACAACCAGGTGAAGAAATCAGAGTTATTTTCATGCTTGGAGAAGGAAATCGTGAGGAAGGGAAAAAAATCAGAGAGAAATATAGTGATTTAAACAACGTAGATGCTGTGTATTCTGATTTAAGAAACTACTGGGATGAGAAATTCAGATGTTTACAGATTCAGACACCTAATGAGGGAATGAATGTATTAATCAATACATGGAATTTGTATCAATCAGAAATTAACGTCATGTTCTCAAGATTTGCATCTTTTATAGAAGTTGGTGGAAGAACAGGATTGGGATTCAGAGATACGGCACAAGATGCAATGACAATTCCTCATTCTAATCCTACAAAATGTAAAGAGCGTATTATTCAATTACTACAAGGAGTTGTATCGGAAGGATATGGTCTTCACTTATTCCAACCAGAGTGGTTTGAAAAAGAAGACAAAGACAAGAAAAAGCCTTTCAAATCCCCAACCGTTGTACCGACAGCTTCAAAAGAAAGTTTTGTTCATGGAATTGAGGATGCATGTTCAGACGATGCATTGTGGTTAATAGCTAGTATAGTCGAGTACATAAAAGAAACTGGTGACAAAGAATTTGTTGATCAAATTATTATCTATGCTGATGGTGGAGAAGGAACTATATATGAGCATATGGAGAAAATACTTGATTTTTCCTACAAACAAGTAGGTAGCACTGGAATCTGTAAAGGGCTTAGAGCAGACTGGAATGACTGTCTAAATCTTGGTGGTGGAGAAAGTGCCATGGTATCTTTCCTTCATTACTGGGCAATTGATAAATTCCTACAATTATCTGAAGTACTTGGACGTCAGGATGAAATCGATAAATATACGAAGATGTCACAGGAAGTTAGAACAGTTTGTAACGATGTGCTGTGGGATGGCGATTGGTTTATCCGTGGAATCACAAAAGAAGGCGTTAAGATAGGAACAAGTAACGATTTAGAAGGAAAAGTACATCTAGAATCCAATACGTGGGCAGTATTATCGGGTGCAGCCAATATGGACAAAGCAATAAAAGCGATGGATAGCGTTTATGAATATCTATATACTCCTTATGGTTTACGATTGAATGCACCATCTTATACGAAACCAGATGATTCGATTGGTTTTGTTACAAGAGTTTACCCAGGATTAAAAGAAAATGGAGCAATCTTCTCCCATCCAAATCCATGGGCATGGGCAGCTGAATGTATGATGGGACGTGGTGACCGTGCAATGGAATTCTATAATTCACTATGCCCTTATTATCAAAATGATAAGATTGAAGTTAGAGAGGCGGAGCCATATTCCTATTGCCAATTTGTAGTTGGTCCAGATCATACTGCCTTTGGTAGAGCGAGACATCCTTTCATGACAGGTTCATCAGGCTGGGCGTATTTCTCAGCTACTAGATATATACTAGGTATACGACCAGAATTCAATTATCTCGAAGTAGATCCATGTATTCCAAGTGATTGGAAGGAGTTTGATGTTACAAGAATATGGAGAGGTGCTACTTATAATATTCATGTAACGAATCCAAACGGTGTAATGAAAGGAATTAAGAAAATAGTTGTAGATGGAAGTGAAGTAGACAAAATTAAGGTACAAGAACCAAATACAACTCACACTGTTGAAATTGTAATGGGATAAGAGTTTCGAAATTGACTAGGGATAAGTATGAAGGAAAGGAGTATGATTATATAATGATTAAATTTGGTACTGGAGGTTGGCGTGCAGTAATAGGGGATGAGTTTACGAAAGAGAATATTCAATTATTAGCAAGAGCCATGGTAGATAAGATGAAAGTAGAAGGCGTGGAGGGAGACGGTATTGTAATCGGGTATGACCGCCGATTCTTAGCCAAGGAAGCGATGCAGTGGGCCGCTATGATATTTGCTGAGGAGGGAATTACAGCGTATTTAATAAATCGTTCCGTACCAACTCCACTTGTAATGTACTACGTTATGGAGCATCAGATGCATTATGGTATGATGATAACAGCTAGCCATAATCCAGCAATATATAATGGAATCAAGGTATTTACATATGGTGGTAGAGATGCCAATGAAGAGCAAACAGAAGATATTGAACGCTATATTAATAGACTTACAATTGATGATATTGTTGAGATGGATTATGATATAGGGAAAAAAACAGGCAAGATTGTTGAAATCTTCCCACTTAACGAGTACCTAGATAGCATAATAAAAGCAGTTGATATGAATGTAATCCGCGAGAAAAATCTTAGAATTGCTTTGGATCCAATGTATGGCGTTAGTGAAACCTCTCTTAATATGATACTACATACCGCTAGGTGTGATGTGAAGACCATTCATGAACGTCATGACACATTATTTGGTGGTAAATTACCATCACCATCAGCAGCTACATTAAGAAGTTTGCAAAACACTGTAGTAGAAGGCCACTACGATATAGGAATAGCAACAGATGGAGATGCTGACAGAATCGGTATTATTGATGATACGGGAAGATTCCTGCATTCCAATGAAATATTAGTTGTATTATACTATTATTTGACAAGATACAAAGGCTGGAAAGGACCTGTAGTAAGAAACGTTGCTACAACTCATATGCTTGATAAGGTTGCACATAGGTTTGGGCAAGAGTGCTATGAAGTCCCTGTAGGATCTAAGCATATCTCATCTAAGATGACAGAAACGAATGCCATCATTGGTGGTGAATCATCGGGAGGCTTAACTGTACAAGGTCACATTCATGGCAAAGATGGTATCTACGCGGCAATGTTACTTGTTGAGATGATAGCTGTTACAGGCAAAAAGTTATCAGAGATTAGTAAAGAAGTAGAAGAGGAATTTGGAAGTAACTATATGGAGGAACGAGATTATCGATTCTCTAGAGAAAAGAAAGAGGCTATGTATGAATTGCTTATGGAAGAGCGAAAAGTACCAGATCTTCCATATGAAATTGATCATGTATCCTATATAGACGGAAGTAAAGTCTACTTTAAGAATGGTGGCTGGGTAATCAGTCGTTTTTCTGGAACAGAGCCTTTATTACGTATCTTCTGTGAAATGCCGACAGAGGAAGAGGCAAAGAAGATTTGTGACATTTATGCTGAATTCTTACATCTATGTGATGATAGGAATACATTGATTTCCACCTGCTAATATTGGTATAATCTAATTATAAGATAAACAGCATCCCTAATAATAAACCATGAAAATACACAAACACACGTATAACCACGTCACAGTTGTTGCCATAGCAGATGTGAAGTTATTGTACGTGTGTATTTGTACTATTAATATAATGAATGGAATAAGGGATAGGGGAGGAAACTATGCAAATAGAATATGAAAAAGAAAAGGATAAGAAACATTCTCTGCAATGGAGCATGATACGAATGCTTGTTTTATGTTGGATACTACCTCTAGCATTACTAGTATTTATCATGCTTTTTTTCATGTCAACTAAGTTGACCGGGCAGACAGAAAACACAATTATATCTTCATCGGATAAGGCTGTTGAGATATGTCAGATGCAAATGGAAGAAGCGAGGCTTGCATCAAGGAATGCGTCGTATTTATCAACTATTAGAGACAGTTATTTCGCCTACCAAAAAGATCAAGATAAGAGAAAGTTTTACGATACAGTTAATCAGTTCTTAGCGCAACAATATAAATATAATGAAAGTTTTTTAAGTACCATGTTGATTTTCTTAGATGATCCAAGCATGGTGTACTATACATATAGCAATACAAAGGATGCTACTTATACAAGCGTACGTGAATTTAAGAGAATAGGACTATCGAAAGTGCTTGATAAGGCAGTGGGAATTGATACGAATATAGAATTACTTAATATTGAAGGTCATTTATATATGATTCGTAACCTAGTAAAATCTAATTTTGAACCTTATGCAGTTATTGTAATGGAGATAAACACGGATTCCATGTTTAAGAGTTTAGAGAGTATCTGGGGATATCAGATAGGAGAAATCTATATGGATGGAGAACCACTTTTAGATAGCGATATAGATAATATCTTAACAAGGGATGAAATTACTACTGTTACAGATGAGAGTATTTATTACAATAGAGATTCAAAAGATGTTGTTTACCGCGTTAGTAAGTTAGATCAACATAAGTTAGCATTTGTTATGCAATTGGATTCGGATGCAATTATTGGGGAATTAGATATGGTCAAATATATGGGAATTATAGTATTGATCTTTATGATTCCATTAGTAATTTTGGTAATTTCGTTCTTTAACCGAAAGGTATCAAGGCCTATTAAATCGCTTGTTGAAGCAGCACATAATATTACGAATAAAAAGTATGGTTTTCAGGTAACAAAGTCAAGTAATAGTTATGAATTTGATTATTTAGGAAATGTTTTTAATGAAATGTCATTGGAACTACAGTATCAGTTTGAACAGATTTATCTGGAAGAATTGGCATTAAGAGATGCGAAGATTAAAGCTTTACAATCCCAGATTAACCCACATTTTCTTAATAATACATTAGAGATTATTAACTGGGAAGCAAGACTTGGAGGAAATCAGCGTGTAAGTGGAATGATTGAAGCTTTATCAACGATGTTAAATGCTACTATGAACCGTAAGAATCAACATGTAATTCCATTAGAAGAAGAATTAAGTTACGTAGATTCGTATCTATATATTATTAAACAAAGGTTCCAAGATAAATTTGAAGTAGTTAAGAATATTGATGAACATTTATTAACTTTTAAAGTTCCTAGATTGATAATTCAACCAATAATTGAAAATGCAGTAGAGCATGGAACGAGCACCTTACGTGAAGGAAAGATTATTATATCAATATATGAAGATATAGATAGTATTGTTGTAGAGATTGAGGATAATGGAACATTAACAGAACAAGATATTAGAAAGATTAATCAGATATTGAGTTCCGATGTGGAGTTAGGTTCTGAAACAAGTCTGAACTTAGGAATACGCAATGTCAATCAGCGTTTGAGGATTTTGTATGGAGAAAGGTACGGATTGACTATAAATAATAATCAAAATAACCATACTGTTAGTAGGATAAGAATAGGTAAAGCTATACTACACAACAATATTATACAATAAATAGCAACGCTAATCATTAACCTTTTGTTGAATTTGTACTATTCTATTAGTAGATGATATGTATTAACAAATCAGTTTGAATTAGCTCGCTAGGTGTTTACATGTGAAATACAATTTCATCAATAAAAAAAGGGAGGAATAAGAAATGAAGAAAGTTATATCAATTATGCTAGTGTTAGTACTTACATTATCGTTAGCAGCATGTGGTAAGAAAGACAACAATGTTAAGAACACAAGTACTCCAAGTGACACACAGGAGACAACAGAGACAACAGAGACAACAGATAAGACAGAAACAACTACACCAGAGGAACCAAAAAAACCAGTATCAATTAATGTTACTACAACTTATGCAGGTAATGACGGTAATGCTCAGAATTTCCAAGATGCAGTAAAAGCTTGGGAACAAGAAACTGGTAACAAAGTTAATGATTCATCAGCAACATCAGATGAAACATTCAAAGCTCGTGTTCTAGCAGACTTCGAAGCTGGAGCAGAACCAGATGTATTATTCTTCTTCAATGGTGTAGATTCCAATACTCTTATTGAAGGAAACAAAGTAGTATCTATTGATGAAATTAGAGCAGAATACCCAGATTATGCAAGCAATATGAAAGATTCTATGATGGGAGCGTCTCCAGTAGATGGAAAGAATTATTCAGTTCCTGTAAATGGTTATTGGGAAGGAATGTTCGTTAATAAAACCGTAATTGAAGCAGCAGGTGTTGAGATACCAGATGCAACAACTACTTGGGATGAATTTTTAGATATTTGCCAGAAAATTAAAGATGCAGGATTTACACCTATTGCAGCTTCACTAGCAACAGTACCTCATTATTGGTTTGAGTACACTATCTATAATTACTCAGAGCCAAACAAACACAATGTATTAGCTAATGATGTTTCAGATAAGCAAGGTGAAGCTTGGTTTAACGGACTTAGCGATATTAAGACATTATATGAAAAAGGATATTTCCCAGATAATACACTTACTGGAACTGATGATGATACCGTACAGGCATTTATAGAAGGAAAATCAGCATTCTTAATTGATGGTTCATGGAAAGTTGGTGGTATCGAAGGATTAACTGATAAGGTTGATGATTTCACAGTAACATATGTTCCAGGAAAGAATACTCGTAAAAATACAGATATTATTGGTGGTTTATCTTCAGGTTACTATATTACTCGTAAAGCCTGGGATGATCCAGATAAGAGAGCTGCTGCTGTAGACTTTATCACTTATATGACTACAGATGAAATGGTATCTAAATTTGCTCAATATTCAGCAACTGCATTAAAGAATGGTGTTACTGTAGATGAAAGTCAATTATCTTCGTTAGCACAAGATGGTATAAAGATGGCAGCTGGTGCTACATCTATGACTGGTGCTTTACAAGACCTTATTCCTACAGAATGTAGAGTTCCTGTATTTGATGGAATGCCAAATCTTGTATCAGGTACAGTAGATATTAAAGACGCTATCCAACAAGTATTAGATTTATTAGCTGCACGATAATAGTATAATTAAAAGGGCTGTTAGCAATCCATGCAATGGCCCTTTTCATAACAAGAGGGTGAGACTATGAATTCAAACATATATAAAAAGAAAACACCTATTTTTGTATTCTTAATACCAGCATTCATCTTTATGGCAATCTTTCTCTATTATCCATTCATTCGAAATATTCTAAACAGCTTTCAGAGTATTACAGGATTGGGTACTGCTGCGAAAGGTTTTAATGAACCATGGTATGCTAACTATAAAACAATGATAGAAGATCCTAATATGAGGATTGCAATTAAGAATACTATAATCATGATTCTAGTGACATTAGTTGGTCAGGTAGGGATGGCCTTATTATTAGCATTACTAGTTGATAATATAGGAAGAGGGAAGAAGTTTTTTCAAACAGTATATTTTCTGCCAATTGTAATATCGGCAACAGCATTAGGTCTATTGTTTAACTTAATATTTCTTTATGACAAAGGGATGTTAAATCAGTTATTAGAAATGCTAGGTGTTTCAGGATTAATTGACTGGAAAGATTCAAAACATGCAATGTTAACGTTACTTATTCCAGTAATATGGCAATATATCGGTTTCTATTTTGTAATATTAATTACAGGATTGAACTCGATTTCAGAAGAATTATATGAAGCAGCAGTTGTGGATGGTGCCACGAAAATCCAACAAGTATTTTACATCTCTATACCACTTCTTCGTAATGTGGTTTGTACATGTATTATATTAGCAGTTACAGGTGCATTGAAAGTATTTGACTTACCGTGGATCATGTTCCCGAAAGGAATGCCAGTTAATTCTACTTGGTTAACAGGTACTTATATGTATTATCAAACATTTAATACAAACAACGTGGATTATGGATCAGCCATAGCGGTTATTATTGTAGTTCTTGGAATTATTCTTTCCAAGGTAGCCAACAAAGTTTTCAAAGAAAAAGACTATTAAACAGGGGGGAACGATATGAGTAAGAATGGTAAGCGGAAGAAGCCCTCGATCGGAAAAATGATTGCATATGTATTCTTGAGCTTATGGGCAGTAACTACGTTATATCCACTTGTATGGGTAGTTATTAATGCATTTAAGGATCGCAGGTTGATTCTAACAGATTCCTTCAGTATTCCTGTAGGAGCACAAGCAACATTAGATAATTTTAGATTAGCTTTCAACAAGTTAAATATATTAGGTGCGTATAAGAATAGTTTGGTGATATCTTGTACGGTAATGTTTGTAGTAATGTTACTTGCGGGGGTTGCGGCCTTTGCGCTAGTAAGGTATCATTTTAAAGGGAAGCAATTCCTAAATAGCTTAGTAATTGCAGGTATGATGTTCCCAGCATTCTCAACAATTATTCCAGTATTTCGTATGATGAATTCATGGGGAATTGTTAATACAGAAAGTACAGCTTTGTCGTTATTAGCGACCGCATTACCTCAGATTGCAGGCAATATGTCGTTCGCAATCGTAGTACTGATGGGGTATATAAAGAGCCTTCCTATTGACTTAGAAGAAGCGGCGTACATAGAAGGTTGTAATGTGTATCAGATATATTTTAAAGTAGTTATGCCTTTGACGAAGCCTTCATTTGCAACAGTAGCAATATTTACGTTCTTATGGAGTTATAATGATTTATTTACACAGATGTTCACACTACGTTTGAAAAATCAATGGGCAATTACTAGATTATTAGGTGAGTTAACTTCCATGGAAGGTACAAATTATGGATTGATGGCATCAGCTGTTACATTAGTAGTAATACCTGTTTTGATTATTTATCTTTGTCTACAAAAATATATTGTAAAAGGTTTGACGGCAGGTGCATTAAAGGGATAAAATGGAGATAGAAATGTTACTTAGTGGGGGCGATTCTATGTATAAGGTTATGATAATCGATGATGAACCCATTATAGTAGAAGGATTGCAGAAGATAGTTCCATGGGAGAAGTGGAATTGTAATGTAGATGCAGTTGCCTATAATGGAGTAGATGGATTGGAATTAATTAACGGAGTAAGACCTGACATTATTATCTCAGATATTAGCATGCCACAAATGGATGGACTAAGTATGATAGCCAGTGTGAAATCACAATTTCCTGGATTAGAAATTATTATACTTACGGGGTATCGGAATTTTGATTATGCTAGGCAGGCAATTAACCTAGGTGTAACAAGATTCTTATTAAAGCCCTCCAAGATGGATGAAATTGAAGAGGCACTATCATTTATAACAAATCAGTTGAATGTAAAGAATAACCGGTTTAGTAATTTACCTAATGAAGAAAAAGAAGAAGATGATGAAAAAGAAGAAGATGAAGAACATATCGATGAAAACCCAGCAGGGAAGTTTATTGTTAAGAATGCAGTTCAGTATATTGAAGAACATTATCAAGAAAAACTGAAATTAAGCGATGTAGCAGATCAGGTTTATGTTAGCCAATGGCATCTTAGTAAGTTATTAAACAGACATATGGAACAGAATTTTTCAGAGATATTAAACAACGTACGAATTGAAAAAGCTAGAGTGTTATTAAAAGACCCTTCGCTTCGTATTGGCGATATAGCTGAACAAGTTGGTTTTTTAGATATTGCACATTTTTCAAGAGTATTCAAAAAGCAGGTAGGTAAATCAGCCAATGATTATAGGAATACCGTATTATGTGGTAAATGATGGAAAAAATAAGAAAACTAATTTATATAGAAGGAAGTCACACGATGAAGATTTTGTGCGACTTCCTTCTTTTAGGCTACATTTTATTGAATTATTAATAGGTGGAGAGGGTCAGAATTTTACCTGTATACTTTTCCATCTTTTATAATATGGCGTATCTGTAGATCTTTTGTTATAACTAGCAAGTTGGCTTTTTTATTTGGTGTTATACTACCATAGGTGTCATAGAGACCAAGTGCTTTGATTGGATTTTCACATGCAGCTTTAATTGCGCTTTCTATTGGAATTCCCATCTGGATTGCTCTACACATACAATCATATAGGTTAGTAGTACTACCAGCTAGTGTTTGGTCCTCAAGTTCGGCGACAGAATCTTTCACATATACATCTTGCCCGCCTAAGGAATACTTACCATCAGGCATTCCGGTAGCACACATACTATCACTAACAAGGATAACACGGTCATCACCAAACAATTGAAATGTTAAACGAACCACACTAGGGTGAATATGATTACCATCTGCAATTAATTCAACAATGCTATGCGGACTATCAAAAGCGGCTCCAATTACACCAGGGGAGCGGTGATGCAAACTAGGCATAGCATTGAATAGATGAGTAACTTGCCTTGCACCAACATTGAATGCCTGCATACAAGTATCGTAATCACTAACTGTATGTGCAATTGTAAAAGTAACCTCATTATGATATCGTTCAATTAACTCTAGAGCATTGCTTTCTTCAGGGGCGATCGCTACGAACTTTATCAGTCCGTGGGCAGCAGTGGTTAATTTCTCATATAAAGAAACATTTGGCGCAACCATATGAGTACTATCTTGAGCTCCCTTTTTTAATTTTGAAAGGAAAGGACCTTCAAGATATATGCCTAAAACATCTGCGTGGTTTGGGTCAGAATGTGTTGCTTTATAGTTATGTATTGTAGATAGAATTGATAGTAATTCTTCCTCGGGCAATGTCATTGTTGTTGGACAAATGGTAGTGATGCCGTGGGACAATTCATAAGAAGCAATCTCATCTATAGCATCAATAGCAGAATCGCATGCATCAAATCCAACACAACCATGAAAATGTAAATCGGTTAGTCCGGGTATTACGTAGCAGTCTGTTGCATCAATTACTTGATGGTTAGTCGAATCATAACTCTGTTTTCCATCTTCGCCCATTGACAGCTGTTGTATTGTATCATTCTCGGTTATGATATCTAAGGGAACAAAAGAATTCTGATCCGAATAGATCATTCCATTCTTAATAATCATATAGAATCCCTCACTTTCTGAAATGCATCCTTATCACCAATTATAGTAGTGTCGGGATGTAATTGAAGTATAGAAGCAGGTACCTTTGGAGTTACGGGACCAAAGAATGCCTCCTTTACTATATCGGCCTTATTTGCGCCTGAAACGACGACAAGAATTTTCTTTGCTTGCATAATTGACTTAATTCCCATTGTATAAGCTTGTTTCGGAACATCATCAAAAGATTGAAAGAATCTAGCATTTGCTTGTATCGTACTTTCAGCTAGATCAACACAGTGAGTTTCTTTCTCAAAAGCACCTCCAGGTTCATTAAAACCAATATGTCCATTAAGACCAATACCTAATAATTGCAAGTCGATGCCATGAACAGATTGTATAATGGAATTATAGTCACTACATGCTTTCGCTTCATTAAGTTCGAGACCGTTAGGAACATAAGTTTTGTTCTTAGGAATATTAATATGATTAAAAAAGTTCTCATTCATAAAGTAACGATAGCTTTGGTTGTTATCGGGAGACAGTGCTTTGTACTCATCTAAATTAATAGTAGTAACTTCGGAAAAATCTAAATCGCCCTTTTCGTACCAACGGGTAAGTTGCTTATATATACCAAGGGGAGTGGATCCAGTTGCTAATCCTAGGACACAAGATGGTTTCATGATGACTTGCGCGGAGATAATATTAGCAGCTACTCTACTCATATGGCAATAATCTTCTGTACTTAAAAACTTCATAACGTACACCTCCAATATTATATTGTATTTTTGTGACGGAACAGGATGCGTTGCAATAATAAAGATAATCCTGTATGATTTCATGGTAGCACAATAGATATATATTGCAATGGAACTAAGTAAAGTAGACAATATATAAAAAGAAATCACATAGGAATGCAAATTATATATATCTAAAAAAACTTTGAAAAAGCCCTTTACAAATGAATTCAACTCTGCTATACTAGACCAAGTCAGTTGATGAGTTGTAGGAATTGATTAAACAATTATGAAAAAAGCAAGAATTCAAACAACTCAAAAAATAATGAAAATTATTGTTGACAAACGTCGAAA
>ERZ781272.900-NODE-900-length-13963-cov-35.134671_pt1 | contig 13963 bp, 12 predicted proteins | sample MGYA00375850_ERZ781272 | MGnify/ENA primary metagenome ERZ781272 (study PRJEB29790, sample SAMN06051246) | human gut metagenome | host: Homo sapiens | place: USA: Cincinnati, Ohio | collected 2013-06-21 | study: EMG produced TPA metagenomics assembly of the Gut...
CGCGGCCTGAGCGCGGTCCAATTTCTTCTTCCGTTGTCAAGGCAATCAAAAAGGCAAGCGTAACGCAGAAATTTTACGAAATGGTTCTCGTGCGTTTTGACGAAACGATATCCTTTTTTGACAGGCTGAGCAGTAATGACTGCTTTTGTTTCCTTCTTTTCTACGGAAGATCATACTACAGTGAAGTAAGGATTTGAATTGTTATGCCCAAAATCGGTATGCGTATCATCAAAACCGCAATCGCGGTTTTTTTATGTTTTCTCATCGATCTGCTGCGAAATCACCAAGGCATCCCATTTTATTCCGCAATTGCCGCCATCCTCTGCATGCAGCCCTTTGTATCAAACAGCGTGAAGGTCGCGCTCAACCGCAGCATCGGCACCTTTATCGGCGGCCTGTTCGGCATGCTCGTTTTACTTGCAGAACGGGCATGGCTTCCAAAAAATATGCCCGTTGTGCAATATTTCATTGTATCTCTCTGTGTGATTGTCCTGATCTACCTCACGGTAATCCTAAAAAAGACCTCAGCTTCCTATATCACATGCGTAGTATTCTTAAGCGTTACCATTTCACACGGAGCGGACGTCAATCCCTATCTGTTTGCCCTCAACCGTATTATCGATACGCTCATCGGCATCGCTGTCTCCCTCACGGTAAACGCGGCCCGGTTGCCGCGGAAAAAGGATAAGAATACGCTTTTTATCACCGGTTTGGACGGTGTGCTTTGGGAAAAAGGGAAAACGATCAGCTCCTTTTCGAAAATCCGACTCACTCATCTGCTCCATCAGGGCGCGCGGATCACAGCCGTAACCGACCGATCACCGGCCTCCTTTCTGCCGCTGATCGGAGACATCCCGTTTTCCCTACCCATCATTGCAATGAATGGAGCCGCGCTATATCATATTCCAAGCAATACCTACGCCTACTGCAAAACGATTCCGCGTCCAATTACAGACTGTTTGCAGGCGCTTTTTGCACAGAGGGAGGTTAACTGCTTTGTAAAAGCCGTGATTCATGACGTTCTTCATATTTATTACAGCAATTTCACCAATGAAGCGCAGGAAGACCTTTACCGCACCCGGCACGGCGGCCATTATGAAAACTATGTCTGCTCCAGCCTGCCGCAGGGGCATGAAGCGATCTGTCTGATGATTATCGATACAGACCCATTGATTGAACGCCTGTGTCAGGAAATCTCCGCATTTTCTTTTTCTTCCGAACTGCGCTTCATACGCCGCGCAGATAGGACACATCCGCGTTATTCAATTCTGGAGATTTACAGCGCACATACAACGCTGGCGGATGCGGCGGATATTCTGAAAAGCCGCTCAAATGCGAGCAGTATTACGGTCTTCTCCAACTGCATCGACGAGCTTTCATTAATCCGTCATGCCGATTACAGCTATGCCGTTGGAAATGCGGATGTCAGCGTACAGGAGGCATGCCGTTACCGGGCCGGCAGCGGAGAGCAGATGATTCGAACCATTTCACGCCTGTTTTATTGCCGCAGACAACAAGCGGATAAGCAGCGGCCCGAAAGGCAAAATAAAGAATAGCCGCAAATTGCAGGCTTTTTCATATGATAAAGCGATGTGTATTCCTTTGACTGATGTGGGAGCAATAGCCTTTGCTTTGCTACTCGCTTAAGCTTCGTAATAAAAAATTACTTTAAAAATACCGCTTACCATATTCCATATATGATAAGCGGCATTCTTCATTTATTCTTGAAAGGTATCATATTACCATTTATTCAGCCAAATACCCTTAGATGAATTTAAATTGTTCCCAATAATTTTATTTATTCCCATCGTTGTGAAAATAAATAGAATTAAAAGAATTTTATGTCAGGTATTGATTTATTTTAACAAATATATATAATATATATATAAAAGGAGGAGAATGATATGAGTAAAATAGTTAACTGCAAAACATGCGGAGCGCAGATCGCTTCAACGGCAAAAACATGTCCATCCTGCGGTGCAAAAAATAAACGTCCGATTTATCGAAGAGTTTGGTTTTGGATTTTAATTATCTTTGTTGCGTTTATAATTTTGGGCAGTATATTAGAAGGTATTTACGGCTCCGGTGGAGAAGTGCCCGCCCAAGGAAATTCGAATGCTGCCGCCATTAACAATCAAACGGTCCCTTCTGTTGACACAGATTTTAGCGGTGATTGTGGGATTTCTGCTTCGGCAACAATGGAATCCTCCATTATCAATTATCCCGAATTAAAAATATCTATCAAAAATACAACAAAAAAAGATATTGCGGCAATTCGATTTTATGCTGTACCATTCGACGTTTATGGTGATGAAATTAAAGGTTGGACGACGCAAAAATATCTTTACACCGATACCGCAATCCGCGCAGGAGCTTCTAATAAAATCACCTTCCAATTTATCGAAGATAGCGTTAAAACGGTTAAGCTTTATGTTTATAGCGTTTATTTTTCCGACGGAACGGAATGGGGAAACAAAGATGCCTCAGATTCTACTATCCTTAAAAATGGTACTCTCATCAATGTTTCTGGAGAATCCTAATAAGCACAGTTAAAACTCTTGTGTCATGTTTTAATATCGAGAGCAGAATATGTCATAGATAATAAAACAAAGCATTGAATTGTAAAAAGACGCTATAAAGCTGCTGCTTTCAGCCAGATATTGAAAGCAGCAGCTTTTTTCCGTTTATTTATGTTAAATGTCTTTGCAGTATACGATAAAAAGAATTTACACCATTCACTGAAATGACAAGATTTCCTCAAAACAAATATTCCGTCATTTTAGGTCAATCCCTTCGCAGCGCTTCGATCGGCGGCATCTTCGCAGCCTTACGAGCCGGATAAATGCCGAAGAAGATGCCGATCGCGCTCGAGAAGCCGACCGATATCAGGATCGTACTAAACTTCACGCTCATGGGGATATTCATGATGTACGAGACGACGGCGGCGCCTGATATGCCGAGAATCATTCCGATGATCCCACCGATCAGGCACAAAATAACTGACTCGGTCAGGAACTGGAACAAAATCGTCCGGGTCCGCGCACCGAGCGCCTTGCGGATGCCGATCTCCCGTGTCCGCTCGCTGACGGAAACATACATGATATTCATAACGCCGATACCGCCGACGACCAGGGAAATGGCGCTGACCGCCGCGATAAAGGTAGTGAAGACATTGATGACCTTGTCGAGCAGTTCAATATAGGTGGCCATATTGGTCACAGTATAGGCCTCACGGTCAAAATTATTATGCCGCGCCTGCAGGATATTTTTCGCTGCGTTGCCGGCGGCATCGAGCTGTTTTTCGTCCTTTGCGGAGAGATAGACCATATTGTAGCGGCCGCTCGACCCCATTAGGGAGGCAACCACCGGAGCGGGCGCCACCACATAGCACATATTTCCCATCGTATTGCTCATCTGCTGCATCTGCTCCATCATCGCCTCGTTGTCCATCCCGCCCATCATGGCGGAAACGTCCATCACACCGATGATCCGCAGTCTGACAGTCTTATCATTGACCGTTACCTCGATATATTCGCCGACGACGTTTTCATAGCCGTACAAACTTTTCGCACTCATGCCGTCGATGACGCACACATTGCGCGCCGCAGCATACTCTTCCTCGGTGAACATTCGCCCATAGCTTGCAGACAGCTTCGAAATCTGCTCCATATCAGGGGAACAGCCCACGGGGAAGCACATGCCGCTTTCACTCCCAGCGCGGAAAGTCCCCATACCGAGCATAAAGGGAGAAACATAATCGATACTATCCTGCCCCTTCATGGCCTTGAGATCATCGTCTGTGATATAGTCGCTGGAAGAAGTGTTTTTCTGATTGACCTGAATGGTGATCGCGCTCTGGCCCATATCCTGAATCATTCCCACGATATAGTCCCGCCCGCCGTTGCCAACCGTGATAATCGCAATGACGGAGGCGACGCCGATGATGATACCGAGCATCGTGAGCAGGGACCGCAGGAGATTGGTGCGGATGCTGAAAATCGCAATCCGGATATTTTCCTTGATATTCAAAGCCTACCGCCTCCGCCCTAATTGTTTTGGGAGGAGGAGACGCTCTCACCCTCTTCTTGTATTGTCACGCGCGCGCCGTCCACCAGAGTCTTGGACGGGCTCTTAACGATCTGGTCTCCCACAGAAACGCCGGAAATGATTTGATACATCGTATCGGAGACAAGACCCGTTTCCACCTTCTTTTTCGACACGGTCTTTTCATCTTTATTATAAACAAAGACGTATTTTTGACCTTCCTCCACCATCAGGGATTCCAGCGGAATGAGCGTTGCGCCCTTCGCTTCGTCCGTCTGGATGGAGACGTCCACGTCCACACCGATGATGACGCTGGCGTCCGGGTTATTGATCTTTACCTTCGCAGGAATGCTGCTGGAGGTTCCAACGCCGGTTAAAGAACCCGCAAGAGAACTCAGGTCGAGCCCGCTGCCCGAAGATGCGACCGGACTGATGAAAGTAACCTCACCGTCCAACTTGCCGCTTGCCGTGGTAATCACAGCCGGCATTCCGGTCTTTACCTTGAGCACGTCGTATTTATCGAGCGAAAAAGATGCGTAAAACTGGCCGTAATTTTCCACGGTCATACCGACATTCGCGCCCGTCCCAAGGGACGTGAGCGTGTTGAGCAGGCTGTTGATATCCGTACCGCCGGAAATAGCCTTCAGAATCGCGGACATGTCCAGAGAGCTGGAGGACGAGGACGCGCCGCCGCCCTGATAAGTCTCGCCCGCCTTGATATTGACCGCCGTGACGACGCCGTCATCCTGCGCAACCCAGCCGCTCTTTAGGCTAGCAATCATTGATTCCATCTCATCGAGCGACTTTTTGCTCGCGTCGACCACCAGCTTATAAGTGCTGGAAAGCGTATTGCTTTGCTGGGCTTCCAGAGTCGTTTTCTGAATCTTGAGCTGGGCGAGATCCATCTGGGCCTGAATCAGCTCCGTCGAAGAGGAGCCTGCCAGCGCCGACATATCGAAGCCGTTGTTGGCCATCTGGGTGAGCTGTTCCATCAGCTTCTGGATCTGGGAAGCCGACCCGTTGGCCCCGAGCAGCTTATCGATAATGGTCTGAATCTGGCCTTGCAGCGTGCTCGGTGTGGTTGTGGCCTCGGTCGTCTCCTTCTGCGCAGAGGTGGTGGTCTGCGTCGCCTTATTCGCATTTGCCTCCTTTGTGAGCTTCTCGATCTTCGCTTCGAGCTCCTTGATCTCCTTATTGACCTGCGGCAGCTTGGTTTTCGCTTCACTCGCTGCCGTCATGGAATTGTTGTAGGTCTTGAGCGCCTCGTTATATGCTGTGCGCCGCTCGCTGAGCTTGCCAGACAGGGAGGACGCGTCGAAGGTCGCCAGCACGTCTCCTTTTTTGACGTGGTCGCCGACCTTTACATTGACAGAGAGAACCTTTGTCCCCTCGAGCAGGTTGAAATTCGTCTGATTGTCGGATTCGACCGTCCCGGTGGCGATCAGCTCCTGCTGAATGTCGCCCTGCTGCACGCTGACGAGCGCCACGGGCGTACCCGGCTCAGGCCGGACTAGAAAATAGATCAACAGTGCCGCTGCAATCACAACGGCGACCGCGCCTACAATCACAGCCGTTTTCTTCCCCTTGGAAAGTGCTTTGAATTTTTCCAACTCTCTCACCGCTTTCAAATACTGGAGGCAGCTGCGGGTTTTTAATTGTGTTTTTATACACAGTGTCGCTTATCTCCGCAGAATACTACTTCTCAGCTTACCGAAAAACAAACAAAAATGCTGTTGCTTTCTGTAAACAATTTATGAACTATTTGTGTCCAATATCCTTACGATAGTGCGCGCCCTCGAAATGGATGCGATGCACACCGTCGTAGGCCTTTTGCAGCGCTGCTGCGAGCGTATTGCCGCACGCTGTGACACCGAGTACACGGCCGCCCGCCGTGAAAAATTTTCCATCTTTGTAGGAGGTGCCCGCGTGATAAACCGTGACGCCGGGGATCTGCCCGTTGTCGTCCAGCCCTGTGATCTCCAGGCCCTTCGGATAAGATTTTGGATAGCCGCCAGACGCCATGACGACGCAGGCGCAGGCATTATCCTCCCATTCGATCTCCTGCTGCGCAAGCGTACCATTTACCACTGCCTCGACGATCTCGATCAACGGCGTTTTCAGCCGGGGCAGGACGACCTGCGTCTCCGGATCGCCAAAGCGTGAATTGTATTCGATGACTTTGGGCCCATCAGGCGTCAGCATCAGGCCAAAATAGAGGCAGCCCTTGAAAGGCCTTCCCTCCTGCTGCATTGCGCGGACGGTTGGCAGGAAGATTTCCTCCATACAGCGCTCCGCAATCTCCGCCGTGTAATAGGGATTGGGGCTGATCGTGCCCATACCGCCCGTATTGGGTCCCTTGTCACCATCGTAGGCGCGCTTATGGTCCATAGAGGATACCATTGGCTTTACCGTCTCGCCGTCTGTAAAGGCCAGTACGGAGACCTCCGGGCCGGTCAGGAACTCCTCGACGACCACGCGGTTGCCAGACTCGCCGAAGATTTTATCCTCCATCATCGAGTGCAGGGCATCCCTTGCCTCCGCCTCGTTCTGCGCGATGACGACACCCTTGCCGAGCGCGAGACCGTCCGCCTTGATCACGGCGGGCCAGGCATTCTGCTCCAGAATATAGGAGAGTGCTGTTTCCGGCGCGTCGAAGACTTCGTAGCGCGCGGTGGGAATGCCATATTTTTTCATCAGATTTTTCGAGAAGACCTTACTGCTTTCGATTTCCGCCGCCAATTTAGACGGGCCGAAGGCGCGGATGCCCGCCGCCTCAAGCGCGTCCACCATGCCCGCCGCCAGTGGGTCGTCCGGCGCGACAAAGACCAGGTCGATCTGATTCTCCCTGCTGAATGCGACAACGCTGTCGATATCCATCGCAGAGATGGCAACGCACTGGGCGTCGCGGGAAATGCCGCCATTGCCGGGTGCGCAGTAAATTGTTTCCACGCGCGGGCTTTCCTTTAGCTTACGGATGAGCGCATGCTCGCGCCCGCCGCCGCCGATCATCAGAAGTTTCATCGTATTTCCTCCTGCATAATGAATAGGTTCAAATCGCTTTTCAGTCGACGAACTCCAGATACCGGAAAACGGTATCTGGAGCCTTGAAACAGCTTGTTGTTTAATGGTGGAACAGGCGGATGCCCGTGAATGCCATCGCCATGCCAAAGCGGTTGCAGGTGTCGATCACGTTATCGTCCCGGATCGAGCCGCCGGGCTGAGCGATATACTGCACGCCGCTGCGGTGCGCACGCTCGATATTGTCGCCAAACGGGAAGAACGCATCCGAGCCGAGGGAAACGCCATCGAGCGTTTTCAGCCACTCCTGCCGCTCCTCGCGGGTGAGCGGCTCAGGCTTCACCGTGAAGAACTGCTCCCATACGCCGTCCGCCAGAACGTCCATATAATCGTCGGAGATATAGACATCGATCGTATTGTCGCGATCCGGGCGGCGAATATTTTCCACAAAGGGAAGCGCGAGCACTTTCGGATGCTGGCGTAGGTACCAGTTGTCCGCCTTATTGCCGGCAAGCCTCGTGCAGTGCACGCGGGACTGCTGGCCTGCGCCCACGCCGATGGCCTGCCCATCCTTAACATAGCAGACAGAATTCGACTGCGTATATTTCAGCGTAATCAGCGAAATGATCAGGTCACGCTTTGCCTGGGCAGGGAGCATCTTATTCTCCGTGACGACGTTTCCGAGCAACGCCTCATTGATAGGAAGCTCATTGCGCCCCTGCTCAAAGGTAACGCCGAATACATCTTTATGCTCCACCGGCGCAGGACGGTAAGCGGGGTCAATTTTCACAATATTATACCCACCCTTGCGTTTTCCCTTCAGGATTTCAAGCGCTTCGGGCTCGTAGCCAGGAGCGATCACGCCATCGGACACTTCGCGGGCAATAAGCTTCGCCGTGGGTACGTCGCAGATTTCCGACAGGGCGATCCAGTCGCCGTAGGAGGACATCCGATCGGCGCCGCGCGCGCGCGCATAGGCGTTAGCAAGGGGCGAAAGCTCCAGATCGTCTACAAAATAAATTTTCTTGAGTGTATCGCTTAAGGGCAGGCCGACCGCTGCACCCGCGGGGCTGACATGCTTGAAGGAGGCAGCGCTAGGAAGATTTGTCGCCGCCTTCAGCTCACAAACCAGTTGCCAGCTATTGAACGCATCGAGAAAATTGATATAGCCCGGTTTGCCGTTTAAAACCTCGATCGGCAGGTCCCCACCGTCCTTCATAAAAATACGAGACGGCTTCTGATTGGGATTGCAGCCGTATTTGAGCAAGAGCTCGTTCGCCATGATGATGACCATCCTTTCAAAAGTGTTTCAAAGAAAAGGCTCTGCTTTTCTTTGAAGCCTATAACCATCCTTTTCCTGCGATAAAACTTCCTGTTAACTGTTTTTATTGACCACACGGGTCTCTTCCGAGCCGTCCGCAAGGTCGATAAACCGTACAAAAAGTGAAACTTTATTTGCCTCGTTGAGATGATCCCATACAAGTTTTGTAAAAGAATCGATATCCCCTTCGATCATCACGTTTTCAGGCTCTCCCTCAAAGGATGGAACCGGATCGCCGTCGCCGAGGTAGGTATGGATAAAATGCCCCTCTCCCGCTACCGGCTGGGGATATTCATAAAAAAAGCGCTGAACGGAATCCGCATTGCCATTCGCGCTTTTCAGGATGGAAAGGCGGTAGCTGCCATCCTTGTGCACAAGGCCGGAAATGCGCGGGGTCAGAATCGGCGGGTCGGGCTCAAAGGTGCGCATACGCAATGCTTCTTCAAACGTTTTTTCCGCCGCCAGAAATTCATAGATCGTGTCGGTCTGGTCGCCGTTGGTCACGATGGTCGTCCTGCCCAGCTTGCGTACCGGCCAATAGATGACGAGGCTCGGATCCTTGAGCTTGGCTGGATCGAAGGCTTCCGTCCGAAGCCCCCCCTCCTCCTCTACAAAAATGCGGTTTCGGCTGTTTTCGCTGCGGCCCATAATGAAATAGGCAATAACCGCCTTTGTGCCGTCCGCACTTTTTCCGAGCACGATTCCGCGGCCCGGATAGGTGTTGGCGCGCAAAACCGCGCCGAGATCCTGAATCTGCATCGCGTTTCCTTCTTTCTCTGTTATCTGCCGTCTGAAGTCTGGAGTCTGGTTTCCCACAGGGCGCATTGCTCTTCCACCGCGCGCGGCAGGAGGAGCCACTCCGCCTGCTCCATAACACGGCGCTGCAAAATCTCCGGCGTATCTCCGTCCTGCACCTCGACCGCCTTCTGCATGAGAATGCGCCCGCCGTCCGGGATTTCATTGACCAGATGGACAGTAGCGCCCGTTACCTTCACGCCGCGTTCCAGCGCCGCCTCATGCACGCGCAGGCCGTAATAGCCCTTGCCGCAGAAGGAAGGGATGAGCGCAGGATGAATATTGATAATCCGATCGCGGTACGCATGGATGACCGTGGGGCCGAGGATGGACAGAAAGCCTGCCAGAACGACAAGCTGCGCACCACATTCCTGCAGGGATGCAAGGATCGCCGCGTCATACGCCGCTAAATCAGCAAAGGATTTTCTGGAGATCACAACACCCTCGATCCCCGCGCTCGCCGCGCGGGTGAGCGCATATGCGTCCGGCCGGCTGGCAATCACGCGCACAAATTCACCGTGCGGGATTTCCCCGCGCGCTTTCGCGTCGAGCAGCGCCTGCAGATTCGTGCCGCCGCCGGATACAAGTACCGCGATCCTCAGCATAGGTCAATCCCCTTCTCGCCCTCGCGCACTTCGCCCAGGATGCAGGCTTCCTCGCCGTTTTCCTTCAGGATACGAACGGCCTCGTCCGCCTTGTCCGCTGCGACCGCAACGCACAGGCCAACACCCATATTGAAGGTATTATACATATCGTGCTCAGAGATACCTTCGCCCTGGATCACCTTGAAGATCGGGCGCACCGGAACCTTTGCCTTTTCAACCGCCGCACGCAGGCCCTCAGGCAGCATCCGTGGGATATTCTCATAGAAGCCGCCGCCCGTGATATGGGAGACACCATGGACATCCACCTGCTCCATCAGGGCAAGCAGGGGCTTGACATAGATGCGCGTGGGCGTGAGGAGCTCCTCGCCCAGCGTTTTGCCGAATTCATACATATAGAGATCCAGCCGCTCGGGCGTGATATTGAAGACCTTGCGCACCAGCGAAAAGCCATTGGAATGTACGCCGGAGGAGGCTACGCCGATGAGCGCATCCCCTGCCTTCATATTGCTGCCGTCGATAAGCTTTGCCTTATCGGCCATGCCGACGCAAAAGCCCGCCAGGTCGTACTCCTCCTTCGGATAGAAGCCCGGCATCTCCGCTGTTTCGCCGCCAATGAGCGCACAGCCCGCCTGCACACAGCCTTCGGCCACGCCGGAGACGATCTGCGCCACGCGCTCGGGAACATTCTTGCCCACCGCCACATAGTCGAGAAAGAAAAGCGGTTTTGCCCCTGCGCAGGCCACGTCGTTTGCGCACATGGCGACGCAGTCGATGCCTACGGTATCATGCTTGTCCATCATAAAAGCGAGCTTGAGCTTTGTGCCCACGCCATCCGTCCCAGAGACGAGCACCGGCTCCTTCATACCGGTCAGATCCGGCTGAAACAGGCCGCCAAAACCGCCGATCCCGGAAACCACGCCCGGCGTCTGCGTGCGCGCCACATGCTGCTTCATCAGTTCCACCGCTTTATAGCCGGCCGTCACGTCTACGCCTGCCTCGCGGTAGCTGTCGGAATAACTATCCATAAAATGAACCCATCCTTTCTTTATGAAGAAACCCCGCTATGCCTCACTTCTTCTGCTTGACAAGAGAATCGAGCTTTTTGCTGAATTTATCCTGCGGCTGCTCTTGCGGTACGTCAATTGGATAATTGCCGGTAAAGCAGGCGTCGCAGAAGCCGGAGGTGGAACTGCTTGCGATCTTGTGCAGGCTCTCAAGGCTCAGATAGGCCAGAGAATCCGCGCCGATCTGCTTGCAGATTTCATCGATGCTCATCCGGCAGGCGATCAGGTATTCGCGTGAGCTGATATCCGTGCCGAAATAGCAGGGGTGCAGAAACGGCGGGGAGGAAATCCGCATGTGAACTTCCTTCGCACCGGCTTTGCGCAGCAGCTCGATGATATGCGCGCTCGTCGTGCCGCGGACAATAGAGTCATCAACCAGCACCACGCGTTTGCCCTCAACCGCAGCCTGCAGGGGGTTGAGCTTGATGCGCACGCTGCGCTCGCGCTGCTCCTGTGAATCCTGGATGAAGGTGCGCCCCACATAGCGGTTTTTGATAAAGCACATGCCATAGGGGATGCCGGACTCATTCGCATAGCCGATCGCCGCATCTAATCCGGAATCCGGAACACCTGCGACGATATCCGCTTCCACTGGAAATTCGCGGGCCAGATATTTGCCCGCGCGCTGACGTGCAAGGTGAACACTTGCATTGTCGATGACAGAATCGGGGCGGGCAAAATAGACATGCTCAAAAATACAGAGCGAGCTCTTTTTTCCGCAATGGTCGCGGATGCTGCGGATGCCGTTTTCATCCGCAACGACGATCTCGCCCGGCTCGATATCGCGGACAAATTCGGCGCCGAGGCTGTCGAGCGCGCAGGTCTCAGAGGCGAAAATATAGCTGTCCTCCAGCTTGCCGATGCACAGAGGGCGGAAGCCCTGCGGGTCGCGCACAGCGATCATCTTGCGCGGGGACATCAGCACGAAAGAGTACGCGCCCTCGATCTGCGACATCACCCGGTTGATCGCCTGCTCCACGCTGCCCGCCTCCAACCGCGCGCGGGCGATCAGCAGCGCAATCAGCTCTGCATCGCTGTCGGTCTGGAAGATCGCGCCCTGCTTCTCCAGAGGCTCGCGCAGGGCGTGCGTATTGACGAGGCTGCCGTTATTTGCGATTGAGATCGTTCCCTTTGCATAGCGCATCACGAGCGGCTGGGAATTTGCTCTCTCCGACATTCCTCCGGGCGAATAGCGCACATGGCCGATGCAGATATCTCCACCGCCATCCTTTGAGAGCTTTTGCAGCGTATCCGCGTCAAAAACGTCCGGCACGATACCGAGATCGCAGTGGTAATCGACCACGCCCCCCCGGTTAATTGCGATTCCGCAGCTAATCTGCCCCCTATGCTGCAGGGCATACAAGGCGAGATAGGTGAAATGGACGGCGTCGAAATTGTTTTTATTATAAATACCAAAAACACCGCATTCTTCATGGGGCTTATCAAACATTACAGTTCCTCCTGAATGATCGAATAAATGCTCAAGAAATTTACAGCGCAGCCGCCTTCAGCTGCAGCGCCGCATCTTTTTCCAGCACCTTTTGGGCCATATCCTCTTTCATCTGGGACAGCTTTTGAGAAAGACCTTCGTCGGAAAGCGCAAGCATCTGCACAGCAAGAATCGCCGCATTTTCCGCGCCGTCAATCGCCACAGTGGCTACCGGGATACCGGACGGCATCTGCACCGTGGCAAGCAGGGCGTCCAGGCCGTCAAGCGTGGAGGATTTTACCGGGACACCGATGACCGGCAGCGTCGTGTGCGCCGCCAGCACGCCGCCGAGATGGGCCGCCTTGCCAGCCGCCGCGATGATTACGCCGAAGCCGTTTTCCTTCGCCTTGGAGGCAAAATCAGCCGCTGCGGCAGGGGTACGGTGCGCGCTCATGACGTGCGTTTCAACCTCTACACCAAAATACCTAAGCTTTTTAATCGCCCCGTTCACGATCGGCAGATCGCTGTCGCTTCCCATAATCACTGCTACCTTTTTCATGACTCTTTCAGCACTCCTTCTTCATTCCAAAAAAATAAAATAGCTGCCGCGCAGAGCGCCACAGCTTTTCCTATTCCTTATCTTCTCTTGACGGACGGCATGTGGGCGCACCTGGTCCCGGTGCAGAAGACGAAGACGCATCCAATCAGCGGCATGCCTGTCCCGTTCATACCGACCTCTCCATTCTGAGTGATTTGTATTATTTATTCTATGGCAACAGTAAAAAAAATTCAAGTCAATCCGACTGTAAAAAAGTTTTTCTACATATATATTGAGGAAACCAGATGGCACATTTGCTGATTTTGTATATAATGACAACCTTATCTGACAGAAAGGAGCGAATTGATTTTATGAAACGATTTTTTATGATTGCGCCCTGCCTTTTGATCCTGCTCAGCCTTCTGCTCTGTGCCTGCACGGACGCTGAATTTCTGACGGAGGAAACATTCCTGAACCGATTCAACGCGCTCGATGAAACGCAGCAGCTAAAAGCAGAGGACGCTCTCGCAAAAGAAGAGGACGCTTTTATCGGGCACTCCTATTTTCTCTCCCCCAAGGGAGACGAAACCTATCTGCTCAACTTATATATCGACAAAGAAACGGCAGAGCTAAAATCCTGTTCCCTGCTATACGCGCGGCTGGATGATGAGGAAAGCGACGCCTACTTTGCCGCACTGGTTTCCCGAACGGCGCAGGCCTTTACAGGGTATAGCGCACCAGACTGTGAAGACGCGCTAAAAAAGGCCGGAATCATTGGCGCTGCAAAAGCGGATCCGGATGACATCCAAACCCTGGAATGGAACGGCTTCCGGATCAAGAAAGAGACGATTTCTCTCGGTCAAAAAATGACCATTGAAACGCTGCAGAAAGAGCAGGCTTCCGAATCAGAAAGCATCCAGAAAACGCAATCGCCTTCCACAGAAGGCGAATCCATTTTGACGGAAAATAATATGCAGACGCTGCCCCAGGCGGTAACAGAATAAACATTTCTCCTGAAAAAGGAGTATCAGCCTGCCGAAAAAGGGATGCCGTTGTGTCAGAACTATTTCGTAAAATTTCTACGTTACGATTGCCTTTTTTGATTGCCTTGACAACGGAAGAAGAAATTGGAACGCGCTCAGGCCGCGC
>ERZ781272.902-NODE-902-length-13949-cov-3.880668_pt1 | contig 13949 bp, 12 predicted proteins | sample MGYA00375850_ERZ781272 | MGnify/ENA primary metagenome ERZ781272 (study PRJEB29790, sample SAMN06051246) | human gut metagenome | host: Homo sapiens | place: USA: Cincinnati, Ohio | collected 2013-06-21 | study: EMG produced TPA metagenomics assembly of the Gut...
GTGCTTTTCCATAAGATTTACATACATTTTCAAATACTATTTCTTTCATTGCTAACTCCTATCCTTTAATTCCTGATGATGTAAAAGTATTAATAATATACTTTTGGAAGATTATATAAAGTATTAATGGTATTATCATTGTTATTACAGATACTGCCATGGCAATAGTAAAATCAGTTCCACCTTCTGAGCTTATAAATAATTGAAGAGCTAAAGGAAGTGTAAAATTTTCTTTAGATTTTAATATTAATACTGGCCAAACATATTCATTCCATGAATTAATAAAAAACATTATTCCAGTAGAAATTATTGCCGGCTTAACAAGTGGAATTACAATGTCTCTCATTCTCTTAAAATGCCCTACATTTTCAAGCTCTGCAACTTCAATTAATGCTTTAGGTATAGTTTTCATTGATTGTCTTATTAAAAATATTCCCGTAGCATCGCTTAACTGTGGAAGAATAACTCCAAGTAATTTATCATTAAGTCCAAGCTTTGACACAGTAAGATAATTTGGAATCATCGTAACTGTAAATGGTATAAAGATTGTACTAATTAATATAAAATAAAGTATGTTTTTATATTTAAAATCAAAATAAACAAATGAATATGCTGCAAGTACTGAAGTAATAACCTTAAATACTGTGACAGTAGTGGCTATAAAGAATGTATTTTCTGTAATTTTATAAAAAGGTAGTCTTAAGATTACTTCTTTATAGTTGTTTATTGTAGGATTCTTTGGTATAATTCCAAAAACATTACTATATGCTTCATTTAATTCTTTAAATGAGCTTGATATAGCAAACACTATTGGAAAAAGCAAAACAATTACAAATAAAATTAATAATATATGCCATTTATATTCTGATGTCATTTTAATTTTCATAATACACGCCTCTCTCTACATATTTAAATTCCAATATAAGCAATATTACAAAAAGTAACATTGTAATAATTGCAAAAGCAGATGCACTACCTGTTTTATATAGTACAAATGCTTCTTGATATGCATTATAGATGGCATTTGAACTTGCATAGTTAGGCCCTCCTTGAGTTATAACCTTTATTGGTGTAAATACATATTGAAGTCCTTGAACTATTGTCATTATTAGTACATAAATTCCTGTTGCACTACTCATGGGAATAACAATATCTAAAAATATTTTATACATTGGTATATTATCAAGCTTTGCTGCTTCAATAATTTCAGTTGGTACCCCAGAAACACCAGCAAGAACAACTATAAAATTATATCCGAATATCTTCCATGATGTTATTAAACTTATAACCACAACAACCAGTCCATCAGTTTTGCTCCATATAGGCAATGTGATTCCAAAAAACTTTGCTATTATTGCTACTGGACCTGATATAGGATTTAGTATCCATAAGTATAGAATTGATCCTACAACTAATGAAATTACACTTGGAAGAAATATTACACTCTTATAAAATCCTTTTGCCTTTGTTATAACCACTGAAAGAATAAAAGAAAGAATGTATGGCGCAACAAAATTTAATAATAGCAGTATTAGTATATATAAAAGCGTATTTCCCATAACTTTGTATGTAATTGGATTTGTAAATATATCAATATAATTTGAAAGTCCTACAAATTCTTTTACTGGTTTTATCATATTCCATGAAAAAAAGCTTAAATAAAATGTTCTAATAAGAGGCCAGAACATAAATACTGAAAAGGCTAAAAATGATGGCAATATTAATAAATATGCAATAAATTTTTGTTTGCTCTTGTAATCTATAAGTTGTTTCTTATTTTGCATTTTAATTCTCCTTAAAATAGTTTCATTAAAAATATTTTTATAAAAGGTAGGAATAAGGCACATGAAAATAAATAAGTCCAAAGCTGCTATGAATATTTTTCATCAGGCAAGGAAGCAAAGTGCCATCATAGCAAGTCTATTATGACATTTTGCTGACGCAGGATGATGGAAAATGAGCTAGCAGATGGACTTGTTATTTATTTGATTGTGCCTAAACCTACCTTCTATACAGTTAATCCAAAACTATTTACTTAACAATACATTGATATCCTCTTGTGCTTTTGTTAATCCATCTCTTGCTGATACGCTACCACTTAATATCTTATCTCTTGTATCTAATAGTATTTGTTCAGCTTCTAAACCAGCATCACCTGGGAATGATGTCCATGATACAACTCCATCCATTTGAGTTGTTGCAGCTTCCATCATCTTATTTTCTTCTAAGAAGCTCTTTAATCCATTTTCAGCTTCAGCAACATCTTTTCTTGGAGGTACATATCCTGTTCCTTTTGTCCATTCTGCCATAGATTCAACACTATATAAATATTTTTCAAATTCCCATGCTGCTTTTTGTTCTTCTTCGCTTTGTGCAGTTATTGCAAGGAAACACCCACCTGCTGGAAGTCTCTTTTCTTTTCCTGACCATGATGGAGAATTAATTGCAGCTGCATCAAACGTTGCTCCCTTTTGAACATTTGCTCTTTGTGCAATTGTTGTATAAAGCATTGCTACATTACCATCAATGAAAGATTGAACACCTTCTCCCCAAGATATATGAAGAGCTGATTTTGTATTAACAACCATATCTGCATAAACTTCATATGCTTTTATTCCTTCTTCTGATGCAAAGCTTGCTTTTCCATCAGTAATCATTCTTGCTCCATTACTTTCTAATAATGCTTGTGTAGCCCAGTTATCTGCTGGTTCTTGAATATATAAACCATACTTGCCTGTTTTTTCTTTTATAGTATCAGCAAAACGCTTTACATCTTCCCATGTCTTAGGACCATTTTCATCTAATCCCGCTTCTCTTAAAATATCTTTATTAATGTATAATACAGGTGTACTAAGTGAATATGGTATACCGACTTGTGATCCACTACTGTTTTTTGCAAGACCTAAAACATTGGGTAAAAAGTTATCTTGCAAGAATGTCTTATCTTCTTCATAATATTTATCAATAATTTCTTGTGGTTCAATATAAGCAAAATTATTTGAGAAATAATCTAAAAACGCCCAGCCAATCTGCACTACAGCAGGTGATTTTCCTGTTGCAGCCTCTGCCTGTAAATTCTGCATAAGACCTTTATACATATCTGGATTATACTTAGCAACTACCTCTACAGAATCACTTTGTTCATTAAACTTTTTAACAAGTTCCTCTACAGTCTGCCCCCCTTGAGTTTCTGCATTACAGTGCCAATATTCAATTTTTACTTTCTCACCTTTTGCAGCTTCTGCTCCTGTGTTTTGACTTTTAGTGCTTCCGCATCCTGTAAGACATAATGTTAAAAGTGATACAACTGAAATAAATTTTAATATATTTTTTTTCATTTAAATTTCTCCCTTCAAATATGTTTCTATTACTTCAATAACTCCAGACTCATACTCTCCCTCTGTTACATAATCAGCAATATCTTTTAGACCATCTACTGCATTTGCTACTGCATATCCCAAATGACCTTCTTCTATAAGTTCTTTATCATTCATGTGATTGCCTATTGTTACAACTTGATTATCTTCTATGTCTAAATATTCTTTTAACCTTTTTAACGCATCACCTTTTGAGACATTATTTTTAATTATTTCAAAATAATCATCTTCTGATATTACATACCTAAATTCTTCTCTTATGTTCTTATCTAACCTACTCCATAATTCAGTTATTTTGCTTACATCACCTATTAAAAGAATCTTATTTATTTGTAACTCAGAGTCTGTAATATCTTCTTTCGCTTCAATGCATGTAGTCTTTTCTTTTTTCTCGTATATTAAAATTCTTGATGTATGCTTTAAACAAATGGTTTGTCCATCATCATAAAAGATTACTGATACTCCAAAATTCTGAACATCATTTAAAAATTTTTTAAATATTTTTAAATCAAATTTTTCAGAATAAAGTTCCTTACCAGTAACATCGACTATTTTTGCTCCATTATAAGCAATATATGGTGATTTAATGCCTATAGTTTTTGCTACTTCAATGCTTGTTTCTACTGGCCTTCCAGTTGCAATAGTGAATATTCCGCCACTCTCTTCAAATTTATGAATTTTTTCTATTAATTCCTTTGATACTTCATATTCCTCTTTGTCACTATTAAATAAAGTTCCGTCTAAATCTGATACAATCATTTTTATGTCCATATAAAACTCCTTTAAAATTAGATATAAAAATAGGAAATTCAATAAACCATAGCTCACCTTCTTTTCAAATACATTTTATATATATGTTGCAATTACTTTTCTACATTTTGTATGCTAGTATTTACTTAGACTGTAAACATCTTAAATGAAATTTTATTATTGCAACATGCATATATTATTTTTACAAAGTTGATTAACGGTTTTCTCAAATCTCCACCACTAATTACCTAATATTAAGTTTTAATTATAAATTCATATTCCACAAATTCTTTTTACCAAATGATACACCATCTGCTCCTGAATTCAATCCATCTAAAATCTGTTTTTCATTTTCTACCAATCCAGCCATTATAACTGGTTTGTTTGTTAATTCTTTTATGCTCTTAGCAACAGAATGTGCTAATGCTGGCATTACTTCTACAATATCAGGATTATTCTCTTTTACGCTTTCTATGGCACTATTTAAAGATTTTGTATCAATAAGAAAAATCCTTTGTATTGCTATTAAACCTTTCTTCTTAGCAGATTTTATTACAGAACTTTTAGTTGAAACAATTCCTGCTGGATTAACATATTTTTTTATAAAGTCTATGGCTTCTTTATCATTTGAAAGTCCCTTTAATAAATCAATATGTATGAATATAGGCTTCTTTCTTTTCAATTTCCTAAACTCTTCTTCTAATAGCTCATTTAATTTAGCTTCCATCAATATTACTGCACCTACATTTGAATTTACAGCTTCTCTTAAATCCTGTATTTTAGCAGCTGCAATCAATGGACTGACTTTTAATATATCTTTTACATTCAAATCATTTCATCCCTTAAGATTTATTCTATACTTGTATTTTACTCACTCTTTGTTAAGACTGTATTGATTCAATAATAAATCCATGTTAAAAAACCTTATTTGGATTTTTAAGCGATCCAAATAAGGTTTTTTATTTCTATTCTTTATTATTTTTTATAACTGCAAGTCTATGAAGTGCTCTAGTGCACATAATATACTTAATTAATGGTTGTATTTCATCCTCTTCAATAATAATAGCGCCATCAAATTCCAATCCTTTTGCAAGATATGCTGGTATAAGCACTTTTCCTCCCTTATAGATACTTTCTTCGTTATCTAAATTTTGAATACTTATTCTTTCCTTAATAAGAGGAGCATATTTTCTAAGTTCATTTCTGCCTTTAAATATTACAGCTATATTTTCGCAATTATCTTCCTCATAATCTTCAATTATAGAGATAACAGTATCTATAAATTCACTTTCATCAAACACTTCTTCCTCCATTACAGATTCACCACGTCTAACTAAAGGAACTATTTTTTCTTCCTCTAAGAATTTATTTGCATATTCCATTATCTCTTGAGTTGATCTATAACTTTTATTTAAACTAAAGTTCTTTATATCAAATCCTGCATCAGTAAATACTTTTTGTAAGTTAATCATAGCACATTCTTCATTTGTGTCTATTAATCTTTGATTAGAGTCCCCAACTATAGTATAACTTTTACAGCCTGTTATTTCTTTAATAACTTCAAATTGTAAATAACTATAATCCTGAGCTTCATCTATGACTATATGTTTTATTTCTCTTTTTAACTTTTTACCTTCTAGCTTAATCATTAAATAAAGAATTGCACTTAAATCCATATATCCAAGGGCTTTAGTATTAGTCATGCTTTTGTATAAATCTAAAATATCTTCATGATTAATCCAGTTATCAAGTTCTTCTCTAGAATTCATAACCATTCTTACAATTTCTCTTATTCTCATTCTTCTTAAGAATTCTAGATTATTGCTTTCTATTTTTAATTCTTCTTCTGATAATTTCTCTTTCTTTTCTTTTATTTCTTTAAGAAGTGCATAATAAAGTTCATCTCTTTTATCTTTAATCTTTGATGTTAATATTCTTTTTATCTTTTCACTTCTTCTAAATAAAGGCATATCTTTATAATATACATCAAATAATTCTTTGATTTCATTTACAGATACAATTTCTTCTCCATTGAATTTAACACTCTGAATATTGAAATATTCTTTATTCAACAAATTGATTTTTTCATTTAAAAATTTCACAAATTCTTGTGAGCTTTTATATTTATATTCTTCAAGCTCACTGGTGTTTCCATCAATCACATCTTCAACATAGCTTGAAAATCCTTTTATTGGTTCATTAACTATTCCTATTTCCTCTTTTGCAAAATTCTCAAATGTAGTCTGAGCTATATTACTTTCACCAAGAGAAGGCAATACCTGTGCTATATAATCCATAAAAACATCATTTGGTCCAAATATTAATACCTTATCTCCAAATTGCTTTCTAAAATTATATAGTAAATATGATATTCTATGAAGTGCTATAGTTGTTTTTCCCGATCCAGCTACCCCATTAACTACTACTACCTTATTTTTGTCTTCTCTTATTATTTCGTCTTGTTCTTTTTGTATTGTCATAACAATATCTTTTAATTTATCAGATGAATTTTCTGTCAAAACCATTTGAAGTATTTCATCTTTAACATCAACTGCTGAATCAAATACACCTTTTAACTGACTCTTTTTTATAATAAGCTGCTTTCTTCCTATTATATCTGCATTCATTTCACCTACTGGAGTGTTGTAAGTCGCCTCACCAAGGCTCCCTTTGTAAAATAGTGATGCAATAGGTGCTCTCCAATCAACAATTACAGGTTCATAAGAATCTTCTAATGTCAAACCATATCTTCCTATGTATATTTCCTCGGGAATATTGTCGTCTTCTTTAAAGGTTACTTTGCCGAAATAAGGATTTTCTTTGAGCTTTGTAAACTCCATTAGTCTTTTATCTATAGTTTTATAAGCTTCTTCTTTTACATAGTTTTCATGATCAAAGTAATCAATTACTTGATCTTCATCATCTTTATATTCTTCTATATACTTCTTTCTTGCATCTAATATATATTTAGTTACAACTTTTCTTTTTTCTAAGTATTTAAGCATCTCTCCATTGATAATTTCTAAAGTATTATCTAATTTTGCTTGTTCATTTAAAAAATCTATTTGATTATTCAAAAAACAACTTCCTTTCACTTCATAATACCAAATGAGATGAAAAACTCCCATTGGGAGTTTTTCATATATCTCTATTATTATATATTATCTTTTTTATCTTCTTCATTTTTTTCAGTTTCATCTGAAATTAATTCATCAAATATACTACTTTGATTTTCAATAATAAAATTATCTTCTTGTGTCTCTTGTTTTAATTCCACTATATCTGTCTTAAACGCTTTATTTAAATCTAAACTATTTTTATTTTCTTTAGAATTATCTTCCTCAATATCCCTATCTCTTTCTGCACGATTCTTAGCTCTTTGTTCTTCTAATTCTTTAACCTTTTTATCATTTTCATTCTTCTCTTTTTCTTTTTCTTCCTTCATTTCAGGATACTTTTCATATACTAAATTAAAGAATTCATCACCAAAAATAGTTTCCTTTTCTAAAAGAACAGCTGATATTTTATCTAATAAGTCTCTATTTTCTCTAAGTATTTGTCTAGCTTTGCTATGAGCTGTTTTTATTACATTTAATGTCTCTTCATCTAACACAGTTGATGTCTGCTCACTACAGTTTCTAACGGCTCTACCATCTAAATATCTGTTTTGTATTGACTCTAAAGCCATCATGTCAAATCTTTCGCTCATACCATACATAGATATCATGCTTCTAGCTGCTGAAGTAGCTCTTTCTATATCATTTGAAGCGCCAGTTGATACTAAATTAAATACTTCTTCTTCTGCTGATCTACCACCAAGCATAACGGTAATTTGATTCATTAAATCTTCTCTAGATGTTAAGAACTTTTCTTCTTCAGGCACTTGCATAGTATATCCTAAAGCTCCCATTGTTCTCGGAACTATAGTTATTTTATGAACTGGATCTGTTCCTTTAAGCATTGCTGCAACAAGTGCGTGACCAACTTCATGGAATGCAACAACTTCTCTTTCTTTAGGAGAAAGAATTCTGTCTTTCTTTTCCTGACCAGCAATAATCACTTCAACTGCTTCTCTTAAATCTTCTTGAAGAACCATTTTTCTTCTTCTTCTAACAGCTCTTAAAGCACCTTCGTTTATTATATTAGCAAGATCTGCTCCTACAGCACCTGGTGTGCTCTTAGCTATCTCTGCTAAATCAACATCTTCACCTAAGTTAACATTTTTAGCATGAACTGCTAGTATAGCTTCTCTTCCTTTAAAATCTGGTCTATCAACTATAACTCTTCTATCAAATCTACCTGGTCTTAAAAGTGCTTTATCTAGTATTTCTGGTCTGTTAGTAGCACCAAGAATAACTATACCTTTTGATGAGTCAAATCCATCCATTTCAGAAAGTAACTGATTTAAAGTTTGTTCTCTTTCATCATTGCTTTGCATTTGATTATCTCTACTCTTACCAATAGCATCAATTTCATCTATAAATACAATACATGGTGCTTTTGCAACAGCATCTTTAAATAATTCTCTAACTCTTGATGCACCAACACCTACAAACATTTCAACAAAACTTGAACCTGATAATGAGAAAAATGGTACCTTAGCTTCACCTGCTACAGCTTTGGCAATAAGTGTTTTACCTGTTCCTGGAGGTCCAACTAAAAGTACACCTTTAGGAAGCTTAGCCCCAATTTCAGTATATTTAGCAGGACCGTTTAAGAAATCAATAACTTCTTTTAAAGATTCCTTTGCTTCTTCCTGTCCTGCAACATCATCAAATGTAACTTTTATTTCACTTTCCATATAAACCTTGGCATTATTTTTACCGATGCCCATGACACCGCCTCCGCCATTTCCCATTTTAGAAAATAAAAATCTCCACATAAAGAAGATAAGTACCATAGGTAAAATCCATGAAATCATCATATTTAATAGAGGCGTCTGTTTAGGATTTCTTCCTGTAAAATATATTCCTGCTTCTTTAAGCTTTGGAATTAATTCTTCATCATTTATTCTAGCTGTATATAAAGTCTTACCCTTATATTCAGGATTATCACCTTTAGGTGTTATTTCTAAATTATCACTTGTAATAATAACTTTAGAAATCTCCTTATTGTCTAATAATCTGTAAAATTCATCATAACTTATATCTTTAGTTGTAATAGCTCCTTTTGAATAATTGAATGCTATTAAAAACGAAAGAGCTATTATAAAATATGTAAGCGCAATACTAAAAGATTTATTATTTTTCTTTTTATTATTCTTATTGTTATTTTGCATACATTAATCACCTTCCTTGCATTTATTCCCATATATCGTTCATCATATTTTTTATTTTATCTTTTCTTTCTTTTGTAAGGAGTTCACTAACAGTAAATTTTTCTCCTTTTTTAATCAATATATCTCCCTCTCTAAAATTACCATCTATATTATCTATATTTATTTCTATCATATTACCATTTTCATTTTCTAATATAGCATAATTCCCCTCTACTCTATCTAAAACGTATTTTTCCATAATACTCCCTCTCATAGTTATCATAATATAATAATTTATTATTACTTATAAGTCAAATTTTTTAACTATAAAGTGCCCATATTATTAAATGGATAGAATCTAAATCTAGCCTCACCCTTTATTTCTGAAGCATCTATGTATGAATTGATCCATAACCTAGCATCATTTGAATTCGCTCTGTTATCTCCTAAGAAGAAAAACTTACCTTCTGGAACATCAAAAGAACCAGTAAAATCATCATTATTCTTAACGTAATCCTCCTTCAATACTTCCCCATTTACGCTTACAACTCCATCTTTAATATCTATATGATCTCCTGGAAGTCCAATTGCTCTTTTAATTAATGTTTCCTGCAATTCTTCAGAGTAAAATACAATTATATCTCCTCTTTGAATTTTCTCTGGATTATAGATTCTGGTAACTAAAATCTTGTCATTTTCATTTATTGTAGGAATCATTGATCCAGTTGGTACATAAACATTGAAAAATATGAATTTATTAATTAGCACTGCTATAACTAATGCCGCAAATATTGGAACTATCCAATCTTTGAAAAAGTTTTTGATAAATCCATTTTTCTTATTCAAAGATTCATTTGCTTCTATATCTTTTGAATTAATTGTAAAGTCATCATTCTTTTTCATATTTAAATTCTCCTTATATAAAACTTACATTATATTATATCTAATATTTGTGTCACTAAAGTGTCTTAATCTACTTTTCCTATTTCATTAAATGGATAAATTCTTATTTGTACTTTACCTTCAATATCTTTTCTATCCACATATGGGTTCTCCCAATACCTAGAATCATCTGAATTTGCTCTATTATCTCCTAAGAAAAAGTATTTTCCTTCTGGAATCTCAAAATACCCATCATATTCTTCATTATTTTTAACATATGGTTCTTCTAGCTCTGTACCATTTCTAAAAACAACTCCATCTTTTATTTCAATAGTATCACCTGGGAGACCTATTAATCTCTTTATTAATAATTTATCTCCATATTCATCGCATTTAAATGTAACTATATCTCCCTCTTTTAAGTTTTCTGGCTTATACACATTGGATACAATTAACCTATCATTAACTTCTAAAGTTGGAACCATAGACTCACTTGGAATATAAACACCATGGCCTACAAATTTTAATATTAAAAATGCTAAGCCACCTATTATTATAAAATTTAGAATATATTCCTTTATTATTGCCTTTTTATCTAGTTTTTTTTCTTCTTTTAATAAATTATTTTCTTCCAACTTATTATTGCCCCCATTCCAACTATTTTCACTTTATAAGTATACCATAATTTATAGTTTATAATGTTTATAAATTATTAAATTTCTTTACTTTATAATAAACTATCATTATGTAAAAAAATAGCTATTGCAGTAAATAATATATTCTTATATTATTTACAATAATTAATTATAAATAATTAATTTCCAATCTAGGTTGAAATTTTTTCAGCATTTCTTTAAATATAATTTCAATTATATTTAAAGAAAAATTTTACAAAGCAAAATTTACGAAATATATATTCTTGAGAAATTCTAAAAGAATTTCACCCTACTTGATTATTGAGCATTGAAAATTGAAAATTAAAAAATGGTGTACATGAAGTTCATATACACCATCTTTATATATATAATAATCTTGGGAAAGAATATTAATAAAAAGCTTGTCCTAATTATATAATAAAGAATTATATAACATCATTCCTTATTATATCTTCATAAGTTTCTCTTCTACATATTAATCTTGCCTTAGAGTCCTTAACCATAATAACTGCTGGTTTTGGTATTCTATTATAATTACTAGACATAGAATATCCATAAGCACCTGTAGTCATAATAGCTAATATATCTCCAGTTTTAACTTCCGGAAGAGTAACATCCTTTAATAAAATATCTCCTGATTCACAACATTTTCCTGCAATAGTAACCTTTTCTGTCACTTCACTATTAACTCTATTTGCTAATATACTTTCATATTCAGCACTATAAAGAGCTGGTCTTATATTATCAGTCATTCCACCATCTACAGAAACATATTTTCTAACACCTGGAATATCCTTTATTGCACCTATTGTGTATAAAGTAACGCCCGCATTACCTACTATACTTCTTCCTGGTTCTATAGTAAGTATAGGTCTCTCAATGTTTAATCTTGAAGCTACCTCTTCTGCCTTATTTATTATTGCTTCACAATATTCAGAAGTTTCTAGAGGTTTGTCCTCTTTAGTATAGTATATACCAAAACCACCACCAAAATCTACTTCTTTTATTAAATAATCCATATTTTTTTTAATTTTTTTTACTAAATTAAACATTACCTCAACAGCCTCTTCATATGCCTCAAGTCCAAAAGTCTGTGAACCTATATGACAATGAATACCTACAAGGTTTATATTCTCTAGATTTATAGCCATTTCTATAGATTTTTCTATAGTATCTTCTACTGGTGCAAAACCAAATTTAGAATCAATTTGACCTGTTCTAATATATTCATGAGTATGTGCATCGATTCCTGGTGTTATTCTTAAATATATATTTTGAACCTTATTATATTCTTTTGCTATATTATTTAATGCTTCCATTTCATAAAAATTATCAACAACAAATTTACCCACACCAAGCTTTACCCCAAGCTCAATTTCATCTAATGTCTTATTATTTCCATGAAACATTACTTTTTCTAATGGAAAATCCGCTTTATATGCTGTATAAAGCTCTCCACCTGAAACTACATCTAAATTCATATTTTCTTTTACTTTCTTTGCATTTATATATATTTTTCTCGTTTTAACCCAGTTAATATATCTTTTATAAATTCTTTTTAAATATTTAACTACAAATACAAATATTTGCCATGTAAGAATTTGAAAACCTATAAATGCTATTGATAGAAATATGAAAAAGCAAGCTATCTCTGGTGCTGACCAAGAAAAACTAACCATTAATGGTACGGTAATTAAAAAAACAATTAAAGATAATGCTAGTACTCCTGCTACACATGCCATGAAAAATACTACCATAAAGGCTGGTATAATTAACGCTAAAGATAATAATAGTAAAATTATTCTTATGCCTTTACTGGATATACTTTTATTTCCATCAAGATTAGGTGTTAACTTTTCTTCTATAAAGTCTTTGCCCCTAAAAAATAATTCTTTTATTTTTCTTTTCCCTTTAATATACAAGTCTTCTATTTTATCTTTTTTATTATTAGTTTCTTCTTTATCCTTAATTTGACTTATCAAATCCTTTGCTATGGATTTTGGAGAGCCAAGACCTGCTATAGTTTCTAAATCACTTTTCCCTTCCAATTCACCATCTACAAAGTATTCCTCATAGTCTCTTATTATGTCATTTATGTCATCTTCAGAAAAATCTTTTCTCAGATAGTCCCTTAAAATATCAAGAAATTCTTTTCTATTCACTATACATACCTCCCTCATCATTTAATATTAAACTTACTGCAGTCACAAAATCATTCCATTCTTTCATCATTTTATCTAGATAATCTTTTCCTAAATTCGTAATTTTATAATACTTTCTTGCTGGACCTTCACTAGATTCCAGTATATACGACTCAAAATATTCATCCTTTGTAAGTCTTCTAAGTATTGGATATATGGTTCCTTCATTCACATTAATTACTTTTGAAATATTTTGCACTATTTCATATCCATACATATCTTTTTTACTTATGAGAGCTAGGACACATATTTCTAAAACACCTTTTCTAAACTGTGTATTCATATGTCTTCTCCTTTCATTAAATAATAAATAAATTACTATTTTTTAACTACTGTGTATTAATCAGTACTGTGTCAAACTAACTTATATATTGATAATAACATAGTACTGTGTAAAACACAATAGATGCATTTATTAAGATTTTCTTACAAAAATTCACTTCGCTTAAAAGATATATCTCGAAATATTTCATATCTCCAATAACATTGAAAATCCCTCTATTGATCCATAAAAGTAGATGGAAATTATAATTTCCTAATAATAAAAAGTTATGAGAAATTAACTCATAACTTTTTATTAAGAAATCATATACCTTATATAAAAATTATAAGATATAAAACAAATAATCATAATTATAATAAATCGCTCTATGGCTACTATTACTATTTCTTCAATTTTTATATTAAATACAGATGTCTTTATAAAGGGTATTAAAAAACATAGATTAATACATTGTAGTGATATAAAAAGCCCTATCATGATTTTACTTATATAATAAGTCTCTACTTCCATATTTTTTATAGCTAAAATACTACTAAAAAAATT
>ERZ781272.904-NODE-904-length-13947-cov-3.160956_pt1 | contig 13947 bp, 10 predicted proteins | sample MGYA00375850_ERZ781272 | MGnify/ENA primary metagenome ERZ781272 (study PRJEB29790, sample SAMN06051246) | human gut metagenome | host: Homo sapiens | place: USA: Cincinnati, Ohio | collected 2013-06-21 | study: EMG produced TPA metagenomics assembly of the Gut...
ATCTGCTGAATCCGGCGATCAAAACATGAATTGGCATCTCGGAAATCACGGCCAAAACCGCTACCGCCATGGTGATGAGTATGTGCGAAACCATCCGATTCTTCTTCATCTTAAGACCCCTTTGTCTGTGCTCATGACTGACTTGCCTTTAATCTAAGAGATAAGCACATCATATTCTCATGAGTGTTTCATTTCAAGGGATCCTGGAATTTATTTGTCAGCCTAGCTTGCTATTACTGCGGAGCGTTTGCTAACGTCCATGTTGCAGTAGAGCTATACTTGCCTCCATGTACAGAAGGCGTTTTTTCAATTGACATCAATGCTTGTGTGATCGGTGCGGTTGATGAGTCGTCCTTTAGATCCCAGTCGCTATTACCAGCTGGCATACTTTTGACGACAGTATCGTTACCATTGTCTTTGATGCTGGCAACTTTGAGCTGTGCTTGAGGATTGGTGTCTATGAGCACTATTTGGGCCTTGCCGCCATCCGTATTCCCGTTATCACCGAGAACATAACCGCCTTCTGTTCTTGTGAACGGTGATAATTTCATGCTTAAAGTCCACCCCGGTTTGGTTGGCCGTGAGTCTTTGACACTTATGAATCCATCATAGCCTGCTGGCGTCTTCCGCCCCAGTGTATTCAGCCATTGGGTGGGATCTATTCCGGCTGAAGTTGCGGGAAATGGATTTTGTCCGGGGATACCATTGATCACGTCGCCAACTGTTGGATCCTCTAAACCGCTGACTCCAAGTTTTTCAAAGTAAAATCCCGGAACCTTCTCTAAAGTTAGTTCGCCTGGATTCGCGGCAATGACATACTTAACATTATTTGTTTGATCAACGGCATTAATCAGTTTGTAATCCTTGACTGGTGTTCCACCAGTGAGCGTTCCCGCGCCATCCGTCACCGCTTGATCAGATACAAGGTCGTGAGAAGCTACTTGAGCTGGCAAACTAAACTTAACAATTGAATCGGTGTTTTTTGGCAACACCAGTTTATCACTGCTAATAACTGCCGAAAGATTATCACTTTGTACAACTGCATCCACCATTTGAGTCGTTGAACCAATCATAGCCTGAATCTTCAACGTATCACCAGCTTTGGCTGCAGTTCCATCTTCCTTCAGGTATTCAAGATGTTCTCCCTTTGGTAGGACAATCTTTGTGGCAGGCCATGGCCGACCATCGAGATTGTTAATGTCTAATGCATAATCATAAGTGAGCTTATCACCGATATTTAATCGCGTTGTTTCGGTCACGTTGTCATTGCCACGCTTTAAAGTAACTGTGCCCTTTACCGTGTTGAAATCAGCAAGACTCTTGATTCCTAAAACATGTGGCTCCTTATATTTAAGCACCAAACCAGAATTTGTCCCACTAGTGAATCCTAGATAAACTTTATCGGTTCCAAAAATTTGCTTAATTTGATCTTTCGTCCAAGTGATGGACCGGGAAGGGGTCGTCTTGCTCCCACTACCAGATCTATACGTTAACTGATAATTAAGTGTTCCGCCTGTTGGACTGGAAGTCCACGAAACTGTTAAGTTATGCCAAAGATTATTAGAGACATTGTCCTTGATATTATCAGAAAACTTTTGCAAAGGTTCTTGAGTTGTGGGTGTGAACTTCAACTGTGTTTTATACAAGGGAAATCCAATGGCGTACATGCTGGCTTGACCAGGATAACCAGAACCAATATATTGTTGATTTGGGTTTAATCCTGGATAGTCCGCATTTTGATCCATATCATCCTTATGCGTGTCAATTGCGACCACAAAACTGTTTTGTAAGCCTTGTGCCGCAATACTTTCGGGTTTCAAGCCCGTGCCGCCTTGTCCGCCCCACGCTCCAAGAGATGGACCGCTGTTTCCCTTTGCAGATGGTCGTGTTCCTGCTAAGGCAAAGGTCATTCCGTCTGCGCCACTGATCGTGTTGTTACCGAAGAACATGGGCATTTCAAGCTTAAAGCTTTTCGTCAAATCAACGATCGGATTTTTGCTCCACATTGAACCGGCTTGATTGGTGGCATCAGGATTCAATTCAATTCCCACTTCATCAGCGCCGTTCATAATCATACTAGAATCTGTCGAGACTCTGTCAAAAACACCATTAAGACTTGTAAAACTTCCTGTTGCAGGTGGCGGATAAATCCCACTCGGCCAAGTTGCCTCCGCTGCAGCCACTGACTGCAGCGGACCAAGCACCATGCCGAAGATCACCGTGAGGCAAATCATGATAAAGGTTTTCTTTTTCATTTTTTACCTCCCTGCCGTGATCGGCCGCGTAGTAACACGATGCCTAAAATGACAATAATCAGAAGTTCAACCCCAATGACCACGTACCAAAGTTGAACAGCATTGCCGGTTTGCGGCAGATAGCCTGTATGGGTTAGCGGCGTGGCTTGACCATGCTGATCAGTGGTTTGATGATCAACCGGTTCTGGCGTTGGTGTCGGATCAGGGGTTGGCGTTGGGTTAGGATCAGGGTTCGTTGACGGAAGTTCACCAACAAGTTCAACTTGTGCAACAGAAGTGTCTGCCTGAACTTGCTGAGCCTTCGCGCCAACGCCGACCATGAGACTCATTGTCATGAGCAGCATGATCCAAAAACTAGGCTTGTTTCGTCTCATCGGTCTCCCTCCTTTTGCGTCGTTGGCGCCAAATCAGCCATAGTAGGATTAAGATCACAAGCGCCAGTATGATCGCAATGATGATCCATAGCCAAGGGGTTTGTGGGGCACGTCCCAGTTTTTCTTCAATGACATCCGCCTGCTGCTGCGTAATCGTAAAGTTCCGGCGCCAATGCCAAGTTTTGTCAGCACCTTTGACTGTTAAATCAAGCGTATAGGTGCCCGGTGCCAGTGCCTCTTTGGAGAAAATGGCGTAGTCAAAATGCGAGTTTGGGGCAAATGACCACCCTTTTTCCGAACGTGTCAGGTAAGGATCTTTTGAGCCTTGCCGATAAACTTTGCCATCAAGTGTCATCTCACCAAATAAACGAGGTTTGATATTCTGAATGGTGGCTAAGACGCTGGCCTGATTATCCTGAGTGCCCGGTTTGACATCCATCAACTTCAGCTCTGGTGCCACCTTGGTCTCCGAAGTCTGCAAAACAACTCCGACAAGCATGGCGAACTTGTTGTTAATCGCCATGCCACTGCCGCCGCTTTTATGCACCGTGGGATCTTCAACGTATAAACTGCCGAGAATTTGACCGGTGAAACCCTTTTCAGGAATCTTCACATCAAACGTGACTGGCACTTGTGCCTCAGCACCAACATCAATTGTTTTAGGCGCTTCCGTCAGCCCGGAAAAAGTGTACTCAGCGGACTTGTCTGTGTGTTTATTTGGGTAATAGCCTAACGTACCATTACTTTGAGTGAACGCACTGACCGCACTGACCTTCAACTTTTTAGCACTTTTTGTTGTGTTCTTAACATAAATCAACAGCCGCTGGGTCTCGCCGGGTTTTACCAGCAAATTAAAATAGGTCGATTGATCAATTTGATTTTGCGGCAACGCCGGGCTGATAGTAAAGCCAGCGCCTTCAGCTGCCTGAACCTGATGGGCACCGCCGAACCACAACAAGCTCAGAATTGCCAACAGGCTGAAAATGATTTTCTTTTTCATGGTTCCGCCCCCACAGTCATGAAAAGGGCAGCGAATGACCGCTGCCCCTTAGTTTAGGTGCCATAGATTACTTAGGTGCGTCGGCTAAAGTCCAGGTGATGGCCGCTTGGTATTGTCCTGCTGTTGGTGTCAAATTCTGTTTCAGTTTAAGGGTCGTGCCACCCGCATTTTTGATGACAGCAGTGTTTTTCCCCTGTCCCTGACCATCGTCTGTGCCAGTGGCAGCATCAGCTTTCCAGACAGACACTGCAGCGCCGCCAATGACTAATTCTGGAAGAGCGGCGCCTGGGTTAATCGCATTAAGGCTTACATTATCAGTCTTAATATCGGTCCCTTTAAGGATCATTGAACCCGCCAATGCCTTACCACCTGCATTTTTCATATCGCCAAGTTGCGCTGTCAGCTCCCAACCAACGTTCGTACCGCGGTTATCGGTTGCATTACCGTCCTTGGGATCAGCGGCAGTTTTCACGGGACCAACTGGAACGGTATTATCAACAAGCGGTTGGCTAACCTCACCAGCAATTAACTTATCAATCTCAATAGTTCCAAAGTTTAGATCGGGCACTTGATCTAAGGTAATTGGTCCACCCTGAATGTTAACTTCAGCTACAGATGTTTTGTTAATATCAGCAGCGAAAACCTGACCAGTTGGCAACAGGAGCCCAGCAATTGTTAATGCGGAAATTCCGGCTGCAATATAGTTAACTTTTTTCATCACTTTTTGCCTCCATATTGTTATTGAAATTCATTTATCTCTCTCTATACTACTCATAATACAGGATTGAGCGAGAAGAATCAATGAATTAGAGCTGGCGCAGATCCCTTTAATATCGGGTTTTGTCTATGACTCGCCTTCAATCTTCTCCTACTGATAGTATTATGGCATATAAATAGCTCTTTATGCACCACATTAGCACTTGTAATTTACTTAGTTATTTATATAGTGATTGTTAGCGGTTTCACATTTTTGCTTTAATCACTCTGCGCTTTCCATTCAAGTCATATTTAAAATTAAAAAATCATTTTTCTTAAAAACTCGTTAACTGACCCAATAATGATCAATATAATTAACTCGATAGGCTTGCAGGTTTCAGCTAATGTTGATTTATCAAATAAGTTTATTTATTCAATCAGCTTCAACATTGTGAAGAAAACTTCTTGTGCCATTTTTTACGCAAATCGGACAAAAGCTTTTTTTGATTAAATTTCAATTAGTTATTGACAAGAAAACAATCCATGCTAAACTAAAAATCAAATATAAATGCAACGCGAAAGACAAGTACCCGTGTCTGTGAATACAGCGAGCTTCGGTTGGTGTGAGGAAGCATTCATGATATGGCGAATATCCCTTTCAAGCAGGACACCGAACTTCAGTAACGTGTCATGGGGGCACCCATTACAGTGCTAGCATATCGTCATTGGACCGTATGCGATGAAGACCAAGGCGCAGCTGGCTTTGGTGAATTAAGGTGGTACCGCGCAAAGTCGCCCTTAGAAAAATCTAAGAGCGACTTTTTTTGTGTGAGCGCGAGCCAGCCCGATTAGAAACCGGAGTGTAAGCGGCCTTGGGCGTGATGGCCGCACTTTGGCCATTGCGACCAAGGTCCTTACACGTAGGTTTCTGGTCTGGCGAGCGCGTTATAGCGGAGCGCGAGCAGAAGCGCTTCCCCAAGCTTGAATTTTCGCCTAGCAAACATGTAACTCAAACCATTGAAGGATGTGATGCAATTGGAATCTGACATTAGCCACATTAGCTGCCAAATTAATGAATCAATGATACATCTAAAAACACTGGAGGAACTCAAATGGAATTATCTGAAAAGAAGCTCAAAACCCGCGATTATGTCGTCATTGCATCACTTTTGTTCGGTCTCTTCTTCGGCGCTGGCAATTTAATTTTTCCACTGCACCTCGGTCAACTCGCTGGTGCCAACTGGTTTCCAGCAATGCTTGGCTTCTTAGTCACAGCGGTTGCATTGCCGCTGCTCGGTGTGTTGGCGATTGCCGCTACGCATGCAGAAGGTGTGTATGATATTGGTCGTCCACTTGGCCGCTTTTTCGCTCTTGCTTTCATGGTTTTAATTCACGCTACCATTGGCCCGATGTTCGGTACACCGCGGACCGCAACCGTGTCCTTTACAACCGGCGTCTTGCCGATGCTGCCAAAAGCGTGGGCGCAGGTTGGTCTGCTGGTCTTCTCGGCCTTATTCTTTGCCGCCGCCTTTTTCCTATCCTACAAGGAACGCAAAATCACAACGGCTGTTGGCAAAATTCTCAATCCAGTTTTCCTTGTCTTGCTATTCTTCGTCTTCTTTATTGGTTTCTCCCATCCAATGGGAAATCCAGCAACCCAAACTGTCACAGCAGCTTATAAAAATGCCAGCTTCATGAATGGTTTCCTTCAAGGGTACAACACGATGGATGCTTTGGCTGCCTTAGCCTTTGGCGTTACCGTGGTCACAGCTGTTCGCGGTCTCGGCTTAAAAAATGATGACGATGTGGCCAAGTCGACCGCCAAAGCAGGCGTGATGGCAACTAGCTGGATTGGTCTGATCTATGTTGCCTTAATCCTGCTCGGCAGCATGTCATTGGCTCACTTCAAACTTAGCCCTGAAGGTGGGACTGCTTTTAACCAAGTTGTAACCTATTACTTCGGCGCTGCTGGTCATGCGGTTCTGGCAACATTGTTGACGTTGACCTGCCTCACCACTGCAGTTGGCTTGGTTGCTGCATTTGCGCAAGATTTCCACCGTCATTTTCCAAAGGTCAGTTATCGTGTCTGGTTGGCACTGACCAGTTTTCTATCCTTCTTAACGGCGAACTTTGGTTTGGAGCAAATCATCGCTTGGTCTGTCCCGATGCTGATGTTCCTCTATCCTTTCTCAATGGTATTGATTCTCCTTTCCGTTTTCGGCAAAGCATTCCATCATGATCCACTGGTGTATCGGTTCGTCGTCGGCTTCACTGCAGTCCCAGCCGTTCTCGACATGTTCGCTGCCTTTCCAGCCTTTGTCAGTCAAAGTGCGCTTGGTCTGGCATTGCACAGTTTCCAATTACATTTCCTGCCGTTTGCTGGCATGGGCCTTGGCTGGTTAGTTCCGGCTGGTATTGGTCTGGCTGTCGGCCTCGTGGCACACGCGGTCAAAGTTCGAAAAGCCGTTGCTGTCGCCAAATTAGGTGCCGAAGAAAATTAAAAGCGACCAAAACAACAGCCGATCAACCCAAAAGCCGGAAATGCCTGACAATCGCGCATACCGCTTGATCAGCTGTTATTTCTGAAAAGTCTATGCCTCTTCGTGTTTGTAACGAATACTGAAGAGATAGGCTTTTTTTACGGTCATCAAGTTTTGGGGCCATTCAAAAAACGTGTCAGTGCCATCAAAAAACGGGCTCCCCTCTGACTAAGAAGAACCCGTTGACAAATTTAGTCGCCTTTCATTCACCATCACGGAACTGTTTAAGTAAGTTAATCTGGGAAAACAAGATGTGTCAACAACACTTGATCGATCAAGTTGATCATCTTGCCAAAAACCTGATTGAACGGCGACAGGCTATCTAGTTGAAGGGACTTCCCAAAAACAGGCGAAGAAAACGTCTTGCTGAGTTCCCTTTTCGTTGCGATAAATGTCGATTGCACAATGTCAAAATTTGGTTGCGGCATTCCCAAAACCAAATCATCAATCAGATTTGTTGGGCATTGCTGTCGCATCTGAACAGTCTCAATCAACGCCTGCCAAATAATCTCAAAAGCATTCTGCGGCTGCTTATGGGTTGAACCGATAAAAGAAGTCACACTCTCCGGGACCACAGATATTGTGTGGCCAGATTTCACATTATCATGTGTTGCCGCTTGCGCTGCAGCAACAATTGCCTGTTCATCCCGCTCTTTACTCGTCGGTGCTTTAGACGAGCTTGCTTCTGTCGCATTAACTTCTTGTGCCGTTTTAATCATTGGTTCAGAAACTGACGGGTGTGCATCACGATCATCTTGCTGCGCGGTTGCTGACGATGTAACATTCCCGTTTGTGACAGGTGCTTGACTGCCCACAGTTTCCGCACCTGTGTCCGATGTTGCTGCCCCATTTTGCTGACTCGATGAAACCGATGAACTATCCGCACTGCTGGTATTGCCCGCCTTTTGATCATCATCGCTTGAAACCGTGACAATTGGTACTTCAACCTTGTTGTCAGCAAGCGGTGGTACGATCGCTGATTGTGATGCCCCATGATCCGGCGCAGAACCAGTGTCGCATTTCGATGTCGCTGATTGAATCACAATCGGCACTGTTGCTGCGGAAGCTGATGCCTGATTAGCAATCACCGCTGATACACCCAAGCCAAGCATGGCAGCTAACCCGTATACCCATGCTTTTTTCATATTGCCCTCCTTGAAGCCTTAAAGCGTTTCAATTATTCACTCCGCGTTAAATATACCGCACTTATTTTGGAAAGTCACTGGACTTTAGGCGGAGAGCGTAAGCAGGCGCGGTTAGAAACCTTCTACACTCACTATTGACAACAATCGTTTTTTAGCCTAATGTGATGTCAATATCACACAGGCGAAAAGATGAGTAACCAGTCGAAGGTCCGCAGCGAGTTGTCATTTGGTGAAAGACAATGATCAGGCACTGGCAAAGATGGTCTTTTGAAGCATTCAGTTGCGAACACATCTTGCAAGCAACTGACGGGCACTCCCGTTACTGAGTCAGGGTATAACGCAAACTTGCGAAGTACTTAGAGAGAATCGATTTCGATCGGTTAATCAAGGTGGTAACGCGGAAAATCCGTCCTTGTCTATTGTCACAATAGACTTGGGCGGATTTTTTTGTAGAGCGATCACGGCACGTTTATGCGCAGGTTTCTACGCCTGTGATCGCATTTCTGAGCACAATCAGGGACGCGCGCAACCCACTTCAATCAACCTATCACGCCTGTGTGAGTCGATTCAAGGAGGAAAAAGTATGTGGAAAATTGTTGCCGATGCCGTTCCACAAATGGCGGCTGCGGGAATCAAATACACGATCCCAATCGCGCTAGTTTCATTCGCGATTGGCCTCATCATTGCATTGATCACGGCACTGACGCGCATCTCGGTACGAAAAGGCTTTTGGATCACCTTTGCAAAAGGCTTCGCCTCATTTTATGTTTGGCTTTTCCGCTCAACCCCGTTGCTGGTGCAGTTGTTCATTGTCTTCTTTGGGCTACCAAGTCTGATCATTCCGGGCATTTTTCCTCACGGTATCAAACTCGATCCTGTGATTGCGGGCATCATCACGTTTTCGTTGAACACGGGGGCTTATTGTGCTGAAACAATTCGAGCGGCGCTGCTGTCGATTGATCACGGTCAATGGGAGGCTGCCTACTCAGTCGGCTTGCCGCGGCGCTTGGTTCTGCGTGAAATTATCATTCCGCAAGCACTACGCACGGCCGTCCCGCCACTATCAAACAGTTTTATCAGTCTCGTCAAGGACACCTCACTGGCGGCTTCGATCACTATCGTCGAAATGTTTCAGGTGAGTCAGCAGATCGCTGCTGAGAACTATCAGCCATTATTGATGTATTCACTGGTCGCTTTGCTTTATGCCGTTGTCTGCACCGTCTTAACTTGGGGACAGCGCTATCTTGAAAAAGTCACGTCACGCTATACCAGCAATGTGCAGACAACGCAGCTGTAACTAAAAACACCATTATGGAAGGAAGATTCTAATGTTAAAGAAAAAGTTGTGGGTCTTATTACCAATTGTTGCCCTTTCCGCGTTCGTTTTGACAGCTTGCTCTAGCAGTAAAGCTGACAGCAGTAAAACAAGCACGGTCACGAGCGAACTTATCAATAAAAATGAGTTGACCATCGGCCTCGAAGGCACTTATGCGCCCTTCTCTTATCGCAAAGATGGCAAGCTGCAAGGCTTCGAAGTCGATCTTGGCAAGGCTCTAGCCAAGAAAGTCGGCGTCAAAGCCAAGTTTGTTCCTACCCAATGGGATTCCCTGATCGCTGGCCTTGGAAGTCAAAAGTTCGACCTCGTGCTCAATAACATCAGTGAAACACCCCAGCGTAAGAAAGTTTACAACTTCACCACACCGTACATGTACTCCCGATATGCTTTGATCACTCGCAGCGATGAAACCTCGATTAAGGGTTTGAACGACATCAAAGGCAAGACTTTTGTTGAAGGCACTGGCACCCCAAATGCTGTCCTAGCTAAAAAATACGGTGCCAACATTACACCTTCTGGCGACTTCACTGTTTCGCTAAATCTGGTTAAGGAAAATCGCGCAGATGGCACCATCAACGCCACCGCCGCCTGGTATGCCTACGCTAAGAGCAATTCCACAACCGGTTTAAAGAGCCAGACACTTAAAGATAGCGATGTGAAGCCTGACGAAGTGGCTGGAATGATCAGTAAGAAATCGCCTAACTTGCAGAAAGCCTTATCCAAGGGCATTCAGGAGCTTAGAAGCGATGGCACTTTAAAGAAATTGTCTGAGAAATACTTTGGCGCTGATTTAACCACTAAATAATCGCTTTGCGTTACCCATTAACTATTGGCTAAAAGTCGCGACTATATGTAGGCCGTGACGCGACATAAGTTGTCAACCAATCATATGAGGAGGTCGGGCATATGACCCAATTCAATACCAAACTAGTTCATGGTCCACAATTGCAAACGGATAAAGCTGGTGCGATCGTACCGCCAGTTTATCAAAGCGCCATGTACCGCTTTGCGCCTGATGGTGGCACTAGCGATTGGGACTATGCCCGCAGCAGCAATCCAACCCGCGACTATCTTGAACGTCAAATCGCTACTCTCGAGAATGGCGATGCAGGGTTTGCCTTTTCCAGCGGGGTTGCAGCGATTGCGACGGTTCTCGCGATTTTCCCGGATGGCAGCCACTTTATTATCGGTGATTCACTATACAGTGGAACAGATCGGTTGCTCAATCAGTATTTTGCTCAACATGGCCTGACCTTCACACCGGTTGACCCGCGCGATCTAACGGCAGTTGGAGCAGCCATTCGGCCTGAGACCAAAGCGATTTTCTTCGAGACGTTCTCCAATCCACTGCTCAAAGTCAGCAGCGTCAAGGCTATTAGCGCTCTTGCCAAAGCCCACGACCTGCTCACAATCGTCGATAACACGTTCCTCCCCCCTTATTATCAACGGCCACTTGATCTCGGTGCCGACATCGTCCTGCATAGCGCCACGAAATACATCAGCGGCCACGGCGACCTCATCGCTGGCTTAGTGGTCTCAGCCAGTCTGGAAATCAGTGAAAAGATTGGCTTCTTGCAAAATACCATCGGCGCGATTCTTGCACCGCTCGACTGTAGTCTTGTCTGTCGCGGCATCGCCACGCTCGCTGTCCGGCTGGATCGGGAAACCAGCAATGCCCAGGCGGTTGCTGAATTTCTTGAACAACATCCCGACGTGGCGCATGTTTATTACCCCGGTCCCAAAAGTGACCCCGGCTATGCCTTAGCCCAACAAGAAACCACCGGTGCCAGCGGTCTCCTATCCATCAAACTAGCCGACAACATTGACCCCATCAAGTTCGTCAACAGCACCAAGGTCTTCGACTTCGCCGACTCCCTCGGCACCGTCTCCAGTTTAGTCAAATTACCATGGTTCAAACTGCCCGAAGAAAAACGGTCCACCTCAGGCCTGACACCGCAACATGTCCGAATTGCGATTGGGTTGGAAGATCAGCAGGATTTGATTGATGATCTGGCGCAGGCATTGACGGCTGCGAAGAAATAATGAGACACCAAAAAATCGTTGCAGTGAGCATGCTTGCAACGATTTTTTGTGTCGGGACGTTTTTTTTACAGAGAAGCTCTTCTAGTTAGCCTTTAAGATTGAATGGCCAGCCTATTTGTACAGATTTGATCGGCAAGTTTTTGTTTGCCATCACGTCCCCTTGCTCCAGCGACTGCAAAGCTTGCAGTGCGAGCGCCAACCGCGCTGTATAACCATGCCAATGATGATCATCGCGGCCAGCGTTTAACTGCTCATTAAATGGTAAAAAGCCGACACGCGCCGCTAAGATTGGCAACCCCGCCGCCTTACAAATCACCGGCCATTCTGTATCTGTCAACCGTTCATGCGAATTCGCCACAATATATCTAGCGGCATTTTGGCTAAAGGCACAACATCCCGCCGTGATATCCAGATTAGGTAAGGAAAAAAATACGGCCGCGGCTTTATTCGTAATAGCTTCAGTTTCTCGCCATGTTGCAGGATAACTCGCCATGACTTCAGCATTTCGGCCAATAATGCAATACCCGCTAGTCAACTGCAGCTGAGCGACAAATATTTTCAACGTCTGCCGCGCAGTCAGCATTGCCGTCAACACCTTATCAAAATCGCAGTAAAACAAATTTGCCTGATAGTCGACATCCTGCAAACAAAAATCAAGAACCTTGCGCCTAGCATCGGCCGCGCCATGCGGTGTGATGACTTGGCAGTGAAAGTCTGTCTCTTCAGTTAATAGCTGGGTGATTTCAGGCGAAGTCACAGTACTAATCGTGACATACACAGCCGAAAATATTTTGGTGGTTGCGGCAGTGATTTGTTTGAGTTGTGGTAAGGAGATGTTTGGGTGATGGATCGTTGCGAGCAACACTGTTTTCATGTGACAAACTCCTTGCGAGCGCTTATCAATCAATCTGCCAGAAAGAATGCCTCCACCGGGCATAACTGATAGCTATGTATCAACATTTGAGGTATCCTTGTCCCCTTTTTGTCCCCTTTGACTGACAAATCTAGAAGCATCCAGAAGCAAGTTATTAAATCGTGTTTCAACGGCCTTGCTGTGGCTGATAATTTAGCGCACAAAAGCAATCAAAACGCAAACCCCATCCATATAGGATGGGGCGGAGTTGGCAAGGAATTGCTTTTATCTGGAAGACCCGCCGAGGGGGGCAGGTTCCTAACAGTATACAGTCCGTATGCGCGATTATTCTTGGGGTGGGTAGCAGCTTAGCTTGCCAACTCCTAAGGAGCTTTTTACTCCTAGCTATTGGAGTTTTGCTCCTTCACCGTCAGTATCGCATGGCTATGCTGGGTATGCAAACAATTTGCTCATAGTAAGTTACCTAATCCGGCATATGTAAACCTTTTGCCTTTTTGAGTCGATTCTGTCAACTCTGTGCACAAAAATAAGCCTCCCTGAGCAAGGGAGGCAGAACGACAAGGTATTACAGGCTGACTAAAATATTTAGTTGCTTACGTATCTTATTTTACAGCATTATGCCCGTGATTCAAAGCAACAAAAATAAGCCCTCCACCCGCGTTTGCGAGCAGAGGACTTTTTTGTTACCTGATGTACAGGCTCTCGCCCGGATAGATCAGGCTGTAGATTGACTTGCCATTGTTGGCGGCTAACGTGTACATGCTAATGCCGTACTTGGTAGCAATGCTCCAGAAGCTGTCACCAGAGCGGACTGTATAATACGTGTGCGAATAGGTTTGCGCATTTGAACTGCGCGAACCATAGCTCTCACCACCATTTACGCCCAAGGCAACATAATGATACCTGCCTGAGTAGCTGAGATAACGCGCCCAAACATATGTGCCACGGATATACACGTGATCATAAATCACACTTTCACCGGGTGCATAGCTACCAACGGATGCATAGCCGGTGCCGGCACCAGTGCGGATGTTAACAGTCGTGGAAGGCTTGAAAACACCAGTTTGCGCATAATCGGTATCAGTGGCTGCGGTTGATTGCGCTGGTTTGCTTGGTGCTGGGGTGATAGGTGTTACTGGCTGCTTCGAGTATCCATTATCGGTGACACCAAGCAGATCAATGTTACCATCGAGGCCTTGTGACAACCCAAATGCACTCGTGTACTGCCAAATAGCTACCCCATCCATACTTGGAAAATAACCGTAGTCTGGTTTGGTAGTTGGCAGATAATCACGGTAAGCAGCTATCCAAAGGCTGTTAGGAAATTCTTTCAGAATACGCTGATAATCGACGTGTGCCAATGTATATGGCTTGTAACTGTAATACATGGGCGTGTAGCCTTCTGAACGAATGCGCCGCATGCCAGCTAAAATGGCATCCGTATTAGCTGCCATATTGCCAGAAGCACCATCTTCGTAGTCCAAAGCAACGATGCTTCCCTTTGGTGTCTGCGCTTTGATACGAGGCATATAACGGTCAAGTGCTTCTAATCCCAACTGGCTACTTGCACCAACACCATACCAGATGTAGCTATGCACACGTTTTCTTGCTGCCTTTGCACTGGCAATTGGCAAGAATGTCAATGGTCCGGACAAAAATTGTCCGGTTCTGCCGAATGCGTATG
>ERZ781272.906-NODE-906-length-13935-cov-5.140202_pt1 | contig 13935 bp, 14 predicted proteins | sample MGYA00375850_ERZ781272 | MGnify/ENA primary metagenome ERZ781272 (study PRJEB29790, sample SAMN06051246) | human gut metagenome | host: Homo sapiens | place: USA: Cincinnati, Ohio | collected 2013-06-21 | study: EMG produced TPA metagenomics assembly of the Gut...
GTTCCCACCCCGAAAAGACAGAAAAACAACTTTCCTCTATGATCAACAGTCCGTACCTGCCGCCACTTTCCTTTGCTCAGCACAATCAGCCATGCCATAATCAGCACCACACAGGTACGGATAGCGGTTCCTGCATTGGACTCCACGCCAGTTATCCCGATTTTTGCAAAAATTGTTGTAAGAGCAGCAAACACCGCTGACATAACCGCATAAAGCATCCAGCCTTTGCTTGCCGTTTCTTTTCCCGAAGTACTCTTTCCAACCATAAAAAATCCACCCGAGCCGATAAGGACTGTTCCAATGAGCTTAAAAGCCAGATGATTCGTCTCATGAAAAATAAAAATTGCCATCAAAACAGAGAGAACCGTGCTGGACTTGTCAATAGGCACAACTTTATTGACATTCCCAACGGAAAGTGCCTTAAAATAGCAAATCCAGGATGCCCCGGTTGCTATTCCTGATAAAATTAAAAATACAAAGGATCTCCTGTCAATATCTCCCAGCGTCTGACAGGAACCGGACACCAGCACCATAAGCCAGGAAAAAAGCAATACCACAACCGTTCTGACAGCTGTCGCCACGTCGGAATCCGTCTTCCTTATTCCGCACTTTGCAAGAATCGCAGTAATACCTGCAAAAAATGCTGAGAAAACTGCTGCAATCATCCACATAAACATCACCCCCGTCTTATCCATAGTAACATAACCACACCATACGTCAAGATGAAAACGTTCAGATGCTACAGCATCAATTAAGCCAGATACCGCGGCATCCATAAAGCTAAATGCCGCAGCATCCATAAAGCTAAATGCCCTGCCAGGGCTCTACTGCGCATGTATTGTATCTGTAACAGACATATTTTTTATTCTCTTTGACGGAGCGTACACTGCCGCAGCAGAAGCCAGAAGTACAAGCAGCACGATCACTGCCATTGCCGGAACCGGCACTGTCCAAGCATCGCCCCAGCGGGCAGTCACAAGAGTTTCATATAAAAATCTGTGAATCGGAAGCCCCAGCACACAGCCTGCCGCACTCCCGCAGACTGCATACGTAACTGCCTCGGCAGCCACCATTCTCGTAAGCTGCCGGATGCTCATACCTATCGCCCGCATTGCGCCGTACTGCCTGATACGGGCGGATACACTCATGGAAATGCTGTTCATAATATTAAATACCGTGATCATTGCAATGACCGCCAGAAAACCATATACAAACAACGTGAATGCATAATATGCTCCCCTGGCTTCCCTGTTTTCCAGTCTCTCGTCAGAAAAAATCACGCTTTCCCCTGCCAGATCACGAATGGCATTCACATCCTCGTCTGTTGCCCCGCCTGTAAGCTGGATATCAATGATGGTATAATCATTTTTTCCCAGCAGCTTTTGGAAGGTATCCTCTGAGCAGATGACTGTTTCCGTCCCCTTATTCCGATCAAACGGACAGTCAGACAGAACGCCTGCAACCGTAAGCTCCCCAAACTCCGTCTGTATCTTATCTCCGGTTTTCAGAGGATTCTCGCTGTGATAAACCGTAAGCACATAGTTTTCCTCCCTAACCACCTTTGAGATATCTCCTTCCAGAATATCCCCTTCCTGTTCTGCCCATTGAAATTGGGTTGATTCATAGGAAATAAGATTGATCTTTTTCTCTTCACTGCCAAACATCACAGGAACGTCATAGGCAAACATCCTTCCGTAAACGTGCTTAACTTCCTCTCTTTGTGCAAGCTCTTCGGCCAGCTTACGGTCAACAGAACGGGTATTGTCCGGGCTGACAATAGAAATATCCGGCGTATATGGGCTAAAAGACGTAATGGCATGGTGCATAAAATCAACTACCGTAGAAAATGTCAGAAACAGAATGACGCTCAATGTAAAGGAACCGACCATGAGCAAAAAATTCTTTTTGCTGCGTCCCGCATGGCTCACTCCCAATGCAGTATCTAATTTCAAGAGCGACGTATGAGTGGCTCTCCGTATATTATTCGGAGAAATCTCCCCGCTTCCCGAAACTGCAGCCAACGGAGAGACTCTTGCCGCCTTTTTTGCAGGCGCCCGTGCCGCCAGAAGAACGGTCAGCAGGCCAACAACCACTCCCGAAACAATTCCCGGCAAGCTTATACCAAACACCGGCAAATCCGAAAAGTAATTCGCACTCAGCAAACGCAGAACCGCACAAAGAACCCAGGTAATGGCAGCACCTGCTGCAACACCCAGAGGAATTGCTTTTTTACACCAATGCAGAGCCTCAAGCCGCACGATGCGCATGATCTGTTTTCTGCCGGCTCCAACACAGCGGAGCATGCCAAAAAACTCCGTTCTCTCTGCAATATTGCTGTTCATACTGCTGGCGATCATCAATATACCTGCCGTAAGCACAAGCAGAAACAGCACTCCTGCCGTTCCATACAGCCCCAGCATATAGGAGTCATCACTGAAGCCCATAATCCCCAGAAGCGCAGTATTCTGCCCGATATTTTCATCCGTAAGATGATACTGCTCTTTCATATTCTGAATGGATTTTCTGATATTGCAATTTTCCCGGAACCGGACATAATAGACGAAATCCGAGTCCGCCGGTTCATCTCCCTCAGCAGCTTCATATAACTGTTCAAAGCCATCAAGCGTCATAAAAACGCCAACCGCATCGAACTTGGAAATCATGGCAGTATTCATACCGAAGCCCGATATAATAAAATCCATCGTATCCTTTGACGGCAGCATCAGGGTGACCGTATCACCTATCTCTTTTTTAAAAATATCCTTCGCGTTTTGGGTAAGAATCACTTCTCTGTCATTTTCCGGATACCGCCCCTCTACAATACTCCCTGATTCCGCCCACAGGTTTTCGACCAGCGGTCTTTCGATGCCGCATATGGCCACTCTTTTTCCATCGATCCCGTATGCATCCTTTAACCGATAGTTCAGGACATCATACCAGGAAGATGCTTCTACATCAGGACGGTCAGCAATCAGTGCTGCATCACTCTCACTGATATTACGAATCTGTATATGCCAGTTGCCATAATTAAGAATTGCACGAATCTTCTGACTCCGGAGCTCCATATCTGCCATACTGAATATGGCTGTTACAAGAAATACGGCCAATGCAATACAGAGAATGGTCATACGGTTATGCTTTTTATGAACCTTTGCGGATATGGGAATCAGTTCAAGATAATTTTTCATCATATTCCCCTCCCAAGTCCGTCAAAATACCGTCAGATACACGCAGTACCCTGTCCGCTGATGAGGTCAGATTGATGTTATGGGTAATCATCAGAACCGTCTGCTGATAATGGCGCGAAGCCTTGAGCAGAAGCTCCATAACATCGCGGCTGCTTCTACTGTCAAGATTTCCCGTGGGCTCATCCGCCAGGATCAGCATTGGCTTCGTAATCAGAGCGCGCCCAATGGCCGCACGCTGCTGCTGGCCTCCGGAAAGCTGTCCCGGCAGATGATGACGGCGGTCTGACAGCCCCAGCACCTCCAATATTTCATCGACTGCCTTTTTATCCGGCTTCCGGTAATCCAGAAGAAGAGGAAAGACGATATTCTGTTCCACATCCAGCTCCGGAATCAATTGAAACGACTGGAACACAAACCCGATATTTCTTCTTCTGAATATCGTCCTTTGATTTTCTTTCATCGAAAAAATATCCTCGCCGCTTAAATACACCTTTCCTGATGTCGGATCATCCAGACCGCCGATGCAGTTTAACAGAGTGCTCTTCCCGCTGCCGGATTCCCCGACCACTGCTGCAAATTCTCCCTTCCTCATAGTAAAAGTGGCATTTTGCAGCGCTTTTACACTGTTTTCACCGCTTCCATAGGTCTTACATAAATTTTGTACTCTTAAAATTTCCATAATAAAGTACCTCCTTTAAGCGGTATCATATCCAATACAGCTTACAATCAAATGAATTTCAGCTTACGGTTTTGTAAGGAAACATTATGGAAAATACCGTTCCCTTTCCCCATTCGCTCTGCACCGAAAGCACTCCTCCCTGCCCCTCCACAACCGCCCGTGCAAGAGGCAGTCCCAAGCCGATCCCCTGCGTATCAGTTGACACCTTACTGCGGTAAAATCGTTTGAAAATATGATGAAAATCATCCGGCAGGATACCGCTTCCGTTATCTGACACCAATATCCGGATCTGGGCGGGCGTTCGTTCCCAGCCTATCTGAATCTGGCCACCCTTAGAAGTATGATCCAGCGCATTTTTGACAAGGTTGCCGATTGCCTCACTCGTCCAGTTCATATCACAGATTATCCTATCCTCCGGATTTCCCTTTACAATAATCTTCTTTTTCTCATGTTCGGCTCTTACTGTCAGATTCTCTATTGCCGCACCGATAATCCTGGAGACTTGATAAGAAGCTTTTTCAAAATCAACCCCGCCCGCATCCAGTCTTGTGATTTTCAAAAGCGACAAAATCAATGTCATCATCCGCTCAATTGCAGCATTGGATTTTTCTGCAAATAAAACGACAGCACCTGTATTGTCCGGCTCGTCAAGAATGATCTCATTATACATAGAAAGTGCCGCAAGCGGCGTTTTCAGTTGATGAGAGATATCTGAAATTGTATTCTTCAAAAATTCCTTCGTCTGATGCTCTGTTTCCTGCTTTGCCTGCAAGACCTCTGCCATATTACCGATACTGCCGAACAAATGATAAAGGGTGCCTTCTTTCATCCTGGGAAGCCGTCCCAAAAATCGCCCTTCTGTATAATCCGAAACCGTTTTTACAGCATATTCGTACAGCCGTTCCCGCCTGTAAAGAAACAATATGACTTCTGTTAAGAGCAGGACCGCAAGAAACAAAAGCCTGAAGCAGACCGTAAGCGCCGTTTTGCGGCTGAACTCAGAAAGAAACGGCAGATAGCGCGTATCCGTATCCTGATTGATTCCTAATTTACCGAGTATCTCTGCTCCTGCCCGCGTACCTTCTGTACTCATAATGGCAGCGGCAGCCACATGCTCTTCAACCCCCTGCGAGACCAGGAAGGAAACCACAGCCTGATCGTGGCTGAGCATCATCTCCTGAACAGCAGCCCTTTGTCCAAGTTCCGTCCCTATATCCAAAGCAGCCAATATTACCAAAAACATAACCATTCCCGCAAAAAAATTCCGTGCCGCTCTCTCTCGGAGAAAACTCATTCTACCACCTCATTCCATTGATAACCAAATCCTCTTACCGTCACCAGGTGTACGGGTTTCGACGGATCACGCTCCGTTTTTTCACGAAGACGCCGGATATATACGGACAGCGTATTGTCGTCCACAAAGTTCCCGCTTCCGTCCCAAAGCTCATCCAGAATCACGCTGCGCATTACAACATGGCCGGTATTGCGTACCAGCAGACAAAGCAAACGGTATTCCGCGCCCGTCAGCTCCAATACCTTCCCGGATAGCATTACACGGCTTCTCTGGAAATCTATGGAAATATCTCCGCACTTCAGGATGCTGCAGCCGGGACTCTGAGCCATACCCGCACGGCGCAGAAGTGCATGTATCCGTGAAAGCAGTTCCCCCAGCTTAAAAGGCTTGGTAATATAATCATCCCCGCCGCTGTCAAGCCCGCGTATGACATGGATTTCCTCATCGGAAGCCGTCAAAAAAATAATAGGAACCGTATTTCCCTGGCCTCTGACATATTCACATACCTCAAATCCCGTTCCATCCGGGAGCGTCACGTCCAGAATAAGCAAATCATATTCCATCTGCGCCGCAATTCTTTCCTTTGCCTGCGCAATCGACTTTGTTATATCTAAAGAAAATCCGTTTTTCTCCAAAGAATATTTTAAACCATCAATTAAGCTGGTATCGTCTTCCAAAAGTAAAATTCTGCTCATGGTCATTCTCCCTTCCCAACAGAACAAATAATCAAAGCCGCCGCCCGGCTAAATTTTAACCAGTGCGGCGGTCCCGTTATTTCTTATTTTTCCAGGTTCCGGATATTCTTATCCCTGCGTCCTCCTCTGCTTCCAATGAAATACCTACCGGTATTCTAACACATCTGTTTTCTGTTTTCCATCTATAAACACAAAAGCAGCCTGCCAATTGCCCGCAAATATTTAATCAAATATCTGAAAGGCAATATAGACAGGCTTCCTTAAGAAATACTTTATAACAATATTGACCTATCCCGCGAATGGCTTTTACTGACACTCCCGCAGCAAATTCTGAAGCAGCATGATATGATACTCTTCATCCTGAATGATTCTCTCCAGCAAAGCATTGATACTGCTGTCCTGAATCATTTTTATATGCATTTTGTACTGATGAATGGCTGCTTTTTCGGATTCAATGTCTGTTAAGATCATCTTTTGGACCGTGTCCGGAAGGGTCAGATATTCCGGTGTCCACATTTTCCGGCGGCCATTGTTTTGCATAAAGGCAAAGCTGACCTTTCCGCCCAGCAGACAGATCAATTCCCCCAGTCTCTGTAAATGCGCCATCTCCGCCATTGCAATTCCCAAAAACGTTTTTGCCATGGGGCATTTTTCACAGGATAAACGGTTTTCGTTGTTGATGTACTGCGCGATCGCGGACATTTCGGATACCGCTCCGCAATAATCAACACTCAGAAGATTTGCATATGCCTGATTCTTTCCCTGCACCTGAATCGGTGGATACGGCAAATCCACCATGATTGGTCTTACATTTGCAAAGCTGCATATATTCACCAACGGACTCCCCTTTTGCTCCATTCGATATTATGCTCCTGATATACTTCTATACTAATATATAAAAACATTCCAGGTGTATGCATTCTTTTGCGGAATTACTGCTGTTCTTCCAGACGCTGCTCCCTCTGCTTCCTCAGTTCCACGGTCTTTTCTTCTCTGTCCAGCCCTTTTCCTTCCAATACACTCTGTCAGCTTCATTGAAGCCCCTTCGCTGCACCAGATGCATAAAAAAGAACACTGCTCTTGTCTTGATTCCCGGCTTTACTCTTCCTGCATTTCTCTTTAATTTTTCTGCCAGGACTGTCGTCTTTCTCTCAATTTTTTTCTTAATTTTCGGGTTGACCCGTTCATAGGAGGTTGCCCTGACAGCCACTCCATACTTATAAATCCTGGCAAGTCCCCAGAAAAATAAGCTGTCTGCCATATCTTTATTTGTAGATTTCATGCCGCCTCCCGCTGCTGTAGATACACACACCGCCTGTTTGGTAAACATCCCTTCTTCCGGCCGGTGCACCATCCAGCGATACCCATAATGATCCAGGAAGGCTTTCATAGAGCCGGCCGCATGAAAAACGTAGACGGGACTTGTAAAAATCAGAATGTCTCCTTCATCCATTGCTCTGGTGATCGGTGCCAGTTTTTCATAGTGAGGACATAAGCTTTCTGCCCTCGCAAAGCAGCTTGTGCATCCCACACAAAACTCCCCAAAGTCTCTCGGCAGAAAAAATTCCGTAATTTCCCCTCCAAGCTTTTCTGCCAGCATTCTTCCTATGTGATAGGTAGAACCTTTATGATTCTGTCCATGGATCAGTGTAATCTTCATATCCTGCCTCCTTTTTGGGCTTGTTTTCCTATTGTACCAAGCCGCTAGCGCGGCGGCTAACCCCAGGTACGTGAAACCACCACTTTTATGAAAAAAGAGCAGCAGTTTTGTATATATGTTTTATTGTTGAATCACCACAAGACAACTTAAAACAAAACAAAAACTGCTATGCTTATGTTATCATGGATTTTTAAACTCAACAACTACATATCTGAAAATTTTTATCGCCCACCTCCTGATTCGTGATGACATTCTGTTTGTTTCATCACTTTTACCAGGAGGTCCCATTATGGACAATTATTTAAATCAATTCCGGGAGATGGTCTCCCTCCGTGGCCTTACCGACCACACCCTTAAAAGTTATTGGTCTTTACGCTCATCCACTTCATGCCTGACCTCAAACAGATGGCTATGGCTGCCCTCTTGTATCCCTCAGGGCTGCGCATTGGTGAACTCTGCCACCTCCGCTATGCTGACATCAGCAGGACCCACATGCGGGTTCATATTTCGCACTCCAAGAACAGATCCTCCCGTTTTGCCATCCTTTCCGAAAATGCCCTTTCTATCCTTACCATGTACTGGCGGAAGTTCGGAAAACCTATGGGCTGGCTGTTCCCGAAACAGCACGACCCGGACAGGCCCATTGATACTTTCTATATTTTCCGGCACATCCATGACCAGAAACTCCGGCTTGGATGGGGCCCCCGCCCCCTCAAGACCGCCGATAAAAAATTTTTCCAAATTAACATTCCTGAAAGCTGTGGAAATTAATTGTTACTACTCCACCAGAATTACAATTACTCAATTTTAATTGTCCTGCATGTGTTTTTATTACTTGTTCCGCAAACCAAAATCCAAGCCCGTTATGCCCATCCAAAGTACGTGCTGCATTACCACGCCATAAACGCTCTGTTGCATGACACAACGCCGCTTTGCTGAAACCAGAACCTTCATCACACACTAGCACTTTCCACCCATCCTCTGTCATAATACCTTTCAAATACACATTTTTTCCCTTCGGCGTATGTTCAATGGCATTCTGAACTATATTACCAAGCGCGCGAAGTAAATGATTTTTCTGAACAGTTACAATACCAAATAGATGATTTTCAATTTGTAAAAAAACTCTATAGTTCTCTGCAATTGGTATTGTATTTTGGCATAATTCATTAAATAAAGAAGATAACTTAACACTTTCAAATGTCTCATCGGTACCAGCAGAAGTTTCTAACAAACTGGTAACGTACTTCTTTACCTGATTATTGCTTTCTACAATTGTTTTCACTGATTTATAGCTGTTCTTAGGCAGCTCCTCTTCCAAAAGAAGTTCTGCATTACCTCCTATCAAAGTAAGCGGAGTTTTTAAATCATGTGCAAGAGCTGCTATTTCTGCTTCACGTTCTTGTTGCGCTGCCCATTGAGCGGACAACGAATTATACAACGCCTGCCGCATGTCATCCATTGCCCCAAGAGCCTGATCAAACTCTCGTATGCCCGCGTGAGGAATCATAAAATCTAATTCTTGAGCCCCTACTTTCTCGCTCACCTCACTGAATAGCCTCAATTTGATGACAAGACGATGACGCAACCATAAGGTATTAATTAACAAACAGAAAATCCATGCCACACCAAGAGTCCACCACCACAAATACTCAAAAGAAGGCAAAACGCTACGTAACATAGGATTAACAAATTCTTTCCTATAATACCAACGGATAATCACAATGCTGCCATCATCATAGGTATACCGAAAAACTCGCATTTCATAGGTATTCTCCCGTAACAATCCGGCCAGAGCATTTAACTTCTTTCCTTTTACATTACTTTCCAATACCTTGCCGTCTGAGTTGAACAACGCATATTCAGGCAAAAAATCCTCTCTTGGAGAAACAAAGGCTTTTGACTCTTTCTCAAGCATTTGTTCTGCCTGTTGATTGGCAACATATCCAGGATAAATAATTTCAGCATTTTGTAGTAGTGTCGTAGTAAAAAGCCATGTCAAGCAACAGAATAGCATACCGCCCAGCATAATAATGGCAAAACGAAAAAGCACAAAGGAAAGGCTCACTGAACGCTGTCTTTTCTCCATTTATATCCCACCCCCCAAACCGTTTCTATCGGATTTAGACCATCTTCTTTCAATTTAGCTCGAATATTTTTAATATGTTCCGCAATAGCTGATGGAGTACCCTCAGCATCAAAACCGAAAACTGCATCATATAATTGTTTTTTAGTAAACACCTGCCCGGCATGCAAAGCTAAATATTCACAGATAGAATACTCACCTTTAGTAAAAGATACGGTATGCTTATCCACAATCGCCACTTTTGCCTGCATATCAAATCGTACATTACCACGACTAAAAATACGAATTGGTTGACGCACTTCACGTCTTAGATGTGCATTTACACGAGCACGCAATTCCGCAATACTAAAAGGCTTTTTAATATAATCATCAGCGCCAAAACCAAATCCCTGTACAAGTGCCGCATCTTCTGTCCTGGCTGTTAAAAATAAAATAGGACAATCTACTTCATCACGAATACGGTTGCAGATAGAAAACCCATTTTCATTGGGCATCATCACATCAAGCAACAAAATATCATATTGCCGGCAACGATCCGGTTGTACGGTAGCACCATCCGCCTCGATATCTACTTGATGTCCATCTCTTTCCAAAGCTACACGTACCAAATCTAACATGTCAAGATCATCATCAATTACTAATACTTTCGACATAATCTATCCTCCTGGTTTTACTCCGTATATCTTTGCCCCTCAAAAGTTCACTTCAATAATATCACTTTTTCATTCTACATAAAAACATTTGTTTAAAGAATAAATATTAAGTTGCAAATTTATAGCTCTTCTTAGTATTTAGGCTCTTTAGGTACAAAAATTGCAAATATAATATATACCAATAATCCGCTTCCGTATGCTAAAATAAGCGCCACACAAAGCAAACGTACCATTTGGGGGTCTACGTCAAAGTATTTTGCAATGCCGCCGCAAACGCCGGCAATAATTTTTCCTTGTCTAATTCTATATAATTTTTTCCCATGAACATATTCCTTCCTGTCGCTCCACTGGCATTATGTTTAAATGCCAGACCACTTTTTACCAATAATTCGGACCAAATTAAGTGCTCCATTCCTTTATCCGCTTTGTTACTCCTTTGGATGGGGTATTACTAAATTTCCTTTCAGTATAACAATGCAGTATACCAAAGAACAATAAAAATGTAATTAGAATAATCTGTCTTTTTATCTTTTTCATTTTGAAATACCTATTCAAACTTTCTGTCATGTTTCAATCCCTTCAGCAGGAGCGCGGAAAGGCAGCTACACAGTAACAAAACAATAATGCTTTCTGCTCTTTTCCATGCAGTCGTGATATGATAGCCCGAAAGATTGAATACGGCATTGATGGGATAAACGTTTAACAGTACACTTGACATACCTGCAAACAGTCCGGCACAGGAATAAATTTCCGTAAATACCAACGCAAGCCAGTAACTTTTTTCCGTATACGCTACAAAAGCAACAATAGGAGAAACCGCAAAAAACACACCTATACCGTCCCCTAAATATTCTTTCATACAGCTTAAAACCAATTCTGCCGACAATTCAGAAAAGTGCATAACAGTTTCAGTCAAAACTGTTATGACAAACAGTAAAAAGTAAAGAAGTACGCTGAACACAAAAAGCATCATCATTTTTGCAATAATCAATTTTCTCTCGTTAACAGGGATAAGGCGCAGAGATTTGTTCGTATCATCTTCTTCCTCACGGCAGATTATATAACTCCCCAAAAGTGCAATGACCGCAGGAAAGACAAAAAAAGTTGCCAATGGCTGTGCTTCATCCATATACCATCCTGCATTATCTATATATCGCAATCCGTCATGTACATTTTTTAATCCATATTGTACATCCGGTCCATTGTATATGGAATACCCTTCCAGAAAAACTATGACCGCTATCATAGCCGTTGCAAAAATAGCAATCCAAACAATACTTGAACGGCGAAGTTTTTTATATTCCGCCCAAAGTAAAGCACGCATCATTCACACCTCACTCTCTTTTCAATGCAATCTTCGTAAGCAATATAGCAGCAATGTCCCAGACACCGATGCAGAGAAATGCCGAAGGAAGGTTAATAGCCTGTGTAAATACAATACCAGGAATATCCTTGTTTCGCATCACGATAACCGCCATGCTAGTTAATGGTAATGCATACATATTGACTGACATCATAATAAAGCCACAAAAGGCATAAACCAATGTCACACAAACCGGAAGAATATAGCCTTTTTTTGATGCAGCTATCGCCAAAACCGGTATCATTGCAAAAGCGGTAAGCACCCCAATCTCAAAACATCTTTCCAACAAATACGAGACGCTTTCCCATTCAAATGCAACATATCCCGGGAGTACGCTGAACAGGACGGAGGCTATCGCTGTAAACAGCATAAAACTGACCGAGTAAAATAACACCACAAAGAATTTACTGAAAAAATATCCTGATTTGCTGACAGGTACAATCCAAAGCTGTTTCAGCACATTATTCTGCTTTTCTTCATGAATAAGCATGGCGCAAAGTATTCCCAAAACAACTGGCAGAATAATAAAAAGCGTATAACCGAATGCCGACCACTTATAAAATTGTATCGGGTCAACACCTGTATCCCCACGATATTTGAATAGAAGAAATGCCATAACAGGCATAATAAAAGCGGCCAACAGCATAAGCCGGATAAGTTTTCTACGGCGCAACTTCAAAAATTCTGTTTCAATCAGCTTAAGCAATACCCTCACCTCCCGTAATTTTCTTAAAATAATCCTCCAATGTGTCATTACAGAATTGAGAACTAATAACCGCCACATCCTGCATTACAAGAGCCTTATTGACTACTGCCATGTCTAAAGATGTGTCATAAAGCCGAAGTATCCGTTTATCATGTACGGAATAATTTTTCAGATGGAATTGATGTTCTAATATCTGGCACGCTTTATTAACATCAGAAACTTCCAGCAAAATATATTTACTATTCCTCTTTTTCAATTCTTCCAAACTGCTTTCTTCTAACAAAACGCCATGATCAATAATCCCAATATCATCTGCTAACATTGAAATTTCTGCCAGAATGTGGCTGGAAATAAGAATAGTTTTTCCATGCTTAGTACTTAAGTTCTTAATAAACTCCCTTACTTCTGCAATGCCAATTGGATCAAGACCATTTGTAGGTTCATCCAAAATCAGCAGTTCCGGATCATGTAAAATAGCATTTGCAATACCAAGTCGCTGCTTCATACCAAGGGAATATTTACTGAACAGTTTTTTGTCTTTATAAGGCAGACCGACAATTTTCAATGCATTCTTAACTGCATCCGCCATGCTTGTGCCACGCAGTTTTGCAAAAATTTCCAGATTCTCTGTCCCGGTCAGATTCGGATAAAATCCCGGAGTTTCAATGATAGCACCAATACGGGGATATACTTGCTTTTCTCGTCCTTTGATATTCCTACCGAACACATCTACTTCACCTGAAGTAATCGGTGTCAATCCCAAGATCATTTTCATAATTGTAGTTTTCCCGGCTCCATTACGTCCCAACAAACCATATATTCGCCCCTTTTTCACATGGAGATCTACTGCATTAACTACCGTTTGTTCCCCATAAGTTTTTATCAATTGTTTTGTTTCAATCACAAACTCGTTATCTGCTGTGTCCATTTTTTGATTGTTTTTAGAAACCTGATCTTTTTTCCATGAAAGGTTATCTTTCATCGCTGATTTACTCTTATATTTAGCTGATATTTGACACAATGTATATTCCACAATAATTCCCTCCTTCAATTTTCTAATATTATGATATCATCTATTTTTAAGGATTTTATAAAGAAACGGATAAATTTTCAATCGCCCCTCCCTGCCCCCAATATTATGCATATTAGTCTACCGTTCCGGAGTTTGGTAAATATATTTCCTATCAGTTCGGAAGTTTGGTTCTGGACACATTTACAATAAGCTCTGTCCTGTATGCGGTACTGACAGTCATTATGCTACCTCCTGCAAGGTATGGGTTTAAGGAACACCAAGTTGCATAGAGGGAGGATTGCATGAAAAGGAAAAAGTATATGATAATTGAAACAGATCTAATCAACATGGATGAGGAAATAACATCCATCGAGAATTTTCAGACGGGATGTAAAATAAACGTCACTTTAGAAAACACATTTGATTTCATACGCCTGCTGATCCAGCATATCCCTGAGAAGAACTACAAAATGCCCCGTTATTACGGGCTTTATGCCCGCCTTTTTGCGGGCATTTTTGTACCTGCTTTATCCAATTTTAGAATTTTGGTAAGTAGATAAGCCCCTTACGGGGCTTACCCCTCTCAGAACCGGACGTGC
>ERZ781272.908-NODE-908-length-13913-cov-3.515009_pt1 | contig 13913 bp, 7 predicted proteins | sample MGYA00375850_ERZ781272 | MGnify/ENA primary metagenome ERZ781272 (study PRJEB29790, sample SAMN06051246) | human gut metagenome | host: Homo sapiens | place: USA: Cincinnati, Ohio | collected 2013-06-21 | study: EMG produced TPA metagenomics assembly of the Gut...
GAATCAAGTAATTTTTGTGCCACAGCCAGGTCCTTATTGACGGTATAACACATCACATACAATCCGGCATTACGGATTTTCTGGACATATTCCGGTTTTGCCAGATTCATGCGCAATGCGAGAACACAAATTCCATGATCCAGACAGTATGTAATAATGGAATCGAGATCATGAATATTCTTTCCTACAAGATACTGATAATGAACAAATGGATATACTTTATGAATATCTTCAAACATCTGACGGCTGTATGCCTGTATCAGCAAGCGATCCAGTACCTGTTTATCATATTGAAAATCCTCGAGCATCGACGATGTACGCTCCTGTATTTCTTTTCCGGCTATATTATGAAAATCAATCTCATATGTATATGCATTGTCTTTCTTTTTTATCTGATGGTAGAATTCTCTCGCATCCATAATTGGATTTCCATGCACCTTCATTCCCATGATACGCTTATATGTCATATCTGCGAAATCCGGCTGATAGTCAAACCCTGTATGTTTGCAATTTGCCTTTGTCCACCCATGGCAAAGTACAAGACGCTTATCCTTTGTGTATGACAAATCCACTTCAAAATACCGGTAGCCATTCTGTATTCCATTGTTAAAAGCAGCCTCTGTATTATGATAGGTCTTTCCATCCATTCCGCCAAATGCATGTGCCATCAGTGTATTCGAAAACATCTCATAGCCACAATCGCAACGGATTCCATTTGCATTTTCCCACTGTGCCACTAACACAACCACACTGCAGGTGGAATCGGCAAACAACAAATCCGTTTGTTCATTTTCCATCCACAATTTCTTTTGCGGCATAGATGCCTCTGCCGGATGCCATTTTCCATCAACGCAATACCAGCTCCATCCATCCGACTCTCTGCGTCTCGCATAAAACCCAATGCATTTTGCCTGATCCCATGAAAATTCATTTTCTATTTGCGGAAATTCTTCACCATCAAATTCAAAAATTGCCGTCTGATCATAACTTCCTCCCATAGCATCACATGCATTCTTATAATTCTGACTGGTTGCTCCATTTCCCACATATACAACTGCCTTTTTCCCATTTTCCGCCTGTTCTCCCAATAAATATGGATGTGTGGAAGCTGTTTTGGGTACTTTATATTGAATTTTACGTTTTATCTTTTTCCAAAATAACATATGTACTATTTTCCTCTATGCAATAAACCTTTTACGATTTTTTTCATTTTTCCAGATACCGACTGTTTTACCACCTTTTCCACAGGCTCCGGTTTCATCAGATCATATTTGTCCGACTTTGCCATCACATCATATTTTTTGCTTTCCAATTCCTTTGCATATTCCATAATTGCATCTGTGATACGTTTGCAATTGTCTGTATCGGAAAATGCGAAAAATTCATCTGCGCGTTTCCGGTAAAACGGATCCATCGAACAATCTTTTTCCATATATGCACATATTTGCGAAACAAGTTCCTCATGATTGTCGATCATAGGACCAAATCCCATAGAGGCATATTGGAAGGCGATGCTCTCTGTATAATGTGGCGGAAGAGATGCCGGATGATAATATAAAACCGGCTTTCTCATATATGCAAAATCAAACTGTACTCCAGAATAGTCCGTAATCATAAGGCTCGATTCTGTCAATACTTTTTCATAGCTCATGTCACCGGCAGCCGCAACAATATCCACATATTCATTTTTATCAAAATCATCAATCTGCGCGCTCAATGTTGGATGTATCAAATACATAATTCTATAATTATATTTCTTTGCGCAGGCAATCAATCGCTCGTCATTGATCAGATTGTTATATATTTTAAAATATTCTGTGTCCTTAAAGAAATTATTCTTTGCACGGACATTACCAGATGATCCGGCATTTACCAGATTTCTGCGCCAGGTCGGTGTTATGAGAATCTGACGTTCATCTTTGCTTACCAGACCATCATAACGTGCTAGACCTGTCAGACGCACTTCCTTCTGTGTATATCCATAGGATGGCTGAAGAATATTTTTGATTTCATTCTTTGAAGCACAACAATACAATTTTGTATTGTCACATACAATGTTCTGCCAGATTGCAATATCCTGTACGGTCAGTCCATGCTGGATGCAAACAATCTCGGCATTATACAGATTTTTGAGATATCGTTTTTCCCCCTCTGTTGTAAATCCACATCCGGACATGGTATTTGTATGTGTTGCAAGAATCAACTGGGCCTGCAGCACTTTTAATTTAGCTTCCTTCGTTCCATGGATCAGAACATGATCGTCTTCTTTCAGTCTCTGATAATCTGCAGATGTCTCTGTTAAAAGATAATAAATGTCAACATCCGGACAATTTTGTCTGACATAATGGAATAAATACTCACCATTGTCGCCACCCTTATATAACTTATCATAAGTAATCCAGATTGGTTTCTGTGACGAATTGGCTTTTTCTTTCCAATACGCTCTGCGCATTTCAATTAAGTCCACACGTTCCTGCGGTGTGAGTGAACGGTCAAGCTTAATTGCTCTGCAATAATTCTGTTCTACGCTCATCAATTCTGTCTGCGTACATTTTTCTACAATAAAACGCTGTTTGGCCGGTTGATACTGCAGAATCCGGTTTCCACCAAAATGCCAGTAATTTTCGCTGCAGCTTGCAGTCAGACGTGCCGCCGGCTTTTTAGCAAAATTGCAAATCAGATTACAGGATTCCTCTCCAAGTTTTACCTGGAAGCGAAACTGCTGATATTCACGTCCTTTCACGATTGGAATAACTGCCCTGCAGATAGCCGGATTGCCGATTTTCCGTCCAAAACAAATATTCTCATTATATATCTGTGTTTCATTTACGGTTCCATTTGTCACGGTAATCTCCGGATGTAATTGTTCGGTAATAATCTCCGGAAGCCTCTCCAATGATAAATCTATCGTCAGTTTGTCTTCTTCATAATCAATAACATAAACCGTTGCTTTGCAGGTATTAAAATTGTAAAGTGCATAACGACTGTTCTGTCCATTCTGATCTGTCACACGCAAAAAAACAGTTCCATCGACAACAGAAAGCTTATAGGAAGCATTGTTAAGAAGAATTTTTGCCTCCATAAATTTCCAAAGAAGCCATGAGGCATATTTCTGATTTTTTACTTTGTATTGCAACAATAGCGTCTCAAAACTCAGTAAGCTGCATAACTCGTAAGCAGCATCTCTGAATTCATTGATTTCTGTTTCTGAAAGCACTTCATTATCTGCCGCTCCCACATTATAAGAGAAACGAATATATGTCAGATACAAAAAAGCAGCTTCCGTTCCATATGTAAGAGTGTTTTTTTCTTTTCGCTCCAACAGAAAAGGAATATAGCATTCCCTTATTGTTTTTGTATACCATTCCTTGTGATGCTGAGCCCCAAACAATCCTTTTACATCTTCTAACGGATGAAAATATCGAATCGATGGACCATTTTTGCAATCGTATTTTTCAATCTTCTCAAGCAGTTCCACACAGAACAAAGTTCTGCATTCTACCGGAAAATCCTCATGAAATGACATTTTTTCCAATACTGATTTTCGTATAAAGTATGAGTATAGGCACAAATTTACGCCCATGGTATTTTCAGAAACATCGCGCACTCCGTTCGTTCCTGGATATATCTTATATACATTCTCATTTCCATCTGGACGTACATAAACTGGTTTTATGCACACACATTTCTTTTCATCATCCGCGATCTCATCATTTTCAAGGATTTCACACAAATGCCAGATTGCTTTTGGTGAATATATACTGTCGATATCAACAAACGCAACATATTCACCCTTTATTTTGTTCATGGCATGATTATAGCATTGTGCAATCGACTCGCCCTTACAAAGCTCATAATCAATCGTCAATTGCTCATTCTGATTTTGGCGGAAACGTTCTCCTGCTCCCTCTTCTCCAACAGAATCCATGATCATGCATTGTATGTAAGGAATTTCTTTAAACTTTCCCTTTGTTTTTTCCTCCGAAAAAATTTCCTGTTTTTTCAGGCTGTTTATCAAATCAAGTTCTGTATACTCCTGCCCTATGTATGCAACAATCGTAAGTGTTTTCATGCCTGCTTCCGTCCTTTCCTGTGATGTAATAAATAATCTGCTCCAAATACCAGATATGCCAATAGAAATGTGCCCGCCACAATTCCTGCGATCTGCTTATTTGCCGGCCATTCTTTTCCAAATTCACAGATGAAATAAATTGGTGTCAATTGTGCCAGATATAATGGAAGGCTCAATTTTCCCAAATGATAACATAATGAATTGTTAAAAATGAAACTACCTGCTCCCACACCGGAAAAAGCCAAAACTACCAATGCAAAAATTGCAAGACCAATCCTCTGTCCGTATGTAAATTTCTGCTTTGAAATATATTGTGCAATCTCAAATCCAGTCATTCCCAATGCAATCTCACATACTGCGCGCAATACGCTCTTATAACATACGAGTGTCCACTCAGATACCCCAGTAATTCTTCCAGTTGTTGCAATACAGCCTCCCAATATCAATATTGCCATGAGCGGTGCCAGATAATGTGTAAAGAACTCATAATATTTTCTACATAGTGGATATAAAACCGCCATTGCAATCAGCATGCATGAAATATACCAGGTGATATGATTCGGACTACACAGATTTATTCCGCTCATCTGAATCAGGAAAAAGCTTGGAATACTTTCCACTGCTTTTCCCATCATCTCGATATAATTCATATGATTTGCTAATACGTAAGCAATAAATGCCAGTATAAAGGTCATTACATGCATTGGAAAAATCGATGTGATTTTTCTTTTGAGAAAACCAAGTGATTCCTGTGCCAGAGTCTCCTGTAGTTCTGTTTGCTGCCTGATTTTTTTTGACATTGATTTCGCCATCAAAACTCCAGACACAAGGAAGAAAAACTCTACTCCCATCGAACCGTGGCAAAACAGGCTCAAATGATATCCATCCTCCAGTGATGGTTCTCCCAGAACATACTTTTCGCAATGAAACAAAAGTACTGCCATGCAAAAAATAAATCTTAACAATTCAATTTTTCCATTTCTTGGAGATGTTTTCTTTACACTCCCAGCTGACATAATATTGCCTCCCGTATTTCTTATTGCTGCACTTCTGCACCATTTTGTATATCTGTAGCTGGCATTTCAAGATCACTGTCTGTCAAAATCACACCATCTACCACTTTGTTAATCAACAATTCCGCATACTTTACCTGATTTTCATCCGGATACATAACATAACTTCTCTTTGTAGGCATGGAATAAGTAGTTGAAGAACCACCTTTTCCCGTCACCGCAAATGATTTTACATTCCAGGATGCAAGGTCGGAAAGCTGCATCTTAACAAGTGCTGAAATTTCTTCTGAATCAATGCTCGTTGTAAACATTCCTGACATACTGTCCATAATGGATGAATAATTTGTCAGAACCGTTGTTCCAGATGAAACCTTATGAATAATAGCTTCTATCGCCTGCATCTGATGACGTCCTCTGGAATTATCTCCATCTGCGAAAGCTTTTCTCTCCCGCACATAGGACAATGCCACGGTACCATTCAGCTGGTTTGTTCCCTGATTAATGTAAAATCCGCCTTCGCTTGTGCGAAATGCTTTTTCTGAATCAATAGTAATTCCACCAATTGCATCTACGAGTGTTTTAAATCCATTAAAATTAATCTGTGCATAATAATCAACATGCTCATCATACAAGTTTCCGAGTGTCTTCATCGAGCAGTCAATTCCGTAGATTCCACAATGCGTAAGTTTGTCTTTTGCGCCTGTTGCTGCGGCTGTATCCACATAATAATCTCTTGGCGTATTAATCATGAGAACCTGTTTGGTTTCCGGGTTGACAACAACCAGAATATTTACATCGCTACGGCTGGTTGCCAATGTCAGGTTTCTGGTATCGGAACCACTGATATATACAACAAACGGATCTTTGGTAATATCTTTTCCCTGCGTTGTCGTATCTTTTTCTATAACATTTTCTTCCTCATGTTCATACAAAGTTTTGGTTCTCTGAGAAAAAGTATCATATCCATCCTGTGCTTCGACAACATCTACATAGGCTACATTCATGAGCATTGCATCCACAGTTCCACTATACAATGCTTTTACCATGTCCAGTACATTATCGTATACGATTGTCTCAATCTGTGTTCCTGTTGCTTTATTAATTTCCTCAATTGCTTTCTTTGTATGCTCGGCATCATATTTTTCTGTAATTGCAAATATATAATCTTTTGCATCCTGTACCGTTTCTGCCGGATCGTCTTTCATAACATAAGCAGAAACCATATCTGTAGTAACAACATTATCTGTAATATCATCTATGGTTCCCTTGGTTTCTGTAATCATTACAGATCCCCAGATACATACAGTCAGTACACATGCTGCAAGAATACTTCCTATTGTCCGCTTTACGTACAGCACTGTTTTTTTCTTTCGCTTTTTCTTCATTCCGGAATAATACAAGTAATAAACCATTGTAAGAAGCCAGAATAATACCAAACCTACTAATACAACATACACCGTCGGTAAAAGATCCAGCCATATGACCACACCTACCAACACTCCACTTGCCAGTAATTGAAGAAGTAGAATGATTCCCGCTATGATTTTCCACTTACTTTTCTTTTTTTCTTTTGTCATCTCCATCTACCCCAGTTTCCTCTCGTACAAACAACGATATCCAGACTGTATAAACAGTCTGGATCTTCATCAAAAATATTTCTTATAAAATTTACTGCATCCAGCGAATCATTCGCTTATATGCATCCACCAGTCCGATCTCCGGTTTCCATCCAAGTGCACGCATTTTTGAAGCGTCTAACCACATTTTGACAGCTGGCGCATAGCCTAAGGATGCACTGTCCTCCGGGATATCAATGACAACTTCGATTTTATTATCTGCAATCTCTCTGGCAACAAGTTCTGCCATGTTTCGGATTGTAATATGACTGTCCTCATTTGCAATATTGTAAGATTCTCCAGCAGTTCCTTTAACAAGAAGCAGCAAAATAGCCCTGATGGCATCTGCTGTATAAACATAATTTCCTTCGGATTCTCCGGTTGTATGCAATACAATGTTTTCACTCTTCATGGCACTCTTTGCGAACTGTGCGAACACACGATTTTCCGTTGGAAGAATACCTGCGCCAAATGTCTGTGCCAGTCTTGCACTCACAACATTTACACCATATTGCGCTGCATATGCCGTACAAAGACACTCGCACATTCTTTTGCCCTCCGGATAACAGCTGCGGACCGTTTCTATGTCCACATATCCCAAATCTTTCTCAGCTGTTTTTCCATCTGTCTTCGGCTGTCCATAAATTTCCATGGAAGAAATGTATACGAATGCTTCTGTCTTTTTTTCTACTGCAAACTGTAACATTTTCTCTGTTCCATCAATTGCGGTGCGAATTGTGCCAACGGGATCTGTAACCATAACTTTAGAAGCAGTTACTGCTGCAGCATGGATAATGTAATCACATGCTCCCTCATACTGAATTCCATCTTTCGCAAGATCCGCTACAATATAAGACAGTTCGTCTGTCTTAACTTCTTCATAAATCCGGTCCGCTTTCTCTACATTACGTACAACAGCCAGAACTTTTGCATTTAAATCACAATTTTTGTTCGCATACAACAAAAACTTTACCAGCAAAGAACCTACCAGTCCTGTTGCTCCTGTAACTAAAAAAGTCTTATTCTTTAATTTATCAAACGGAATATTGCTCTGTGCAATTGCCTGAAAATCTTCAACTAATACGTCCTTCATATGTGGCTCTATCTCCTAATCTCCCAAACCGTAAATCTGAGCTTCTTCTTTCGCATCTAATAAAGCTCTCATTGTATAGAAATCATCTGGTGTTGTAATCTTAATATTCTCCTGTGGACCTTCGATCAGATACAGTTTCTTTCCGTAATACTGCATCATAGAGCAGGAATCAATGAAATCATATTTGTTCTCTGCCATTGCCTTACGATGAGCTCCAATGATTTCATCCAGATAAAAGCTCTGCGGTGCACGGGCAAGTCTTGTATCTTCACGGCTTGGAATATCTCCAATGGAATTATCTTCTGCAACGACAAGCACGGTCTCCTTGACTTTTACACAGGTAATGGAAGATCCATGTTTTCTGACTGACTCAATATTATCTGTAATTGTCTTCTCGTTAATCAATGGGCGTACACCATCATGGATTAGAACAATTGACTTTTCACCCTGTGCAATATCTTCTGCAGCTTTCAAACCATTGTAAATAGATTCCTGTCCAGATGCTCCACCTGGCACGATTTTTTTTACTTTTTTGATATTAAACTTTTCAAGAAGTTCCTGCAGATAAGGAATCCAGTCTTCCAGACATGCTACCGCAATAGCATCAATTTCCGGATGATTTTCAAATAATTCCAACGTATGGATAATGATTGGTTTTCCATATACATCAATAAACTGTTTTGGTTTTACCCTGCTGTTCATACGTTTGCCGACGCCTCCGGCAAAAATTACTCCTATGTTCATGCTACATCTCCTGTTTTCTTTCAATCACTTTGTCTTTTATCGTCCAAGATCATCTTTAATCTGTGTTGTTGAAATATCTGGTGTCCGAGGCAAATAGACAACATCACAATATTCTTTAAGGAAATCAAACTTGCCTTCCCAATCGTTTCCCATAACAAAGGTATCTACCTTGAATTCCCGCACATCACTTACTTTCTGTTCCCAGTTTTCCTCTGGAATAACAAGATCAACATAGCGGATAGCTTCCAAAAGCTGCTTTCTTTCCTCATAGGAAAAATAACACTTTTTCTGCTTTTCGTTCCAATTGAACTCATCCGTAGACAACGCAACGATTAAATAATCTCCCAATTCCTTTGCGCGTCTTAAAAGATTGATATGTCCATAATGAAGTAAATCAAATGTTCCATACGTAATTACTTTTTTCATTGTATTCCTCCTTTATTTACCAATTGCGGCATTCACAATGTTTCTCAACTCTTCTGCCCCATCAAACAACTGAACTTCAAAATCTTTTCCAAGCAAATCCTCAACAGCCAGTTTGTTCTCATCCGAGCTGACAAAGATTCCCCGCATATATGGTGCTGCATATTTCATAGCATCTGTAAAGAATGTATTTTTATTTACGATTTCCGCATACATAGCTTCGCTTATCACTAAAATTTTATTGTCATTTGGCAACAGTGTAAGGGCGAGCAGCTTTTCTGCATCCGGCACATCATAGATAACGGTCAGGTCAAACACCGCTCTTCCAAACATTCTTTTTGCAACTAACGCATAGTCATATTGTAACACATTCATCGCATCTGCAAATGAAATTTTGTTTTTCCGGTAAAGAGAACGTGCTGTTTTTCCGGCTCCACTCAAATGAAGTTTGGATACCGTTCCAATTACAGGCACGTGATTCAGCATCGGATATGCAATCTCTTTATTTTGATCTACCTTATCCATGTCACAACCAATGTAAAGCTGATATACCGCCGAATCGTAAAAATCAACAAATTTACCCAGACGTTCGGTATCTTTTGATTCTTCACAGGCATCTGAATAAAACATTACCTGTTTTCTTCCAGTCTTTGGAATTTCTTCTACATCAACCTGTTCCTCACTTCCGGTCAGAAGGCTGCAGAGTTTCTTGGCATTATCTACAGAATCATATGCACAGAACTGCTGGTAAGCAGCTTCGTCATCATAATCCTTACCATGGTTCAATGCCTCTAATACTGCTTCTTTTGTAACCACTTTGTCAAATGGAAGTTCCATTAAGTCCATATAAGTTCCGCGCTTTTCACGATATAACTCATAATCTGCACAATACAAAATGATCTGTCTTCTTAATACCAGATAATCATAAAATACACTTGAATAGTCTGTAATCAATGCCTCTGTCAAGGCAAGCAGCTGATAACTGTCCACAGTAGGTGGGAACTGGCGAATATGTGTATATTCGCTGTAATCAATAGAATCACTTACTTTATGATGCAGATTAACATATAATATCTGATCATCGCGAAGATTTGCATCCAGATAATCTAACAGTTCCTTTGACTCTGCCACAACCTGTTCCACTTTTAAATAATCTTTCCAGGTTGGCATATAAGCATATAACTTCTGTCCATTTTCGGCCAGCTGTTTGCGCAGCTCACTTAAGTCGCTCTGTGATGCAGCCAAAAGGCCTCCGGTTCGCGGATATCCAAGATTCAATGCCTTACCCTGCATCAATTCAGATACCTTGTATGATTCAAGCATATGTTTCTTCGTATATTCATTTGGATAAAGCAAATAGTCCGCTTCAATGAAGTTTCTCTGTGTTGTTCCATCCCGGTGAATATTGTTTGAGTTCTTCGCAAGACCAAGTTTTTTCAAAGGAGTTCCATGCCAGATATTAATATACATCTGCCCGTCTTTCTTGATCCAGGATTCTGGGAAATACACCTCTGTGATTAAAAACTGTACCGATTCCAGTATTTTCATATACTCTGCATTATTCGTTACAGCCTCTGTGCGCTCCCAGTGATTCTTCTGAATATAATTTAAAACCGTCGGTTCTGTCTCTTCAGATGTACGCACATATACACGATATCCTTCAAAACACGGGTTTGCATTTAATTCATTTAAAATATACTGCATGCTTCCCCGGACATTCTTGCCGAGTCCGACCAAAGCTACTGTCTTCGGCTTTATCTTCTCATCATAATACCGGTCCGCTACGGTCTTTTCGCCAATTTTGATCTCGTTGGCAGCTGCAATTGTCTCCAATGCAGCAATTGCTTTATTTCTCTGTTCTGCATCAATTACCGGAGCAGACACATCTTTGAATGCGAAATGTGTCCGATCACTCACTTTGTGAAGAATTTTACGATTTTGATAATCAATCATAACATCATAAATGCGCTTGCAGTTATTATGGTCACTATAATAGAAAAAGTCATCTGCACGACGTACATATTCTTCTTTCATTTTGCATCCACTGGCCATATACTCACAGAGCAAATCAATCAATTCATCATTGTCATGTGCAATTTCGCCAAATGCCATCGTATCATAAAAGAATGTTCCTTCTTCATAATGCTGCGGAATATCCTTGTGATGCAGATATACCAATGGTTTACGCATATAAGCAAAATCAAACTGAATACCGGAAAAATCTGTAACCATAAGACTGGATTCACGGAACATTGTTTCGTAACTCATATCACCTACGGCTGGTACTACATCTACATAATCATTTTTATCAAAATCATCAACCTGTGCGCTGACAATTGGATGTAAAACATATTTGATTCTGTAACCATATTTCTTTGCAGCCTCAATCAAACGCGGATCATTGATCAATGAATTGAACACTTTAAAATATGTGCTCTCTTTAAACAACGGATTATAATCTCTCTGCTCGCCTTCACTTGTTCGAACAGGTACTGCAGCCTGCATACGCCACGTTGGACTGATCATAATCTGTTTTTTATCATCATTTACCAATCCATCATATCTCGGTACACCTGTCAGTTTTAAAGCATTGTATCCTACATAATCATAGACCGGTCTGCTAAGATTCTCTATTTCATACTTGGAAGCACAAAAATAAAGTCTTGTATTGTCTCTTAAACGGTTCTGTGCAACTGCAATTTTCTGTACAGACATACCATGCTGCACACAACATACGTGAAAGTCCACAATATCACGAACATAGCTTGAATTTGGCAAACCATAATTGTTAAATGCAAAAACGGTAGAATTTGATATAACCATCATATCTGCCATTAAAAAGACAAGTCTATGCTTAATACTGCCGCGAACCAATGGCTTGTACCCAAGTTTTTTCAAACGGCGATAATCCGTTGCATGTTTATCAACCAGGTAATAATGCTGGATTCCATCCTTTTGTTCTTTCGCATATCGATATAAGTATTCGGAGGAATCTCCACCTTTGTATATTTTATCCAGATACATCCAGATTGGCTTGCGTTTCATAATCGGACGCATCATAAAATATACTTTACGAATTGCTAAAAACAGCCATGCACGTTTTTGAAATGATAAGAACATTTCTTTCGACAATGCATGCTCCTGCTTCTTTTGCTCCTTTTTGGATATTTTACGAATCCGCAGTCCGTCTTCAGACTTTGTCATCATATAACGCTGTCCGAGTCCAAAGCTCCAATAACTATTCAGGAAAGCTCCGCTCATACGACTGAAATGTGATTCATAAGTAAAATTAATCTTGATGGATTCATTTCCAAAATTTGCAAAACAAAACATATGACAGTCGTTCACTTTATCCATTGGAAGTTCCATATGAAATGCATGACTCTTGTACATACTCACACCAAATACTTTTGTCAACGCATAACGCTGATTATATTTCAGTGGATACTTCTTTCCATTGAACATAAGATAAATTTCATCAGCCATAGAATACAGAATCGGATGCACGGTTCCATCAATATTCAGAAATCCATCTTCATAATTCATAAAAAGAATGTTTGTTTTTAAATTTGCAATTTTATTAAAAACAGTATTGGATGATCCATAATACGGGAAACCGGAAAGATAACGCTTTTCAAACCGGAAATCCTGTCCATGCTTTAATATTCCATAGATCCATTTCCATGAATCAGCCATCTGCGATTCTGGAATTTTATGACAATCAAATAAGACATCATCCTCGATATACTGAAACGCCTCTCCGATTTTCTCCAAACATGTCATCTCTTCTCCCTGCGGAATCACATGCTTGTTACGATTATTTAAATTGCTTACAATACGGCTTTTGACTGTGAACATGAAATGATATTGTACAAACATAGGAACCATTCCATATTTTTGTTTCATCTCTGCAAGGAACGGAATCCAGAACTGTGTAAACGATTTTCCATACCAGTCTTCATCATAGATTCCCTCGAAAAATGTAAAATCACCTTCCTGCGCCCGTGAGCTGTCATAAATCAGCTGATTAAAAAATACAATATTCTGCTGACCTGCTGCTACACGCAGAAAATACTCCCTTTCCGTCTCCATTCCCAATTCCTGATAAAATGAATTCTTTTTAAAAAGAGAGCTAGTTAAAAATGTTCCCCCAAAATAAAACGGGTGACAATAATACTTTTTTAAAAGATTTATTACAAGTATCTTTTTTGATGATGGATCTGTTGCAAATGCTCCATCTGTTCCATCCGGCATTCTCTTACGCAACATAAATATGCTATATTCCGGATATGTATCTGCCGACTTTTCTACCTCTTCAAAAGTTCCCTGCGACAGACGATCTCCCCCATATAAAAATGTAACCAGGCTTCCTGTTACTTTTTCCTGTGCATCTGCATAAATTTCAGTGTCAGTACCCTCATATGCACACAATTGTGTTTTTGCTCCGGTCTGTTCAAGTTCGCTGCCATATTTTTTTCCATTATCCCATGCATTTGAATAGATCAGGATCTGTACCGGTTGCTTATTCCCTGCAATCTGTTCCCTGATATTTTCAAATGTAATCTGATTCTCTTTTTCCTTTTCTGACAACTTCCAAATAATCGATATACTCATCTTGCGACTCCTATCTCTTTACGCCAATGCACTCTTTTTTCTTTTTTTCTTTCGTTTTGGCAGTTCGTCTTCCCGCCCCTCAATCATTTTTTCATACATCGGTGCTACTTCATCGATATCTCCATACGTAATCAGCTCACCATGGTCTAATATCATTGCTTTATTGCATAAACGCTTTACCTGCTCAAGTGAATGTGACACAAACAATACCGTCACGCCACTGTCAAACATACTCATTACTTTCTTTTCACTCTTTCTCCGGAACTTTGCATCTCCCACAGAAAGCACCTCGTCAAGAATCAGAATCTTAGGTGATACGATCGTAGCGATTGAAAATC
>ERZ781272.911-NODE-911-length-13898-cov-39.565123_pt1 | contig 13898 bp, 18 predicted proteins | sample MGYA00375850_ERZ781272 | MGnify/ENA primary metagenome ERZ781272 (study PRJEB29790, sample SAMN06051246) | human gut metagenome | host: Homo sapiens | place: USA: Cincinnati, Ohio | collected 2013-06-21 | study: EMG produced TPA metagenomics assembly of the Gut...
GAAACCATGCTTTTTTGTGCACTTTTTTCTTCTCTTAGACTTGATCGACAAGCTGGCAGTGGAATCCGCTATATGCGGATTCCACTGCTTCTTTCGTTTTATCTTTTTTATTCGCCCTGCGTTCCGCCCAGCTTCTCCGCTGCGCGCACGCGCGGTGAAATCCTCCGCCTCGTCTGCTTTTGTGAGAATCACCGCAGGAACCGCCCTCGATTGCCATGCGAGTGTCAGGTACCGCTCCAGCCTGTGCGGATTGAAATCCTGATCTTTTTTAAGTTGCCAGCGCACCTCTCCACTCAGCGCTTCGGATGGATCCGCACGCCTTTTCATTTCATGTGCCGCGCCACATCGGAAAAGCCGCGTGGGCCGAGCACCTTGTACAAAACGTCAGAGATAAATTTACACAATGTTTTGGCAATCTTATTCCATGTCTCCGATGATCCGGAGGGTGCTTCCATCAGCCCCGCGTCCGCAAGGGCCGCGCGCAAACGGGCTTCCGCCGCCTTTGCCTGCTCGTCATCGGCAATGGTGGAGGCAAGCATTGTGTTAACTTGCTCCATCGCCGCATATAATTCGTCCCGCTGCGCCTGCGGCAGGGCGGCAACCGTGCCGTCCGCTTGGGCCTGCTCGAATACCGGGATCACATCCCGGCGCAGATCCTTCGTGTTGCGCATCCCGTTGAACTGCGGGAAGCGCTCCGGAAAACTGTGTACACTCATGGGTACCGCACTCAGCAGGAGCGTAGCCGCCAGCTTCAGCGCAGCATCGTTGCCCGCGATGCCCTCATGATCCTGATTGCGGTAATACCAGGTCTGCTCCGGCAGAACACCTGCGGGGGCGTCGACCGTGCGGTCTGGGGAGAGATGGTGATGCGACGGGTCCTTGCAGAAGGCGCCATCCTGCCGGTAGCCGGCTGGGAAGGTCTTGCCCAGCTGTGTGCTCTTCGCGTGCATCGCAGTGGAATACACTTCAATGATGACCACAAGCGTATCGAGCACCTTGGAGAGTGCCTTATCCAGCAAATCATAGATGACCTGCCTCGGAATGGTACACACCAGTATGTTCACAAGGTAGCTCAGCGGCTCATCTTCGCCGATCAGATCCGGGAACAAATCTGTATAGAGATACTCATCCGTGATGATATTGCTGCCCTTAAGCAGGTCGCTGACGATGGAGGAGCCGTCGAGTGCCGCCACGACATTGACCACCTTGTTGATATCCTGCGTTTCCGGATACGCGCTGAAATAAGCAGTAGCCACTGTGCCGCCGAGGCTGACAGGCAGGAGGTTTACCTTTTCGTGCCCGGTCTGCTCCTTCACCATCTGGATATAGTCGTTGAGATCCTTCGCCGCCTCATACGGCTTGCCGAAGGCGTTGAAGGTGAAGAAATACACATGATCCTCTCCCGCCACCCCCGTCAGCGGCTGAACGGGAACCATCCGGTAAAAATACTCCCGGTCCTCCTCGTCACATTCCGCAAAGGACTGGTAGTACCGTACGGTTGACGGAGAGCATCTCCGCTAGCACATCGGAGGTTTTGTCCGTAAAGCCGTCATCCTTCTGCGTAATCAGCATTTTCACCAGCGGCGCCGCCAGCTCCTTGATCAGCTTATTGACATTGAAATAAAGCGGCCAGGAGGTGGTCGCATTCCCCTGCTCGTCGACCGCACGGTTTCCATCCTCATCAAGCAGAAACGCACGGGACTGCCCGATTCCAGGCAGGATGATCGTGGGGCAGTAGGGGCAATCTCCATGGCAGTCCGTGTTGGCCGGGCCGTCGTTTCCGTTTTGACAGGCCGAAACCGTTTTTTCCTTCAGGGGCGGGCGCCTCCATCTGCTGCGGAACTCTGGTCAACTCCTCCACAGCTTCTTCGACCGTCGCGGCCTGCTGCGCCTTCGCACCGACGGTCATCTCCACCTGTACACTCTCCCGCAAAACAGGGCTGCTCCCTGAACCTGCCGCCACCACGGAAAGGGTCAGAAGAAGCGCCATTCCCATTGAGACGGCTTTTCTCCAAGTCCTTTTCAACCCATTCTCCTCCTTCTCTATTGTTATAGAAATATGATTGAGCAAGTTTTAGGATTTCCCATCATTTTTTTCATGGATTGATATAGATGAATTGTATCATGAGTATTTCAAAATTACAACAGGGTTTAATAATTAAGCTGTTAAAAATAACACGCACAGGCAAACCTGCGCGTGTGTGTTTCAAATTCTATTTCACTTGCCTTCTCAGCCCATATTTCACTGCAATCCGTTCCAGCTTCCGCAGGAACGGCCTCGCAAGCAGGAGCAGCAACAGCAGGTTGCAGACCGCATGCGCAAGGTCAAGCGGCAGGGAGGCCGTGCCGGCGGCAATCACCGCCCGCAGGGAAAACGCCCCAAAGAAACCGCCGGATACCGTCCAGAGATTCATCATCCAACCAAACAGGAAGCCCCAAAGAAAGCCATACACAGAAAGCGCAATCGGATGCTTTTTCAGGAAACGGTACAGCAGGCCGGAAAGCAGGCCCATCAGTCCCCAGGCCGCCATCTGCCAGACCGTCCAGGGGCCCTGTCCGAGCAGCATATTGGAGGTCAGCGCCGTCATAGCCCCCGTCATGAAACCGGCCTGCGGGCCGAAGGCAAGCCCGGTGAGGATGATCAAAAAGGAGGATGGCTGCACACTCGGGATGCCTGCAAACAGAACTCTTCCCGCGCAGGAAACCGCCGAAAGCAGAGCGATCAGCACGATTTTCTGCGCACCGGCGCGGCTGTGTTCGAAGCTGAAGAAAAGCAGGAGCAGCATGCCGCACACTGCGAGCAGCAGCGCGGGCAAGAAGGAGTCCCGTTCCCACAGGATAACCATCAGCGGCGCTGCCGCCAGGCAACCGCCCCCAATCGCTACACCCGCTCTTCTCGCCCGCATAATGACAGCACATCCTCATATAAAATAGCATCGCTGCCAAGAGGAGAAAGTGCCTGTCCAATGGCAGTCGTATAATACCGGCTTCCCCGGAAGAAGCCGCGCGGCTGGGCTATGTCCACGATGGATCCATCAAAAAGCATCGCGCATCGGTCCGCAAAGGCGGCGGCAAAAGGGATATCGTGCGTCGCGAGCAAAACAGGCAGGGATAGCCCACGCAGCACGGTTCCAAAGAATTGTTTCGCCGCCGGATCCAGTCCCTTGGTTGGCTCGTCGAGCAGCAACAGATCAGGGCTTCGCAGCAAAAGCGCCGCGAATGCCGCCCGCTGCTGCTCGCCCCCACTCAGGTCATACGGGTGGCGATCCAAAAGTGCCGTCAGCGCAAAAGCCTTTGTCATCCGCTGCTTCTCCTCCTGTGTACAGCCGCCTTTTTTCCGGCTGTCCTGCAGCGCTTTCTCGAGCGTGTCCGCCAGGAAACAGGCGTGCAGGCTCTGCGGCAGATAGCCGATCCGCAGGTTCTTCGCGCGCTTCACCCGCCCGGCGCGCGGCTGCAGAAGCCCTGCGGCGATCTTCAGCAGTGTGCTCTTGCCGCTCCCATTCCCACCAAGCAGGCAGAGCACCTCATTCTCATGCAGTGCCATGCGCAGATTCTGGAGCACCGGCTCCCCCTTTTCATAGGAAAAGCTCACATCTCGAAATTCCAGTACCTTTTTTCCGCCCGGTAATGGATCTTTTCTGGAATTCGCCGTTTTCTGTTCCGCCTGTAGGAACGGACGGCAGCGCTCCCGCAATTGAGGCGGCGTCAGGGCAGGAGCCTTCGTTTCGTCGATTGCCAGAGAACAGAGCGGCGCCTGCGGCAAAAATGGTAAAAAGTCTTCATCCCGTCCGATCCAGATTTTCCGAAAAACCTCTTCCGGCGTACCAGCGTAGCGAATCTCCCCTCTCTCCAGGAGCACAAGCCGGTCGGCAAGCGCCGCGGCTTCATCAAGCCGATGCTCGGCCAGAACGACCGTTACGCCAAGCTCCTCATGGACACGCCGGAGCATGTCAAAAAAGGCGCGCGCCGCAATCGGATCGAGCTGAGCGGCCGGCTCATCGAGCAGAAGCAGCTTTGGCTGCTCCATCAGCGCAGCGCACAGGGAAACCAGCTGCTTTTCCCCACCGGAGAGCAACTCAGGCCCCCGATGCAGAAGGGACTCCAGGCCAAAGAAGCTCACAGTCTCCGCCATGCGGCGGCGCATAAGCTGTGGCGACAGGCCACGGTTCTCCATCGGAAGGGCCAGATCATTGAGCACGCTGGTGGTCAGCAGCTGCGCCTCTGGATTTTGGAAGACGATCGCCGTCTCCTGCGTGGAGAGCATAGTTTCCATCTTACCCTGTGAGGTCCCGCATGGCGCAATATCCGGCTTGAGCAATTCGAGCAGCGTGCTTTTCCCGCTTCCGGATGCACCGCACAATACGATGAAATCTCCCTCCCATATTTCCAGGGAGATATGGTTAAGGGCCGGCGCCGTCCCCAGCGCATAGGTAAAGCCATAATCCCGAAGGGTAAGTAACGGCTGTTTGTCAGACAAGGATAGTCCTCCTTCTGTGCGTCTCCAGAGCATGGAATATCCGGCTTCCGGCCTCCAGCAGGAACGGATAGCCGCAAAAAAAGCAGAGGAGACCCAGGCCCCCCGCCTGTATTCCGTTAAAAGATGGGGCTGCAAAGGCGGGAAAATACATCCATTTCCCCGCGCCAAAAAAGCGCAGGCCCATGAGCAGAGCCGCAGCTGCAGTCAGAAAGCAAAGCGACCCCGCATCCCGTACCGTAAAGCGGAAAGCGCTGTAAAAAGTCCGGTTTCGCCCTCCATATCCGCGCGCCCGGAGCGTACGGGAGGATTGCATCCCTTCCTCCATCGTCCAGTCCAGCAGCGCACCGAGCAATTTCCCCGTGTGGCGCAGGCGTAAAAGCAGGCTGCCGCCCTCCTGCCTGTATATCTGCAGCAATTCCCGCGCGCGGCGGGTGAGCAGCGGAACGAACCGCATTGCCATGGTCAGGATCAGCGCACTCGCTTGTAGGAAGCGTGAGAAAAGAAACAAAACCCGCTCGCTGTCCATCAAAAGGTTGAGAGATGGGAATACCAGCAGCAGCGCCACAATCAGCAGCAGATTATGCGTGCCGAAAAGCAGCGATTCCAGCGTGATCGGACGTTCTCCCAGATAAAAAAGGATATGGAGCCCTTCGCTGTTAACAAGGGGATTCATCAAAAGCAGAATACCGCCAAAGAGAACCGCGCCAAAAAGCAGGCGCAGCGATTTCCGCCCTCCCGCCGTCCGGCAGGCAAGCAGCAGCATCCAGACCAGAATGACAGCCGTATAAAACAGGCTGTCAAACAAGAAAAGGGCCGTGAACACCCCAATATAATACGCAAGCGTCACCAGCGGATGCTGCGCCTGAAAACGCATGTCCTGTCTGAAGGCAGCGCTTTGTACATTCAAAACTCTTTTCATCATTCTGTCACGGTTTTCTTGCCGCTACATGTGCGCGGATCCTGTCAAAGGACTCCTGGCTGATCACATGCTCCATCCGGCAGGCGTCCTGTGCAGCCGTCTCCGGGCTGACGCCAAGTGCCGTCAGATATTCCGTCAGAAGCTGGTGGCGCTCATAGATTCGTTCCGCAATCTCCCGTCCAGAATCCGTCAGCTCGAGGAAGCCTTCGTCATCCATCGTGATATGCCCCGCCTTGCGCAAAATCGACATCGCCCGGGAAACGCTGGGCTTGGTAACGGAGAGGGCGTGTGCAACGTCGATGGAGCGCACGCTGCCCTTCTGATTCTTGAGCATGAGAATCATTTCCAGATAATTTTCGCCGGATTCCTGTATTTTCATGATTCCCCCCCTTTTCATGTGCTTTTATAGTAGTATATTCAACGCTTCTTTGCAAACAGGAAGCGATCCGGGCTTTCCTCCATTCAGTAAGGGGGAGAGGCGCCACCTGAGCTTCTCCGTATCTCCATCGAATGGATATCCCTGCAGCCCGCATTTCCGGGCCGCTTCAACATTCTCCTCCATATCGTCGATAAAGAGGCTTTCCTCAGGAACAAGCGCATATTTCTCAAGAAGATAGGTATAGATTCCCGCCTCCGGCTTCACCATTTGGAGACCGCCTGAAACGACAATGCCTGAAAATCCCTGTAGCACATCGAAAAAGTCCAGATGCTGCGAAAAATAGACCGGCGCGTTCGACAGAAGATACAGCGGAACCCCCTGCTCCTTCAAATCCGCGATCAGCTCCGACATTCCATCGACATACGTAAGATGCCTGTACCAGTCTCGGAAATAGGTTTGCGCTGTCTCATGCAGGCGCTCGGGCAAACGTTCCAGTGTCTGCGCGATATAATCCGCATACGCCGTCTGTCCCGCATCTAGTGCTGCCCAATTATGAAAAACGGCCTGTTTGAGCAAATGGCGGTCCGCATCGTCCTTGCAAAACTGCCTCATCAGCGCTTGTACGTCGAAGCTGCCGATCACATTTCCAAAATCCAAAATCACATTGCGTATCATCGAAGTCCCTCCGGCATCCGTTCACGTACCTACCGCCTGATCATACATTTCGCGCGCAAACGCCTTTGCCTGCTCCAGATCCTGCTTATCCGGATGGCCCTGGGCCCGGTCAAAGGCCGCCAGCATTCCCTTGGCTCGCTCGTCCTCCGGGTTTTCCTCCAGCATCGACAGGTATTTCGCACGCGTACTGTCCGGCATCCCACCGGGACACAGGAATCCGCCTAACACATGGTTATCCGCCGGGATCAGCGATTTCACACGCTGCAAAATCCCGGTGAAATATTCCCCGCTTCCGAAGCCGGCCGTGCCAAACAATACAATTTTTTTACCATGCAATTTTTGAAGCAGGGCCTGCGTTGTGGGCGGGCAGGTTCCCCGATCCGTCCAAAAGCCGATGAAGGCCAGCTCTGGTACAGAAACGCCAATGTCCGCCGTACACGCAAAGACTTCGCACGCCTGAGGCGGCAAAGCCTGCTGCACCGCCTGCGCCAGCCTTGCGGTATTGCCGGTAACGCTTTCATAAAGAATGCAGTATTTCATTTGAGACACCTCCGTAAAAAAGAGAAAAAGGGATGAAAGGGCCGCAACCCCTTCATCCCTTGTACGCTTTTCAAAGGAACAAGCCGGTTGGGCAATCATTCATCGTCCTCTTCCTCGTCCTCTTCCCCACAGCAATCACATTCGAGATCGAATTCCAGCTCTGTACCGCAGTTCGGGCATTCGATCGCACCGTCCTCCAAGATGCTTTCATCGAGATAAATCGTCTCATGGCAGGCAGGGCACTCAACTTCATACATGTCGTCGTCATCGTCGCAGCAACCGCACTCGTCGTCATCATCGCCGAAGACAAACTCCTCGACGTCTGCGAGATCCTCATCGACAGCGTCGACCTGCTCGCCCAGCTCCGCAACCTCGTCCTCTAGGTCAGACACCGTAAGCGCCATGTCCTCGAGCACCTCCATGATCGCGTCAAACATCTTCGTTTCCGCCTTGTCCTGCGCAAGGTCCAAGCCCTTTGCAAGGCCCTTGAGATAGGCCACTTTTTCTGTAACTGTCATCATGATAATCTCCTTTAAAGGTTATAAATTGATCCGGCTGCGCCGCAGACCCAGTTTCAATATACCCGTCCTGACAGGCGCTTATGCACGGCTCATATACTCGCCGGTACGGGTGTCGATATTGATCATCTCACCCTCGTCGATAAACAGCGGCACACGGATTTCAGCGCCGGTTTCCAATGTTGCGGGCTTGGTGGCGTTGGTCGCCGTATCGCCCTTGAAGCCGGGATCGGTCTTGGTGACCTCCAGCGTGACAAACGTCGGCGGCTCCACGCCGAAGACATTGCCCTTGTAAGACAAAATCTTGCAGACCATATTTTCCTTGACGAACTTAAAGGTATCGGGCAGGTCGCTCGCATTGATCGGGATGAGCTCATAGCTTTCCGGATCCATGAAATAATAAAGATCGCCGTCATTATAGGAATATTCCATTTCCTTGCGCTCAATATAAGCGGTCGGGAACTTGTCCGTTGGGCTGAAGGTGCGCTCTACAACGGCGCCGGCGATCACATTGCGGATCTTCGTGCGTACAAAGGCCGCGCCCTTGCCGGGCTTTACATGCTGGAACTCAATGATCTGATAGACATTGCCATCCATCTCAAACGTAACGCCGTTTCTGAAATCACCTGCTGATATCATACCTAGATTCCTCCGATTAACGTAATGATAGCTTTGAAACGATACTAGTTTATCGTACTTCCTGAAAATTTTCAAGCTTTATCTGCGAAAACCTGCCTCATACAGGTAAAATGATCAAATCCTTGGGTGCGCGCGTCAAATTTTTGCAGCCATCCTCCGTGACAAACGCCATATCCTCGATCCTGACGCCGAACCGCCCGGGCAGATAGATGCCCGGTTCCACGGTGACGACATGGCCTGGGGTCAGCGTCTGTTGGGAAACCGGCGAAAGAACCGGCTGCTCATGGATTTCAATCCCCACACCGTGCCCGGTTCCATGGCGGTAGTCATCACCATAGCCCTCCTGTGTGATCAGCTCCCGCGCCGCGCGGTCCGCATCGGCGCAGGCCATACCGGGCCGGATGGCATCGAGCGCCGCCCTTTGAGCACGCAGAACAATATCATACACCCTTTTCTGTTCCTCCGAAACCGTACCGACCGCGACCGTGCGCGTCATATCGCTGTGATAGCCGTCCACGACAGCGCCGTAGTCCATCGTGACGAAGTCTCCGCAGGCGATTTGGTAATCGGACGGGACGCCGTGCGGCATCGAGGAATTCACGCCGCCCACGGCGATGGTTTCAAAGGAGAGCGCCTGCGCGCCGTGCGAAAGCATGTAATGATCGAGCTCCAGCGCGATTTCCCGTTCTGTCACGCCGGGACGGATGATTGTGAGGATGTGCGCAAACGCCTGCTCCGCAATGCGCTGCGCGCGAACGATCAGGCTTTTTTCCTCCTCGTTTTTGACCATGCGCAGGGAATCAATACATGCGTCGAGGCCTTCGCCCGTATCCAATGAGACGTCCGGCAGAAGCTTCTGATAGCGCGCCGCTTGGCTGAGCGTCACGCGCCCTGCCTCCAGCATCATCCGTTTGATTCCATTCGCTTTCAAAAGAGCAGGCAGCTGGGCGGAGAGGTTTGTCAGCTCCTCCACCTCGCAGCCGGTCACTGTGCGGCGCGCCGCCTCGATATAACGGCTGTCCGTCAGGAAAATGCTCCCGCCGCGCGACACAATCAAAACACCCGCCGAGGACGGAAATCCGGTGAAATACCGCCTGTTTTCTTCACTGACGACCAGTGCTGCCTGCGCAGTCGGCGGCAGAAGGTCTGCCAGCGCCTGCAACCGTTCCTGCATTGCCATGACCATCCTTTCCATATGAGGCATTGAAATTTATTTTTCAAGCGGCCCCTTGTTATCATATGCGGCCAACGCCTCGACCGCCAGCTGGTAGCCGAGCTTGCCAAGGCCTGCGATCTGCCCGATGCACACCGGGGCGATCACGGACGTATGCCGGAATTCCTCCCGCGCGTGGATATTGGACAGATGAACCTCAACAAAAGGTTTGCCCGTCGCAGCAATCGCATCGCGTAGGGCGAAGCTATAGTGCGTATAGGCGCCTGCATTGATCACACAGCCGTCAAACCCTTCGAGAAGTACGCCGTGAACAGCGTCGATCAGAGCGCCCTCACTGTTGGACTGAAAAAAATCGAGGGTAATCCCCTGCCCTTGTGCAAAATCCCGCAGCTGATTGTTGATATCGTCGAGCGTCTCGCTGCCATAGACGGACGGCTCGCGCCGGCCGGTCATATTTAGGTTCGGCCCATTGATCACACGCAGTTTCATCGTTATGTCTATCCTTTCCATCCCTAAATTACGCATTCAGATCATAAAAGCCCATGGGATGCCGCTTGTCAAACGCTTCTAAAATAGGCTTTTCCCGTTTGCGCCGCTTTTCAAAAATCCGGACATTGCGCTCCTCCTTACGGGCGGGATCAACAAAGATCGTCACGGCCCCGCAAAGATTGCCGCCCCGGATATCGGTCAGCAGCTGATCACCAATGACCGCCATCTCCGATACACGGATGCCCATGCGCTTTGCCGCACGCCAGAAGCCGAAGGGCATCGGCTTCACTGACATGCCGAGCGCGGGCACGCCCGCCATCTCGGAAATTTTGCGTGCGCGGGAGGGCAGGGCGTTGGAGACGATCACAAGCCCGATGCCGCTGCCGCGCATCGCTTCGATCCATTCCGGCACGCCCTCGATAAACGTCTCCACGCTGTCATAGGCAATGGTATTATCGATATCGAGCGCAAGGCCCTTGATCCCGAGCCTTTTGAGCTCTTCCGGCTTCAGATCCGTTACACGGTGCACACGGTAGCGCGGCATTAAATCATTTTTCATCGTGAATGGTTATCCTTTCTTTCCCATAGATACCGGGCGGGATCGACCCTTTTGGTACAAATGAAAAAGCGGGCACGCAGCCCGCTTTTAAAAAACAAATCACTTATACTTGCGCTTACGTGCAGCCTCGGACTTCTTCTTTCTCTTGACGCTGGGCTTTTCGTAGTGCTCTCTTTTGCGAACTTCCTGAATAACTCCATCGCGTGAAGTCTGCCTCTTGAACCGTCTCAGGGCGCTGTCCAAGGATTCATTTTCTTTTACTTTGACCTGGCTCATCTGTAATTCCCTCCCTCCGGCAAAACGCAGGGGTTGTTGTCCTTTACGGATACTTCGTTATTATACAATACTCCCATGAGGCTGTCAACCACTTTATCGACAGAATTGCATAAAAATCACTGAAAACGATTTTAATGATAGAGGGCGCATCGCGCCGATACTGCATCGTTATATGTTTTGCAACAGGTCCTTCCCAGACATTCAGTCCTGTAAAAAGGCCTGCGCATCGGCACGAATATAGTCCGCTGCAAGAGATTTGATCCGCGCTGCACAGAAGATATTTTTAAAAGCCAAATCGAGCTGGTCCAGCCGTTCCCGATCCAGAGAGACCGCCTCATTTCCCTCGTCAAACATTTCATATTCCTCCGCCGCGATACGCGCCTCCTCCTGCGCATCCACATGCAGAAGCGCCTGCGGCGCAAGAGCAAGAAGCGGCTCACCGTTGATGCGAAAAAAGCGGCTCAGCTTCTGCGCACCGTCCTCACAGACATAATAGAGAGCATACATCTCCCGCTCCTGCATGGAGCAGGCCTGAAACGCCTTTGTCATATCCGGCCGCTTTTCAAGCCTTTGTTGCAAACGGCACACCACGCCGTCGAGCAGCGTATCCTGCGGCGCTTCGGCGATTTTCTGAGGCGTAAGAACCGCATACTCCTTTCGAAGCAGCGCTTCATACCGCAGCTTTTCTTCTATCTCGGCCCGCTTTTCCCCATGCCTGCGCGCAGCAGCCGCCGCCTTTCCCCAGACGAAGAACGCTGCCACAGCCAGCACAACGAGCAGGAGCCACAGATACCAGTATTCTGCAAAGACATTCATCCGTGTTGCCATCCCTTCCGTATCATCGGTTTGCATCCGTTTCCTCAGGCGCTTCCAGCAGCGCCTTATAAATATCGCCCTTTTTCAAGCCGGTCTCGCGGGCCGTCTGTCGGGCCGCATCGCTCGCTGACTGCCCGCCTTCCATGCGTCCGCGTGCGGTTTCAACCGCCTCGTCCAGCGTCACCGTATCCTGCGCCGGCTTTTCCGCGCCCTCAATGACCAGGACGATCTCTCCACGCAGGCCGCCATCTGCAAACTCCAGGACCGCCTGCTCCAGCGTTGTGCGGATGACCTCCTCATGCACCTTCGTCATCTCCCGCACGATCGCGATGCGCCGGTCTCCCAGCGCCTGATACAGGTCCCGGAGCGTGCCCGGCAATTTATGAGGCGCTTCATAAAAAACCATCGTGCGCATTTCCTCCGCAAGGGAAGCGAGATGCTCTCTCCTGCTGCGCTTATTTACGCTCAAAAAGCCCTCAAAGGTGAATCGTCCCACCGGCAGGCCGGACAAGGCGAGCGCGGTCACAAAGGCCGCCGGCCCAGGCACGGCGCGCACGGGAATTCCCCGCTCGTGGCACAGTGCCACAAGATCCTCCCCCGGATCGGAAACCGCGGGCATGCCCGCGTCTGTCACCAGCGCGCAGCTTTCCCCCGCGAGCAGCCGCGCCGCGATCTGCTCGCCCCGCTCGCGGCGGTTATGTTCAAAATAGCTGAGCATCGGCTTTCTGATCCCAAAGTGGTTGAGCAGCTTCAGGGTCACCCGTGTGTCCTCAGCGGCGATAAAATCGACCTCTTCCAGCGTCTGCACCGCGCGGGGAGAAAAGTCACCCAGATTGCCAATCGGCGTGCCAACCAGATACAAAATTCCACTCAATCAATTCCCTCCCTGTCTACCTCATAGATCGCACGCATCTCGGGCGAGCAGTTGCCGGAAGGATCTTCCAGAATAAAAAGCGGCTCGATACAAAGCCCCGGCTTTCCGCCTCTGCGCCCCTCCAACAAAAAAAGCCAGGGTGCGCGCTCTGCCCGCTGCGCAACAAATCGGAGCCGTTTGGGCTCAATCCCCTGCGCACGCATTTCACACAGTACATCACACAATCGCTCTGGCTTCTGGCAGATGCAAAACCGGCCGCCGAAGCGCGTTAACCGCGCGCCGGCCCGCACCACATCGGAAAGCGTGCACCGCGTTTCCTGGCGCGCCGTCCGCAACGGCTCCTGTGTGCAGACAGCTCCGGCCTGCGGCGCATAATATGGCGGATTGACCGTTACCAGGTCAAATGGCTTTTCTCTATCCGACTGCCTCCATGTCCGCAGATCACCGTGTACGGCCCGCAGGCGGGCATCCAGATGATTATAATGGATGCTGCGCCGAAACTGGTCATATCCCGCCTGTTGGATTTCAAGGCCGGTCGCATGGGTAAGCTGATTTCTGCGGCACCAGATGAGTGGCAGGATACCGCACCCCGTTCCCAGATCCAGTGCCCGCTCGCCCTTGCGCGGTGCGGCAAAATCCGCAAGCAACAGCGCGTCCATGCCAAAACTGTGCGCGCGGGAAACGATCACTCCGATCCCTGCGCCGAGTGGCTCCAGCCTCTCTCCCGGCAGGAGCAGCGCTGCATGCGTTAAAACAGGATCTCGCATTCCGGCAAAGCCTCCTGTAGGGATCGAACCTGCGCCTGATCCAATGGATTTCCTTTCAGATCTAACGTTTTTAAGGATGTGAGCCCCTTGAGGGCAGAAATGTCTCGAATCTGGTTTTCCGCGAGATACAAATGCTTGAGTTTTGTCATGCCCGACAGCGCAGATAAATTGGAAATGCGATTCCCATCCAGTGACAGATCACTCAGGAGCGTGATCCCGGACAATGGGGTCAGGTCTGAAATTTGATTATCTTTCAGGGATAGCGCGATCAGCTGTGTCATCCCGGATAGCGGGGTCAGGTCGCTGATCTGATTTTCTGAAAGCAGCAAAACATTGAGCCCCGTCAAGCCCCGGAGGGGAGACAGGTCGCTGACCTGGTTGGATTCCAGATTCAGCTCACGGAGCTTTGTCAGCTTTGCCAGGGGGGCGAGATCGGAAATCCCATTGCTGCACAGCCCCAGATTCTCCGCCTGTGCGAATTTTTCAAATCCTTCTAGCGTACCAAGCTCCGCCCCACACAGGGAAATCTCCTGTGTACCATCATAGGGGAAGAATTGATCTGCAACTGTCATGCCGGTATCGCTGAACTGTGCTTTTGAGGCCGACGACGGTTCCTCGGATGACTGCGCCCCGCCTTCCTTCCCGCAGGAGGCCAGCAACACGAGCAGGCAGCAGAATCCGGCCGTGAAAGCCAGCCCCTTTTGCATGAACCTTGTCCATTTACACTGCATAACATAAAATTCCTTGTATTATAGAGTAGTAGTTATTAGAGCCCCTCTCCAAGGGCTGTGCTACA
>ERZ781272.912-NODE-912-length-13885-cov-3.204194_pt1 | contig 13885 bp, 13 predicted proteins | sample MGYA00375850_ERZ781272 | MGnify/ENA primary metagenome ERZ781272 (study PRJEB29790, sample SAMN06051246) | human gut metagenome | host: Homo sapiens | place: USA: Cincinnati, Ohio | collected 2013-06-21 | study: EMG produced TPA metagenomics assembly of the Gut...
TGCAGTGGAAGAAACTGGCGAAGCAGAGGAAACTGCTGTCCGCCAGCACCAAAAGAAAAGACAGGGGAAGCGGGAAGAGGATCTTTCCGGTCTTCCGGTTGCAGTAATCGAACATTCCATGTCAGAAGAAGAATTGGAGGAACGGTTCGGAAAAGACGGATTTAAACAGCTTCCGGATGAAGTGTACCGCAGATATGGGTTCACCCCGGCGAAAATTGAGATAGAGGAGCATCATGTAAAGGTGTACGCAGGGAAGAAGACGGATGAAATCGTCAGGGCTCCGCACCCTGAATGCCTTTTAAGGGGAAGCCTTGTATCCCCATCACTTGAGGCGGCAGTGATGAACGCAAAATACGTCAATGCTGTCCCACTTTACCGTCAGGAACAGGAGTTTGAACGTTACGGACTGCATATCTCCCGGCAGAACATGGCGAACTGGACAATCCAGTGCGCAGACAGGTATCTTGCAGTCCTCTATGATTACCTGCATGAAAAAATGTATCACTACCATGTGCTGCAGGCAGACGAGACGCCGGTCCTGGTAAATAAAGATGGCCGTCCTGCCGGAAGCAAAAGCTTCATGTGGGTATGGGAAGGTTTTCAATACTCTATTAACCAGGAAAAATACCTGAAGGTGTTCCTGGATGACGGGGAAGTTCCAATGGACAACAACGCCGCCGAGCAGTCGATCCGTGGGTTCTGTATCGGGAAGAAGAACTGGGTGATGATCGATACGGTTGCAGGGGCAAAATCGAGCGCCATTATATATAGTATTGCAGAAACAGCGAAAGCCAACAACCTGAAACCGTATGATTATTTTGAACACCTGCTCAGTGAAATCCCGCAGCATTTGGATGACGTTGACCGCAGCTTTCTGGAAGACTTGCTTCCATGGTCACCAAATCTTCCAGCGAACTGCCGGAAGCCCGTTAAAGAAGTAAAATAAGACAGGAGCAAATCTATTTTTAGTATACAGATTTGCTTTAACTATGTATAGGTACGAACTATCTACCGTTTACCTTGTTTCTAATAGTAAATTCCAGTTATGACAAAATTTGCAAACTGGAACCTCGGATTCCAATTCAGCCTAAAAACAGAAAATGGATTTATATAATAGAGTTTCAAAAATAAAATTTATGAAACTTGTATATAAAACTTGAAAATAGGATATGATAATTATATAATAAATGCGAATGCGAATGAAATAGTTCAGAAGGAGAAATACCAGAATGCTGTGTCAGTTTTCTTTTAAAAATTTTAAATCATATAAAGAAATAACAACATTTGATTTTCAGGCAACATCTATTCCAGAATTTTCGGAATCGTTGTTAGTGAATGAAAAAGCAGATGCACTTCTTCCTGTGGGGGTTATATATGGTCCGAACGGTGGGGGGAAAACCAACCTTTTATTAGCACTTTCCTGTTTGATTTCTACTGTAGTTAAACCAATCTATGAATTGGAGAAGGCGAGAGAAAAGATTATTATTCAGCAGAAGGTAAGTGCGGCACCATTTTATTTTAATGAAATATCGAAAGAAATGCCGACAGAGTTTGAAGTGTATTTCAGACAGGGGAAAAATGAATACCGTTACAATTTGTCGACATGTGGTGATGAAGTCGTTGAAGAATCCCTGTATTGGAAAGCAATTGGAGGAAAAAGGACAGGTATGGTTTTTGACCGTGAAGGTGCAGAAATTACATTGGGAGCAAGCATCAATAAGGCGAGTATTAATCGTTCTGTAAATCCTAAAATGCCATATTTATCTTTTTTAGCAATTAACTATGATATACCGGTAATTGTAGAAGTGCAGAAGTGGTTCGAGTCATGTATTGTCAGAAACTATGCAAATCCGATTGCAGACAGGCAAATCATGCTTTCCGACGATGAGGTATATCGAAAGAAAATTGTCCGTGCGCTCAATGATGTTGATATTGATGTGACTGGTTATCGGTATGATGAAGAAAATCATGAACTTTATACACAACGTAAGATAGAGGGAAAGATTTATGAATTAAGCTTCCGGGATGAATCAGATGGAACAAAGAAAATGATTGCAGCGTTGCCTGTGATTTTACTTGCACTGCAAGAGGGACGTCTGGTTATTATTGATGAATTAGATGCAAAACTTCATCCCAAGCTGCTTCGGTATGTGATCTCCCTGTTTAAGAATAGAAATGTAAATAAAAAGGGAGCGCAGCTGCTTTTTACATCACATGATATGACGACAATGAAAAATACGGTTTTCAGACGTGACGAAATTTGGTTTGCAGCAGAAAATGAAAGGCATGAAAGTGAAATATATTCTCTTTATGAAATCAGAAGAGAAAACAATGAACGAGTAAATAGTACTGCAGCTTATGATAAGCAATATCTGGAAGGTCGTTATGGAGCAGATCCATATCTTACAAATATGCTGGCAGGAGGCGAATGGTAATGAGTTTAAAACCTCCGAAAAAAAGTGATTTGGGTAAAAGTTGGATGAAACCACGGCGGGATAAGAATATCTTGATACGTCCAGAGTACCATTTGATAGTAACAGAAGGAACTGAAACAGAACCACAGTATTTCGAAGCAATCAGAGATATCATAAACAGTCAGTTTAGGGACAAGATTCAGCTTGATGTTCATGGTGCTGGAGATAATACGCTTAGTCTCTTGGATAAGGCAATGAACCTGGTCAGAAATAATCCGAATGGATATAAGCATGTCTGGATTGTATATGATACAGATGATTTTCCAGCAAAACATATCAATAAAACAAATGAATTATGCATCAATTTATCTACAGAGGAGACACAATATCATGCTATTTGGTCGAATCAGTGCATTGAACTTTGGTTTTTATTACATTTTAGTTTTTTTCAGTCAGATATTCATAGAAGCGATTACTGGCCAAAATTATCCGAATGGTTAAAGAATATTGGACAGGGAGAATATTCGAAGGGAAGGACAGATATGTTCCAGGTTTTGTGGCCTTTCATGGATTTTGCAATAGCAAATGCGGAACGACTGGATGCAATGAATGAAGGAAAAACTCCGGCAAGTTCAGCACCAGGGACAAAAGTCCATGTGCTGATAAAACATTTGAGACCGTACTTGAAAATGGAGCAATCTGGAGAACCGGGATTTTGTAGTATATAGTAGCTTTATGCTAAAAATGATATGGAAAGTGTGTGATTGTATTGTACCGATACATGAAGTTCGACACCCAGCCATATAGTTTTATCATAGAATTGCAAAAAGACAAAAGATATAAAGAAGGGAACGATAAGGTAAAAATGAAGATACTGATGATTGGGAATGGGTTTGATTTGGAGCATGGTCTTCCTACAAAATATATAAATTTTCTGGATTATATTATTGCTTTCCGGAAACAGTATGCACTAACATATGATTCGAAATTAAGTTCAAACAGCAATACAAGCAAGGATGCATATTTTAGTACATTATTTTCAGATGCAAGGAAAAAGTATATAGTGACTGCTCTTCATGCAATGTCGAAGGATAATTTGTGGATTGATTATTTTATTAAGGTAAGAGATCAGCATTTGAAGGATAAGGAGAACTGGATTGATTTCGAAAGCCTACTAATAAAAAGTCAAGAGGTTATATGATATTGCCGTTGCATTAGTGGATGAAGCTTATTGTGAACCATGCCAGTTTAGTGAGGAAGGCTGTAGCAGGGCAGAAAGTGAAGGCACTTTGGGAATGTTTGAAAGTGCGACAGATTTTATCAAACGAATCAATTCTTTCAATCAACGTTATAAGAATGCACATATGGAGAAAGATACAGATGAAGAGGATATCTTCTCAAAGTATGAATACATTGTTAACAGTGATGGTGAGATTAATGCTATAACGTTACAAATTGTATGGACTGATTTTCAGAAAGCATTCTCCGAGGAGAATTATAGTCAGAAAGAGTTATGGAAATTTTTGTGCTCAATTATATTGGAACATGCAGAACGGGTGGCAGATGAAACTTTAGAGAAATTGCGCAAGGAAACAAATGATCCAATAGAAATTGTACGGCTTACAAGGCTGTTGAAGGAAGTGGAGAAAAGAAACGGATTGCGCTGAGTCTTCGAAAAAATTTAGCACTAAATAAGACGTTGAATTTAGCATATACAAGATGCGGTTCAAGAATGATGAATTGGACGGGGGAGAGATAAACTTATAAAATGTGGTTATAGATGATTTTAGGACTATTCCAGGTTGGAAATTAAGGTGATAATCACAGGTTTACCAACTTGCTATTTGCCGTAGTAGATGGTAAAATCAAAGTACACTGGGCAGAATATCTTTTGCCTTTGTAGTATGGCTTTGGAAGGGAGCGTGGAAAATGACAACAGCGTTGAAACTTCCAGTTGGCATCGAAGATTTTCGAGAAATTCGCCAACAAGGTTTTTACTATATTGATAAAACTAAACTGATTGAACAACTCCTTGATAATTGGGGAAAGGTGAACCTCTTTACCAGACCGCGCCGATTTGGAAAAACTCTAAATATGAGTATGCTTCGTTGCTTTTTTGAAGTTGGAGCAGATAAGATGTTGTTTGATGGTCTTTATATTTCACATAATAAACAGTTTTGCGAAGAATACATGGGAAAGTTCCCAGTTGTGTTTCTTACATTAAAAGGTGCGGAAGGAACCACATTTGAAGAAGCTAGACTTAGTCTCGCAGAACTGATTGCAGCGGAAGCAAGAAGATTTAAGTTTCTGCAGGAAAGTGATAAGCTGGATGCCGACGATAAAGAAATGTATCGTGAGTTGATTTCTTTAAACAAGGAACAAAGCCCGGCAACTTCCGTAAAACTTAGATTTTCACTTAAAAATCTATCTGAGCTACTATATAAGCATTACGGGCAGAAAACAATCGTGTTGATTGATGAATATGATGTGCCGCTCGACAAAGCCTTTCAGGATGGATACTATAGAGAAATGGTGTCGTTAATTCGTGGGTTGTTGGGCGAAACACTTAAAACGAATGATTTTTTGCAATTTGCCGTTTTAACTGGATGCTTGCGAGTATCTAAAGAAAGTATTTTTACGGGTCTTAACAATTTCAAGATTTTATCAATTACAGATGTCCGTTTTGATGAACAATTTGGATTTACAGAGGATGAAGTAAAAAAACTGTTGAATGCATATCACTTGGAATCACATTTGCCAGAAATGAAAGAGTGGTATGACGGATATCATTTTGGCGATGCGGATATCTACTGTCCCTGGGACGTAATCAATCATGTGGAGGTACTTTGCAAAGACGCAAAAGTAGAACCAAAATGTTATTGGATCAATAGCAGTGGTAATTCACTTGTAAAACGGTTCATTTCTAAAGCAAATAAAACGACGAGAGATGAAATTGAACGCCTGATTGTGGGAGAGCCAATAGAAAAGTCCGTTCGCCTTGAATTGACTTATGATGAAATAGACAATAGTATTGATAATATTTGGAGTGTGTTGTTTACAACAGGATACTTAACGCAGGTTGGAATGACGGAACAGGGATCATATAAGCTGGTCATTCCAAATAAAGAAGTGCGGGAGGTGTACAAACTTCAGATACAGGACTGGTTTGATAAGAAACTGCGTGATAATACTGAACAGCTAACAGCTTTTTGGAATTCAATCGAAGAAGGAAAGACGGAGGCAATAGAACAGTATTTAAACCGAACTCTCAGCAATTCGATTAGTGTTTTTGATACAAAAGCACCAGAGAATGAAAAGGAAAGTTCCTATCACACCCTTCTGGTGGGGCTATTAACAGGAAATACAGACTGGGTGGTTAGGTCAAATGTGGAAGCTGGAGAGGGTTTTGCTGATATCATTGTTGAACCGGAAGACCCGGATGCAGGTATTATCTTCGAACTTAAATATTCAAAAGAAGCGACTGGATTGGAGAAAGCCTGTGAAAAGGCAATTGAACAAATCAAGAGTCGAAGATATTCTGAGTATCTGAAAAATGATGGCCGCCACAATATGACGCTTTATGGCATCGCCTTTTATAAAAAGAGATGTAAAGCGGTAGTTGAGACAATAAAAGAAGTATGATTGAAATGTAATTGTTTTTTGATAATCAATCCGTTATACTATAAGCATAGTATAGCGGATTCTTTTTATTGAATCTGAAGAGTTATTGTGAGGTAGGAATATGAAGCTTAATTCGATAACATTGCAAAATTTCAAGGGGATAGACAATCTGGAAATAAAGCTTGATGGGAAGACAACAGTTATCTTTGGTGTGAATGGTGTTGGCAAGTCAACAATACTTCAGGCTATAGATTTATTATATGCAGATATCATTGCAAAATTGATGGGAACTGTTAGGAGCAAGACTGCGAAATTTCATGAGGATTATATTAGTTATGGAAAGTCTTTGGCCAGTATAAATGCAGATTTTGGCTTCGGGGATGGAGAAAGCATATGTTATGAACGGGCAATTGACAGAGCTAAAGGTGAAAAAAGAAATACAAACGCTCTTAAAAAGTTGACCGACAAGTTTCAAGTGTTATATATACAAAAAGGATACGATGATGGAAATGGCAATTGGATAGAGGAACCGGACAACAAAAATATGCCAATTTTTGTTAATTATGGGGTTAATAGAATTGTGCTTGATGTGCCGGTTAGGGCTCCTAAGGAGCAGTTCTTAAAACTTGATGCATTTGATAAGGCAATAGAGAGTACGATAGACTTTAGAAATTTATTTAAATGGTTCAGAAACCAGGAGGATATAGAGAATCAGATAAAGGTTAGAGAAAATCCGGGATACGAAGATAGTAGTCTTGTGGCAGTTAAAAAGGCAATGCTAGCGATGCTGGATGGATTTGAGGATATCCGGATAGAGAGAAGACCTTTGGCAATGAAAGTCAAAAAAAACGGCAAGTCTTTAAAAATTGATCAGCTATCGGATGGAGAAAAGTGCACGATAGCTTTGTTTGGAGATTTAGCAAGAAGAATGGCATTAGCAAATCCGGAGAAAGAGAATCCATTAGAAGGCTCTGGTGTTGTACTCATCGATGAATTAGATTTGCATATGCATACATCGTGGCAGAGAAAGGTATTGAATGTTTTAAAAGACACATTTCCAAACGTTCAGTTTATTATTACAACGCATTCTCCACAGATTTTGGGCGAAATGGATGATTCCGTCAATTTATTATATTTGTATAACGAGGATAATAAAATTTTATTTAAGACTTATGAATCCTTTGTGGGATGGGATGCAAATGTTATTTTAGAGGAAGTAATGAATACATCTTCAGTTAATCTGGATATCAAGAAAATGATTGATGAGATGTATAAATATATTGATGATAAGAAATATAATGCAGCAGAAGAACTTGCAGATATACTGGATAAGAAAACAAATGGCTATGCTGATGGTGTTTCTAAGGCAAGAATACTTATATCAAGGGGACGAAGACGTGAAACAAATTAATAAAGATGGTGCTCCTCAATGGTTTGAACAATGGAAAACTGACTTTGTAGAAGCTAATAGCAGACAACCGCATTATAAAGTTGATTTCGCGGTCAATGATAGTGATGGAATTGAAAGAAGAAGAAAACTGCGTGAAGCTTTGATTAAGGAGCAGGGGAAAATATGCTGTTATTGTATGAGGAGAATTTCTAACAATTCAGCTCACATTGAACATTTTTATCCTCAGGAATCCTATAAAGATAGGGATTTATTGTATGAAAATATGTTTGCATCATGTAATGGAGAAGCAACACCTATATTGGAAGATGAGCATTGTGGCCATAGAAAGAATAATTGGTTTAGAGATGACATGTTATTGCCAACGGATATTGAAGTAGAGAAGGTCTTTAAGTATTCGGCAAACGGTAAAATCAGTGCTGTTAGAAATCGGACATCTTCTAATGTTGCCCAAGATATGATACATAATTTGGGGCTTGACAGTTTCCATCTCGAAAGAGACCGTAAGCAGGCAATACAGGCATCAGAAGTTTTTGATGAAGAGGACTATACGGATGATGAAATCAGAAGCTTTATAGAGTACTATTCAAATAAGAATAATGATGAATATGAGCCTTATTGCAAAGCAATTGTTGATTGCTTGGAGGAGATGCTTTGATAGATAGAAGAAAGTATTTCAGAGAAAGGGCAGAAAAGTATGATTGGATGCAGGCCCAGCTTCGCCTGATGTGTGAGTTGGCAGAGGGCAGAAGATCAGGAGAGGAAGAAGGCTGGATTTCTTCAGAAGATGTAAGAAACCACTTTAGGGCCCGTGCGAATGCAAAGATCTATGGTTAAAGGAATCGGAATTAATGATAATTTATCAACAGAATATTTGCTCAGAGAATATGACGAACTGATTTCCTGCAAGAGTTTGGGAAACTATAATTGCTGTGAAATGATATCTGTTTTTTTGTGGAATCGAAAGGAAAGGTCAGCGGCGAATATCTATACTATTTTTTCATTCGAAGAGAGGGCCGCTGTGGAGGAAACATCAGAGAATGTAGGATCATTTAAACAAATTACAGATAAGTATTCGGTTGGGGTACAAAAAAAGGTTTTTGAAGTATCAAAAGTCAGAAGTATTTTTGAAAAGCTTTGTACAGGCAGAAAAAAGCAGGTAATTGACATTGGGGATGGAGATTTACAAGTAGGGCATTTGGAAGCAGTCCCCAAAGTATTTATTCAGCAGGACAGCACCCTCGAAAAAGTGGTGAACAAAGTTCTGAAGAATAATTTTAGGAATGGTAGTTATATCATCGATTTTTTTGATATTGATAAAACGGTTTTAAATATTTGGACAACTCAAGATTTTAAAAAACTGACAGATATTATATATGATAAGATTCCGATTGATTTGTTCTCATTATCTGACAGAATGGGAAATTTTGTATTTCAGTTCCCATCATTAAACGTCAGAACATTTTACCATACGAACAAAACGGAGACAAGTCTTACCTATCATGTTGCTTTTCGAGAACAATGTGAAGTGGATGATCAATTTATATTGATGTCAGAAGGAGCATCCGACGAATCTACGGTTGCGTTTGGAACGCAAATATTTGATTCGAATGGTTGCAACGTGACATTTACAGTGGGTGATGCTTCGCGGGTTTGCAAAACTACAGTAATTGATATAAAGAAGCAGTTAATCTTGTCAAGACAGGACACAAGTTTTATAAGAGAGATGTCAACGATAATGGAAATGGGATCACAGTATGGCGAGCAACGTCTGATTTATGATGAAAAAGGTTCTGTTGTGGCGGCAGTTGAGCCTGTGTGGGCGGAGGATATTCATGTAGGGCCGCCGGTATTTCGCATGCGTGACGATTATATCAAAAAACGTCAGTATGACAGACGGGTGCAGGAATTATACAAAAGGGCTGAATTTAGGCAATATGGAAGAGGAATGCAATCACAAAAAGCATTAGACGATGTCATTATGCTGATGGATCGTGTAAAAACAGGAAAAGTTTATTTGTGGGATCCGTATCTTACAGTAGAAGATTTGTTGCATACATGGTATTTTACGAAAAGTATGAATGTAAAGCTTTATGCAATTACTTCGAGCGAAATAGCTGAGAAGAGCAAGATGTGTACAGATGATTGGATCATACAGCAACAAGAGATCATGAATAAACGTAGCAATCATTATGGAATACATGTCGAACTGCGGTGTCAGAGGGAAAATTTTGGATATCCTTTTCACGACCGATTCCTGATGAATTTGAGCGAAGATTCAAGAGAACCACAGGTGTGGTCGCTTGGTACCTCTGTAAATAGTCTTGGAAAGAAACATCATGTGATACAGAGTGTGGAGCATCCGCAGATACTTGTCGATGCATTTGAAGAATTGTGGGAAGAATTAAGTAATCCGAAATGTCTTGTATGGAAGAAGGGGACGTAATGGAGGAAAAACAAGCAAAAAAGGATGTATGGGAAATAATTGATACAATACGTTTTTCAACGAATATTGGAGAAAATGCCGGAAGAGCGGAGCGTATGTTTTTTCAGCATTTACAAGAGGGAAAGGAAAATGGTGATTTAGACAAGATATATGAATTTATAGAGGCATGTGAAAGGGGAATTGGTCGGAATACCGATCCAAATGTGAGCAAATTATTTCGAAAAGCGTTTGAGGAAGATGCCAATCGTCTATGCAGAGTGTTGGCAGAAAAGGACAGTCTTATGGATTACTGGATGTATGTTTCATCCAACTGTGGAACAGACATGATTGTTGCATTTACCAGAATGGAGGTACCATATCCTTGTTTTTATTATGAGTGTGCCAGAGTTTTACTTGAAAAGAGGCAAGAAGATGTGCAGTGTGAAGAGGGCGTTATTGCAGCAACCAAAAAGCTTTCATCGGTAGATTTGAAATTATGGAAAAGATGGCTGGTTAAGAATGAAAGTGATTCGCGTTGGCAGAAACTGGTCTTTCGTGTTCTTTCGCAAGTTGATCCAGTGGCTTTGAATATCTATGTACAGAATATACAGCTGGATATAGCACTACAGACAGGCGCGCGCAATGTTCTGGCTCAGAATTTTGAGGATTTACCGGAAAAATCAAGAAAATACATTTTATCACATATTGGAAGTGAAATTACAAATCGCTGGAATGAATTGATAGAGGAAAAGAAAAAGACGTTTCAGACAGCCGACCGTCCATTATTTACATCATATTTTATTCTTGTTTTATATTCCATTCAGGAAATGGTAACGGATAAAGAAAAATGGAAAGATGCATTTATCAAGAGTGTAAAAATACTTGAAGATGATATGTATCGATGGTATGCCAGACAGATAAATATGCAAAGTGTTTTCTTTTATGATATCACGCAGATTTATTACCTTCTTATGGTAGGACAAGAATGCGGGCTTATTGATCCAAGTGAAGAATTGAGTGAATATATAAGAAGAGCGCTGCTGATTATGGGGCAGTATGAATATTTTTGGAGAGTGTGCGAAGAGCAAAAGGTTGATATAGAGAAAAAATTGAAATTAAATTTTTGAGGTATTATATACGATTGATATTATGGCATATATGCCATATAATAATGGATGTTATAAGGGCTATCGTAGATGCTCGTACTTCTCAGAATATGACTCAGAAGGAGCTGGCGGAACGTACTGGTATTTATCAGGCAGATATCAGCAAGCTTGAGAATGGAACAAGGAATCCTTCTGTTAATTTACTTAAAAGATTAGCGGATGGTATGGGAATGGCTCTTGAGATTGAGTTTGTACCAAAACAGAAAGCGTGATTAATAAAAGGTTGAAAAAGTCGGCATAGCCGGCTTTTTTCTAATGCTCAAAACTTTAATGCGTTAATTTGTGATAGAGAAAATATGTTCGGAAATTATTGGCAGAAATAGTGACGCTTGATATATTCAAATTATGCATAAAACAAAGAGGGGGATGTAAATAATGATGAGTGTTATGGGATTTGAAAATTCGGTACTTTTAAAACAATATGTGGTATTTGATGATTCGATGCAGATAAAAAAGAGTCGTGAAAGGATAGACTTCACAGAGCTTAAGCTGGAAATTGATGTAATGCTTCCAGTTGGATGCATGAAATAATTTACTGCGGGACATTTCCAAAATGAGAAAAAATGAGGTAAATAAAATAAAAGTTTCCGATATGGGAAAATAATTTGATGTTCTGCGTATAATATGCTAGACTAGGAAAAAAGGAGGAATGCAGATATGGTTGAACGAAAAGAATACCTTGATCAGCTTTGGGCATGGAAAGATGAGCAGCAGATTAAGGTCGTGACAGGAATCCGTCGCTGTGGAAAGTCTGTACTTCTGGAGCAGTATCAGCAGAGACTTTTAGCGAATGGAGTCACACCAGAACAGATTATTTCTATTAATTTTGAAAATCTGGATTACGAACCGTTAAAAGAATATATGAAGCTGTACAATTATCTCAAAGAACGCTTGTGTGCCGATAAGATGACATACATTTTTTTGGATGAGATTCAGGAAGTTTCCTCGTTTGAGAAAGTAGTTGACAGTCTTTATATCAGAAATGATGTGGATATTTATATTACAGGTTCCAACGCGTACATGTTGTCGAGTGAACTTGCAACACTTTTGTCGGGACGGTATACCGAGATTAAGATGCTGCCACTTTCTTTTCGCGAGTATATTTCTGTGACGGGTATGGAGAAGGAGGAAGCTTTTGCAGAGTTTATGAAAACTGGCGGAATTCCGTATGTGGCGGCAATGAACCGCACGGATGAAAAAATAGATCAGTATTTGGAAGGAATCTACAACACCGTCATCGTAAAAGATATTGAGCAGCGGCAGGCAAGAAAAGAAAAAGAGGATGGAAGACGAAAAATCACTGATATTGCGTTACTAAAGACAATTGCCCGGTATCTGGCAAGCGTCATCGGTAGCCCGGTGTCTATGAAAAGCATAACCGATTATCTGATTTCATCGGGAAGAAAAGTGTCCCAAAACACAGTCAGTGATTATGTTGAAGCCTTGACAGAATCATTTATTTTTTATCCTGTGGAGCGGTTTGACATTGTGGGAAAGCAGCTTTTAAAGGTCAATAATAAGTTTTATATGGTAGATATGGGAATTAGAAACCACATCCTTCCGAGAAAACGATATGATCTTGGATTTACAATTGAGAACATTGTGTATCTTGAATTGTCACGAAGGGGAGGTAAAGTCAATATCGGGAAATACGGTTCTACAGAGGTTGACTTTGTGATGCAGAAGGAAGGCGTACTCACTTACTATCAGGTGACTGCCGACATGACAGTAGAAGAAACCTTTGAGAGAAAAATGAGGCCACTGCGGAGCATTCAGGATAATTATGAAAAGATTGTTCTGACGCTGGATCGTTTTTCACTTGGAAATTACGATGGTATAAAAGTTGTGAATGTCATAGATTGGCTTTTGGAGTGAATATGGATTATTTTAATCGCGCTGAAACGAATCGAAAGGAAATGTAATTGTTTTTTGATAATCAATCCGTTATACTATAAGAATAGTATAGCTTCGGAAAGGAGCATGGAAAATGGCAACGGCATTGAAACTTCCAGTTGGAATCGAAGATTTTAGAGAAATTCGCCGACAGGGTTTTTACTACATTGATAAGACAAAACTGATCGAACAGCTTCTTGATAGCTGGGGAAAGGTAAATCTTTTTACAAGGCCTCGCCGTTTTGGTAAGACCTTAAATATGAGTATGCTCCGATACTTTTTTGAAATCGGAACAGATAAGACATTGTTTGATGGACTTCACATTTTACAAAGAAAAGATCTTTGTGATGAATATATGGGGAGATTTCCGGTTGTGTCCCTTACGCTTAAAGGCGTGGATGGACTGACCTTTGAAAAAGCAAAAAATAAATTGCTAAAACTTGTTGCACTTGAAGCAGATCGATTTGATTTTTTGAAAAATAGCGACAAGTTAACTGATAATGAAAAACAAAGATATGGTGCGCTTATCCGAATGCAAGACGGAAAATACGCAATGGACGAAGATACACTGGAATCAGCACTCCAGACATTGTCGGAGCTGTTGTACCGCCACTACGGACAGAAGGTAATTATCCTTATTGATGAATATGATGTTCCTCTGGATAAGGCGTATCAAAATGGTTACTATAGAGAGATGGTATCAATGATTCGTTCGTTGTTTGGAGAGGCTTTGAAAACAAACGAATTTTTGCAGTTTGCGGTATTGACCGGTTGTCTGCGTGTCTCGAAAGAAAGCATTTTTACAGGCCTGAACAATTTTAAGATTTTTTCTATAACGGATGCACGTTTTGATGAGCAGTTCGGCTTTACAGGAGATGAAGTCGAAAAAATGCTGAAAGATTACCAGTTGCAAGCGCATCTGGCGGAAATGAAGGAATGGTATGATGGATATCATTTC
>ERZ781272.919-NODE-919-length-13741-cov-3.700351_pt1 | contig 13741 bp, 10 predicted proteins | sample MGYA00375850_ERZ781272 | MGnify/ENA primary metagenome ERZ781272 (study PRJEB29790, sample SAMN06051246) | human gut metagenome | host: Homo sapiens | place: USA: Cincinnati, Ohio | collected 2013-06-21 | study: EMG produced TPA metagenomics assembly of the Gut...
ATTTACACTTTAAATTATGCTCTTCATTAGCAATTCTAAAATATCCAGCCACATCAATTTCCTTATCTCCACATCTTCTTTTATATGGCTTTGTATACGTTATATCTATTCCACACAAGATGCATTTTAAGTTTCTTTTCATATAGTCTTTAATATCGTTTAAATTTACTTCCTTACCTTCATAAGAAGCTATCTTCATCTTAATCCCCATAAATTTCCTCCATTAAATTATAGTTGTTAACTCGCTTCAATAAACTATAAATTCCTATATAAATATATCCTATAATTTATATGCATATATCTTTTATACTCCACCCCTGTGTAACTAACTTATTAATAAGTTCTTCTGTAACATCTTCTTTCCTCATAGCCATACATACTAATTCAGTAGCTCTACTCAACGCCACATATGATAAATACAATCTCTTTTCATCTCTCTTTCCAATTTTCTTAGGTCTCTCATTTATAAGATACGGCAAAATTGATTTTAAATTGTAATCATAATTAAATGTTTCTAATAGTAATGTTGCTTGATGGGTTTGTCCTTTTACACTGTGTATTGTATCTAAAATTATATTTATATTAAATCCGTCGTCATCATTATATCTAAATACATTATTGCTATTTATATCATCAATCTCTTCTTCGGTAGTTTGACTCTCTATAAATAGCTTTATATCTTCATTAATATTTTCTAAGTTTCCTATAGGTTTTATAATTTCGATCGTTTGCTTGCATATATTTGTCCACTCTAAATCTTCGCCTAAAATTAAGTCTTTACTCCAATTTAAAATTGTCTTATTGAATTCCAAATAATCTTCTATTTTTTCTTTTAACTTTTCATTTAATGTCCTAGAGTTATATGGTTGTCCTTCTTTCGATTTAAAGCCTGCTATCCATAATATGCTTAATATTCCTTCTTTAATTTTATCTGATACAGAATTAATTGCTATGCTGTTATCACCTATAATACTTATGACATTTTGAGCTTGAATAAAATACCCTTTATAATTTTTAGGTCTTTTCTTACCCAAACTCTTTCTATTATACTCTTTAAAATAGCTACCTATAGAATATTTATTAGGATCTTCATTCTCTTTTCCTACTGACCCTATAGCATAAAATGAACCTTCATTCAAATCCATTTCTTTTATTAGTTTACAGTATTCAATTAGTACTCTATCTTTATTCTCATCATCAAAAAGAAATATAGTATTACTACAATTTTTTCTTAATACATTACCCACCAAATTTTCATCTCTGTTAACTGCAACATTCTTACATAGCATCGCTATACTAGTGCTCATTCTATACGACTTGCTTATATTTAATGTTTTCTTATTTAAATTTTCCCATACTATAGATTCTATATCACCAACTTCTCCATAAATAGATTGATTCTTATCTCCAATTAACTGAATAACAGATTTATTAAAAATTTTATAAAGTAAATCTAACTGATGATTGCTTGTATCCTGCATTTCATCAATGAATACTATAGGGAATCTTTTTGAGATTACTTCACTTAATTCCTTAAATGATTCAAGATATTTATTAGCTAATGAATATGCATCATAAAATGTGATATACCCTAAAGTGGTAATCGCATTTTTAAAATTTTTAGCATCTACATACGAATCAGCATCTTTCCCACAATAAAATGGTTTCTCCTTTCCATTATCGTATATACACAACCCTAAATCATTATAACTATATCTTAATTTTTCTAACCCTATATTGTAATCCCCGTTGTTCTTTCTACCAATAAATGACCTAGTACCATATTTCAATAAAGTATTACTGTGTTTCCTTACAATCCTATTGTATTGCTCATCATCTATACATACTATTTTTTTCTTCATTAGCTTGTTATAAGCTGGTATTGCTAGATACTTGTCTATAAAACTTTGTATTGTTCCTACATAATTAGGATATGCTAAAACCTTACTTGAGTATTTCCCTAAAGTTTTTTCTATTTCTTCTCTAGCAGCATTAGTATGTGATAGTACACATATCCCCTGACTGCTAGGTAATTTCTCTGACAACATTGCTAGTTTAGCTATTAATGTTGTAGTTTTACCGGCACCAGGACAAGCAATTATATTGCAATTACCTAATTCTTCAAGAACCATCCTAACTTCATCATCACGAAAATTTTTCCCCATAATCCTTTCAATATTATATATATCTTCATCAGTAATTGTTATGCTATCTATCATCAGCTTGTCCCTCCAATTCTTTATCATTAGAGGTGACATACTTAATAGCATTAACTAAATATGTAGGCAACTTGTCTATAATCTCATTATACCTTTTGTCTTTAACTATTTTCTCTTGATTTAGTAATTCAATAAAATATTGTACTGCTATAGCTTTTGATGCTTTACCTTTATATAATGGCTCATATACATTACATGCAATTTGTACATCACTAATTCCATCATTCTTCCATTGGTTATATTCCTGTTCGGAAGATAGTTTAATTACATTTATTTCATCATCAGCTAATGTTTTGTTTTTACTTTTTTCATTCTTAGCTATTTGAATAGCTTTATGCATTAACATTCCAAAACCACAATATGCAATGTCATATTCAAGAGTCCAATAATTTGATACAAATGTCTTAACACTTCCCCCGGCAGAACGTTCCACTTTTTTATTTTCTTCCTCTTTCAATTGTACTTCTGTATAATCATTCTTAGTTTTTCTTCCATCCTTTAGATAAACACTAGCCTCATAAGGAGGTATATCCAAATCTGTTACACAAGCTACTCTAATGTCAACTATTCTACCATCTTCACGCTGAAATACCCTTGAGTATCTATATAACCCTGTACTCCCAACATTTACAATAGATACTCCATATTTAGATAATGACATCCCTATTGCACTAGCTATCGCAGGCAGCAATAAATTTTCTCCATCTCCCTCTACCAGTAGCACTCCTCTTGCAAAAAATAAATTTGCTTTAGTTGAATCTAAAAATCTCTCTAAAAAACTATAATCTGATTTGTCTAACTTTGTAAATCTACTTCCCATAGGAAAGGCATCTCTTCCCTTAATTAAAATTAAATTTTCTAGTTTTACTTTCGATGCCAGATTAGGGCTATGAGATGTCATTATAACTTGTATATTCCCCTCTCCCCTCTTTGTAGATTGATTTTCAAGAAACTCTATTAATCTCATTTGTAGTTGCGGATGTAAATGTGCTTCTGGTTCCTCAATTAATGCCAATGGTAAAGCATATACGTTTGAGTTCTGTAATAGTAATAATTCCGTTGCCATAAATAGTAGGTTATTCATACCTAAACCATGCTTTGTATTATAGTCATAAACTAACTCATCACTTAGTAATAATTGAAGCTTTTCTAATATACTCTTTAACTTTGGTTCTGTTATTCCTATGCTTGCCTTAATTGGATCATCTCCAATTAAAAAATTATCTAAATATTCATCTTGAAGCGTAGCTACGCACTCATTTATTACTTCATGCTCCCTTATTTTATTATTTGCATTCTTAATTATGTTAATTATTGTTCCCTCTACATTTTCATCTTGTCCTCTCATAGCAGGATATGAGGATAAGATTTGTGATAATCTTGACCCCCTTTTTGCTGCTAATTCCTGTTCAGCATCCCTTAGAGGTTTCAAATATGTTGATTTTAATAATTCCTTCACATCATTCTCTAGCTGATTTCCTATGTTATTATTTCCAGCTTTAATATTACAAATCACTTCTCTCATTGTTCCATGAATTGCATAATCCAACTCCCTTCTTTCTGCTTCTAACCAAACACTTAATGTATATTCCAATTTACCATCAGTTACTTTTTCAACTGATATCCAATCTAAAAATAAAGCTGCTTCCTCCTCTGAAAATCCTTTAAATTTGCACTCTATTCGTATATTTTTTGCCTTTCCATTTTCACTCACATTAAAATCATCGGATGTAAGATAGAGTTTATCATTATCTTTTGTACCTAGCACTAGCCTTATTGCATCAACTATAGTGCTTTTTCCCTCATCATTTTCTCCTACTAATAAGTTTAGTGTAGAATTAAACTCTAGCTCTAAATTCTTTTTGTCTTCTTTACTACCATATACTTTATAATTCTCAATACTTATATTTGATAGATACATAACTACTCCTTTTTATTCACAATAATATTCCTCTTATATCTCTAACCTTTACCTTAATATTTTGTTATAATAATATAATTCTGTAATATTATGTTACACCTTAGTTATTCTTAGTTCAATATAATTACAATATTTTAAGTATTTTCTACTATATCGAATGTATACTTGCATTTTCTCTATATAATAATATTTATCTATTTTATTTAATTGCAATCAATACCACTTATTAGATGATTTTATATTTAATTCTACAATCTTATCGTAATAAATCTCATAATAAAAAGGCTACAAATTCCTATGTAATAAGAATTCGTAACCTTCCTGTACTATATTCTACTGTACAATTGAATATTATCTTCTTTATACTAGATAATTGTTTCTAGCTCCATTTTATTTATGGCAATTAACCTACTTAAAAAAGGCTAGTACATAACTTTTGACTAGCCTTTCCTTATCTCATCACAATATAACTCATCCATTTTTTCAATAAATTCTCCCCATGAAGGATTTATCTTTTTATCATTTTTAGTTAAATAATATAAATACTTATAAATATATCTTAACTTTTCTGTATCTCCTATGCCATTCTTTACAAAATAATAAATTACTTCATATGGCTTAATAGCAGAGACTTCTTCTAAACTTGTTTCTAGTTTTTCTGCATCTTCAACCAATCTTATTGCGTTTGAATCATGGGAGCAGAAATACAATAATTGCTTTGTAGCAATGTAAGATAGTGATTTTACTTCACCTCTATCATCTCTGTTATCTATAGTTGGATTATAATTAGTATACTTTGCAATTTTTGATTCTATTGTCGCCCTAACTATTTGCTCTTGCTCAGTTAAGTTTGAATCATAATAAATATATATGCTTGGCGGTATATCATTCTTTTTATTTTCAATTAATGTTTTTATACTATTAGATTCAAACTCCCTATAAACAGCCTCATGTATACCTATAGGCTTAAATGTGTCAATAAATGGTTCTATCCAATACTTCTTATAAAATTCAAAGGGTACTGCTTTAATGCCACTATTTTCTTTTGATCTATCAGGTGGAATAAATATATTAGCATCTATCAAAAATATTTGATTTTTATTTTCTAAAACTGATACAACCCCTAGATTTTTATGTTGTAAGTTTACATCTTTAAATTTCATTCTTCAGCTCCAAACATCTCTTCCATTTCAGCTATATCGTCCACATCAACATCTTCTACAACACCGAAATCATGTATTTTTTTATCAAACATTTCAAGAGATTCAATAAAATCTGATAACGCTATTATCCCATCTTCATAGTTTCTAACTACTGTTTCAAGATCACTTCCGTCAACGCCTTTTTTCATAGTCTTTGAATTTAACAATTTAAATATTTCAGAATTGATACTAAGGCCTATAATATAATATTCATCATTTTCATTTCTAGTAGGCTCATCAAATAACTCAGTATATTGCTCTCTTGTTATAGCATTTATTTCTAATAGTCTTTTAACAATAGCTTTATATGGTAATCTATATTCACAATGAATCCTTGCTATTAATCTAAGAAGAGTTGAATGCTTCCATTTATACAGCTGTAGCTCTCCGTCATTTACTTCTTTTATTTCTTTTTCTAATTTATCTGTTGGCAATAGAAACTCAGCTGCAAATCTATTAGCCTTCAATTCTCTTATAGATTGCTTGTCATTTGATATTCTGCATAAATGAACGCTTGACTCCTCATAATAATGATACAGCTCATGCCCTAAAGCAAAAATTTGATTGTCGTAATAGTCATTTGTGTTTAATCCAATGAATTTAGTTTTGCAGTTATCTTCCTTAATGCACACATAAACTGCTGAAAAGAACAACTCATCAGTATCACTATTTTCTATAGGAACATATATTAACTTAATTCCTCTTTCTCGAATAAATTTTAATATATTATCTCCCATAGGAGCTGTACCAATATCTAATTCTCTTCTTTTCTCTTTTGCCATTTCAGACAACTCATAAATCTGTTTTGAGGACAAACTATTATTATCCATTGTAAACTCTCCTTAATTGTTCATGCTTTTTTAAACAAAGCATCATGGAAATCATAGTTTCTAGTCCTTTTCTTTCCTCAACAGTTCTAGCTTCACCTCTCATAGCCATAAATACATCTTCTGTTTGCTTATCTTCTAGTATACTGTCAAAATCTATATCCAATACATCTAGAAGCTGCTGCAGCTGGTTTAGAGATGGAACAGTTTTACCTAATTCTATCCTACCTATAACTTGTCTGTTAATGCCTGTTAATTCACCTAATTGATCTTGCGTCATATCTTTTTCTTTTCTTCTTTTTGAAACTACTGATGATAATTTTTCTAAATCTATTTTCTTCATAATTACATTCACCTCACATAAAATGATATTATTTATACCATATATTATGCCTATCTTTGATTTAATGATACAATAAATATCTATTTTTTTCAATAATATTGCTAAAATTAAATTAGTAATTATTAATTAGTATCATAATATTTGTGGGAGTTTATTTACTCCCACTCTACTATTGAATATTATCTTGACTTAATAACTGCTTGTTATTGAGGCTTTTATTATTTATTTTACTTATATTATTTGAGATGATTTATGTATTTAAAAGTTAATAGAATCATTTTAGAATCATAATAATTATATGGTTTCAGTTAAAATCTTAAACTATTACTTATGAATAATTATAATTTCTTGCCTACCTAATTAATTCACTTATACCATCACTATTTTATTTTATTCTGTATATTACAAGTAGTAATATACTGTTTATAATTGTTTCTTCTCTCCTAAGGTGACTTTAAATGAGTTACATTAATTCTAGATCTAAATATTTACCTATATTTTACTAATTTTTACCTTCTTAATAACCTATTAAAAATACGAATATTTGTAATAGGTTATTCATATATTATTACATTTCAATTTTTCCCTTTATCATATCATAAACAAACTCTGTTATTTGTCTATATTCTCTGTCTTTATCATTACTAGCATAGATATTCCCATTATTTTTAGGATATGTAATTAGTGCCGCATCACTATCTCCAAATAGTAATTTCCAATAGCAATCCCTTACAATTATAGGTAATCTCTTTGTGTCCTCTGGCATATTTAAAATTTTTTCAAATTCGTACATACAATAGTCTGACGCAAAATAATCTGAACTGATAAGCATAATAAATATATTAGATTCCTGAAACGCCTTATCTATCTGCATATTATAATTACTACCAGCTTCTAAAAGACGATCATCCCAAATTGTTGCTTTAACTTTATAATTTAAAATTGCTAGATGTTTTTTTAATTCATCTTTATAATTTTCATCCTCATGAGAATAAGAAATAAATATCTTGGGAATAAAAGTTTCTTCTCTTCCTTTCAATATACTATTTAAGTAATTCTCAACTTCAACTTTATCCTTATTCTTAGGTATTACTTTACTTATTTCCTGCCTGTATTTTTCAATGACCTTTTTACTCCTACCTTCATTTAGTACTATAATTCCTTGCAAAATATAGTTTTTCTGATATCCAACTATATCATTAAAATCCTCCATATTAATATCAAGTGATTCAGTCTTAGTTAAGAAAAGTATATTGTTCCATTTAGAATCATTCCATAACTTAGTTGATAATGATGGACTCTTAATCTTTGTTAATATTAAAGCCACAGCGAATAACTTTTTTCCTTTTACAAAAAATGCAATATCTCCATCACTTAATTGAGCTAATTTCTTTTCATTTATTCCATTTGCTCCACTTGCATTACCCCATATTCTAACTTGGTGCATTTCATCAACACATAATTTATATAAATCATTTCTATCTAAAAAATCAATTAATTCACTAATATCTTTGCCATTATTTATTGTTTTATCATAATGTAACTGAGCTTCATTACTGCCTACTGGTAGTAGAACTATTCTTTCCATCATTCTTCCCTCTATTCATAATAACCATAATTTACTCTTATAGAATAATTATCAAAACTTTTTTATTCATAATGCTCTAACATAAAGACATAAATGCTTGATAATATTTAGTATCCAATATCATTTGACTATAAGATATTGGATACTAAATATATTCTAACTTTCAGAAAATACATATTTTTAAGTATATAATTTTCCTAACATTAATTAGAATTAAAGCTCCCATTTATTTATGTTCCTTATCCTATAATAATCAAATATTTTTTATACAATTCACTACTACTTTTACCAACTTCTCAGGATCAGTTTCTTCCTTTAGGTCCTTTATGAAATCATGCAAATATGTATAATGGTCTATTTCTTTAAAAATACTATCATAAATGTAAGAAGCTGCTCCACCTGTTACTCCCACTGGAATAATATATCTTCCACTTTTCTTTGCTATTTCAAATTCTTCAATCATACCATTTGCTATTTGAACCTTACCATCATCTGACTTCTTATTACCAAAAATAAATACTGCAACACCGCATTGATCAATCATATCTTCTCTATATCTTGTCCATTTTTCTTTTAATGACCCCTCACCTGATTCAGATTGCGGAAATGGCCTCAATAGTAAATATTCTGTAATATGTTTATATTTGCTATTCATAATTTCCTCTAAAGCTCCATTAATAACCGAACTTCCTATTCCCAATCCAAATCCGGATATAATTTTATAATTTGAACTTACTAAATTTTTAGATAAGTTATGTGAGAATAATGCTATGCTTTTATCATTCCACCCTTGAGGTGCCTCATATACACTTCCAGATATGAAAACATTTCTCATTTTACAACGTCTTTCAACCTTTTGTAGTATTTCTGTTATTTCGGAATAATCATCAAGCATAACAGCTTGTATCCCATAACGTTGCAGATCTTCGATAACTAATTCTTGTTTTGCTTTATTATATTGAAATGATTCTTCAGCTTCTCCTTCTCGTTTCTTTATCTTTTCAATAAAACAAAAATGATTTCTTACTGAAGTTCCAAGCAAAACTCTTATTCTAGCTAAAATATAATTCATGTTAGGATCATCAAAACTAAAACCTATAAATAGAAATGTTTTAGAAATAAGATCACCTTGAAGCGAAGTTATATACAATGGATGTGTACTACTATATGATTCATAATCATCTTTGAGTAAAACTGTTGCAGAAGGATTCATAACATCTCCATGCATCTTATATACTACCGCATCACGATTTACTATGTTATTTGCTAAACTATCTTCTGTAATCTTAACATCTGGCTTCCTATTATTATTTTCAAGTCCACGTTCAATTAAGTTATCATAATTGGTTGTCCAATATGTTGATATTGGTAATCGTGTCAGTATATCAATATTAGTATTATGTTTTGCTTCCTTTGTAAACTCATTAAGAATAGCTTGATTTACATTTCCTCTATTTCTATGTTTATTAAAATAATATTGTGCAACTGCTAGCAAATCATGTTCTTTATTTAAGTCTAATTCTATATCTTCTGCAAATGGCTTTATTAATTCTCTCCAATTTATATATCCAGAGGGCCTAGAAAGCCCTGCTCCTGCAAAAACTGCTGCATATCCTGCTTCAATAGCCTTTGCATATTCTTTAATGAACGTATTAATTGAACATGCCATAATATTCCTCCCACAAATTAATTATTAAGTCTATGTATTTCATAATCGTCTATATTTTCATTTATTTCAACTGCAATATCTATATATTTGTTAACATCTTCAATAAAATCATCCCACTTAACACTATAAATATAAGATGAATAACCAGTATATACCGTTTTAGTACTGCATTCTTTCTGAGTTTTATTCTTTTGATTAAACATATTCTTTTGTAAAATTTTAAACAATATTGGTGTATTTAGCATTCTACATGTGCAAGTTCCACAGCTATTGTCCTCAATATAGTAACTGTAACTTCCATATTCATCAGGAAGAACTACTGCTAATATTGCATTAGTAGAACTTGTTCTTCCATTTCTAGTATGTTCTTTTAATGAATAAGATATTTCCCAAGGTATCCATTGGTCTTCTTCTAGTGCAAAATAATCTTTCATATTTTTTGAAATTAAAACTATAGTTACACTACTGTCATATATCTTATCACGTAGTTTAGATGCAATTGTACTTTCTTTAAAATCACTTAAATCTTCCCCATCTTTTTCACCTTTGTTTATATGATCCTCCCCTATTTTTTCCTGTAATATATCTACATAATCTCTTACTTTAGTATCATACTTACCATTTACCATTTTAACACTATTATCAGCATATTTATATGATACAAATATTTTTCTCCCCATACCATACCATCTCCCATTATAATTTATAATACTTAAAATTTATAATTTGGCATTGCAACAACTGAATATTCAATATCATTTTCAGTTATATCATCAAAATTCATAAACTTAATATTATTCATCTTAATTTTTAGATGTGTTCCGATTTCTATGTTGTCCATTGTAATTGTTTTATTCTCATTACATACTACAGCCGGTGCAATATAAAATTCTTTTTGTCTTTCTAATTGCTTTTTAAATATAGCTAGATTGTTTCTAAACATATCGATATCCATATATTGATATCTTGAGATCACTGTATATAATGTTTCGTCCATTAAAAATCCTTGTTTTTCTGATCTTTTTATACATTCATCCATATTAGTGGTTATGTGTACAAAATACCCATCTGCAATACCAACATTCTTTTTTTCAATGATAGAGATTTCTATATCTTTAAATACATCTTCACCACAAAGCTTTTTCCAATCTTCAAATATCTTACTTGCACTTTCTTTATCTTTGTATAGTAGCGCCATTAAAGGCGGAGCTTCATTCTCTGGATCAAACATATATGCTACACCACTCCACTTAGCTTTATCCCAAGCCTTTAAGTCAATCATCGACGTAACAAACATGTTTTTTCTTTCTTTTGGTTGTAATATATTCTCCTCTACCTGGCCAAGTGGCGGCTTTATAGTATTTTTTATACCTTTTAGTCTATTGCATAGCTTTTTAAAGTCCTTTTCCCTATCTACATAATAATATGTTGAACTTTGTAGCGGCTTTAGTATCTTTGTTGTACTATAATCATTAAATACTATTGGTATAAACTTCGTGTTGTTACAACATGATTCATACAAATGTTGATATATAATATTTAACTCCCAATTTACACCTTTTCCTTCTCCTGATTTAAAAGTCATTACCTTATCATAGTACAACTGTGTACATACTATAAGTACATAATCTGAATTCTCAATTTGATTATCCATCCATCTTGGCCATCCTTCTGGTGGACTCTCCTCATATTGATCAATATTTGCTTCTATGTTATGCCTTCTTAAGGTATTTGAAAACTCTAATATCTTATCTGAAAATTGTTCCGTATCATGAGCATATGATATAAATACCTTTGGTATAGCCATATATATCCCCCCCTTAATCCCCATTTATAAAATATTAATTGAATAATTCTCCCTTAAATGCTCTCTGCATTAGTGAATTGAAGTTATTCTCTAACTCTTTTAAACTCTCTTCCATTTTAAATTTCAATTTGTCGACTTGCTTAACAAAGTCTTCAAATTGGTTTTGAAGTTCTATTGGTGGTAGTGGAATATTTAATTTCATTAATCTTTCCTTTGATATATTAGACATAGACTTCGCAGAGCCGTTAGATAATGCTTTAATATTTTCTCTAAAAAAATCATGATTAATTAACTTCCACAGGTAGACCTTATTACATTTTTCATTTGTATTAAGTCTGAATATTAAGTCAGGCATCATTAATTTAGGAGAAGTTTCATAAACATAAGCACTCATTCCTACTAATTCTGGAGTGTTTTTTCTTGTAAATAATAAATCTCCCTTTTTCACTTCAACGCTTCCAACAAATAAATCTTCACCTGTTAGTGCCTTATTTTCTGAAGGATTATATGTTCCACATGTTACAGCACTTAATTTTAATATAGCTGGATATTCGCCTTCTCTACTAAAGTTTTCACATACAAAACTTTTTCCATTTTCAATATTAATTAAACACTTTGAAAGTTCTTCAACTACCCATCCCTTTGAATTGGTAGCAGGACTCCCAAACATCTCGATAAATCTCGATTTGACTAATTCATCTAATAACTTAATAGCTTCTTTTCTCTTTTCTAAAGCCTTTTCACCTTTTTCTAAAATATGAGCTATTTTCTTTTGAGTTTCTAATGCTGCTATTGGAATATAAATGCTTAATAGTTGTTTTGGACTTATGTTTGGTTGTGCACATCCACTTGCCATTATTTTAATTTTATTTTGGACAGATTCAGACCTTAGATAATAATATAAATAATTATTATCAAGAGTCCCTTCATCAATTACTTTAAATCTACCAACACGTTGATTTAACAAAGCATCATTATTACTTCTATATATTGCTAGTTTTCCTGTAGTTGCTCCAGACATAGCTATTAATATATCTTGATTCTTTATAAGATACTTCTCAAAGTTTATATTTTTAATATCATATCCAATGTTATAATCTATTTCTACATTACCATCCACAATATTCCCTATTCTAATAATGGGAGTTTGATTCTGTACAAATTCATCACTTTTAAATGCATACCCACCATCAATACTTACAACTTCGCTTAATTCCTTTAACGATACTTCATTAGAAATATTAAATTTCATACTACTTCACCATTCCCTTTATCGCAGCTATATCTTCTAAAATAGACTTTTCTAAAGCTTCAATCTTCCCCAATATAACCTCTGGCTTTTCATATGCTACTTCTTCATATTCTATTTGCTTATACTTATTTATAGAAAGATCATACTCATTTCCAGCTATATCTTCCTTCTCAACCCAAAACCACTTATCCTCTTCAGCAGGTTCTAAAGTATTATCCTTCTTTATCGCTCTCCACTTTTCAATTATATCTGGAATATCTCCATCATTATCGAGCTTATTTCTCTTGTCATCTAGTGAGTATCCATCACTTTGCATATCATAGAACCATACTTTGTTTGTTTCCCCACCCTTGGTAAATATAAGTATAGCTGTAGATACTCCTGCATATGGCTTAAATACCCCTGAAGGCATGGATATTACACCCTCTAGTGCATTTTCTTCTACTAAACTTTGTCTTATATCCTTATGTGCCTTAGTAGATCCAAATAAAACTCCATCCGGTACTATAACAGCACATCTTCCACCTAAGTCTAATATTCTATTTATAAGCTTCATAAATAATAATTCAGTCTTAGTTGTTTTAGCTCCCTTTGCAAGAGTTGGATTTATGTCGCCCTCATCTATGCTTCCTTTGAAAGGAGGATTTGCTAATACTAAAGTATACTTATTTTCTTCTTCATATCTCTTGGATAGAGCATCCATCTGTCTAACATTAGGATTATCTAAGCTGTGAAGCATAAGATTCATTGAAGCTATTCTAACCATTGATGGGTCAAAATCAAAGCCATAGAACATTCCACTTCTAAAATGATCCCACTCCTCATTGCTCATCATATCTCCAATTCTATTGTGAAGATTTCCTTCTTCCTCAGTAAATATGCTTTCTGGTCTTGTATATTTTTCAAGTATATA
>ERZ781272.922-NODE-922-length-13719-cov-2.902664_pt1 | contig 13719 bp, 10 predicted proteins | sample MGYA00375850_ERZ781272 | MGnify/ENA primary metagenome ERZ781272 (study PRJEB29790, sample SAMN06051246) | human gut metagenome | host: Homo sapiens | place: USA: Cincinnati, Ohio | collected 2013-06-21 | study: EMG produced TPA metagenomics assembly of the Gut...
TATCCTGCCGAATCGGCTGTGTCATTGCCTCATAATCTGCTTCCTGCAGATATCTGTGCAGATCATTTTTCGGATAATCCTTTGCATTTTCTGCATAGCGCATAATCGCCTGGGCCATACCTGACTGGTAGGATTTGTCCAAATCGTTTGAGAACAATAATACCGGGAAGAAAACCTCATCCTCTTTTGTAAAGGATAAAGATTCTTTCCTGTCCAGATATGCCAGTATGTACGGCAGTTCATTGACAGCAAGCTTTCTGCACCGCTCCAGATATTTATCCAGATTCATAAGATTTTCAATCCGGTAAGCAATGCTGCTGATGTATCTGTGTCCTTTTTCATCCTCAAACAGCATCACATAATCTTTGGTATATAACTGAAAATAGGCTGTCTGATCTGTGACCGGTACGATCTGTGGTTCTTTTAACTGTTTCTGATATATGATCACACGGACAATACGCGCATCAAATACATTCAACTTATGTGTAAATAAAATACGTGACATACAATGCGATAATTCCTCATCGATCAGGCCTAAATCCAGCATTTCTTCGTAAAGTACCGCCAGATTATCATCCATATGCCCAAGCTCCGACTGCTCCATTGCAAAACGGCCCATGGTCTTTTGGTATTTGCCATACATCTCCGGATCTGATTTTTTCGAAGCAATGATGTTATTATAAAGGATTGCCATCTTACGGTAAGACAGATTACTGTCGTACTGAAAATACATCTGTATAATTTTTGGCACTGCTCCAATCGCACGGTCATCCAGCGAAAGCAGATATGCCTCATATAATCCCGTAATGCGAAGCTTCTCTTCAATTCCCATTTCAAACCAGGAGTGATATTTCATATCAAACCGCTGTGCACGGATCAGATAACTACAGATTACCCCCAGATATTCCGGTTTCTTTTCCACTTCATACGCAGCGCACAAAAGTTCATATTCTGCCGGATGAAATCCTTTATTTAATTCAATAATTTCAAGAATCTGTGCAGCAAGTTCTTTGCTTAGCACCTGATTGCGGATTGCCCAACGAAGAATCCGTATCTCAAAGCGTCCAAGTTTTGATAACAGATATGGTTCCTGAACCATAAGATAATACGCTTCCAGATACAGATAAGGGGAGGTGCATCCATTCATAACCCAGTTCTCAATTGCTTTGAGCTTATGAAAACTGTTGTTATAATAATCTTCCTTCAGGAACAACAAAATCCAGAAAAGCAGCGACGATTCCGGATGCTGCCGAAAAATAAGCTCAATCTCACCGGTCATGCGATCCACATAGGAAGGCTCCCGCTCCATAAGTGTCAGAAGATACAGATAATAAGCAAAAACCGTCGATTTTTCGTCCTGACATGTGCGCTTGAATTCATCCAGAATCCATTCCGCTTCCTGTCTTTGCCGATTAATGATCAATGCCTGTGCTTTCATCAGCATATACATCGGCTCCTGACCGTCAATCGCATGTAAATGATTCAGGATATCGATTGTCTCATTTGCCCATACCCCGGTAACAATACGCTTCAGACGATATGCCTGATAAAGTTCCATAATACCGACTTTGTATTCTTTTACCTGCGCCCGAACTGCATCGGCAGCTTTCTGTGACTTCTTATGTGCAACAATTTCTATAATTTTTGTTTCATACGCAGAAGAAAACTTGATGCGTGCAAAATTGTATCCCATATGCATCCGTTCATAATCGAGCAGATACTTAAATGTATAGGAACTTCCCAGAAAATCCTCTGTCGTGATCCGGTTATCCGATAAACGGACAAATGCACCATCTGTCTCGATATCAATCGAAATATAGCCCCATTCGCTTTTTTTAATTTCTACTTCCTGCTGCAGCGTCTCCGTCATCTCCAGAGAAACATCATCCGATCCAACCGTAAAGCAGACTCTGCTTTTTTTATGGATACCAATAAGAAATTCTTCCATGTTCTGCTGCGATGGTTTGGCTGCCATGATTCCACGATACATCATGGCTTCTTTTTGTTCTTTCTGGCTGAATATATTGGAAAAATCATGATGATAGAATAACTGATATGCTTCACTCCAATTCGTCTGTGCCAGATTGGCAAAATCCGAAAGACTGCGGATCACACCATTGGAAGCTTCGATATATAATCGGGAAATGGACACACGAAAAGAAAGGATGTATACCTTCTGCTCACATACGAGAACAAAGTCACCCTTCTCTACTTCACCTTCCACAAGTCCCTTGCTATGAAATTGATAACGAATACGGATCTCTTCGCCCTCGAACTGTGTTGTCAGACATTCCATCCGGGAATTTGTTGTATATACAATTCCCCGGACCGGAATCCGGTTTGTGCTGGCAACGGAAAAACTGCCTTCGTATGTCTGTCCTTCCAGCACCTGAAGCGACAGTTCTTCCTCCGGGAGCGAAATACATGGCTGATCGTATTCGAATTTATCCCTGGCTATCTGCCTGATTCGTTTACGCACACCTGCACCTGCTTTTGTAAAAATCTTTTTCTCTAACTATAATGATTAATTATAGACGATTCTACAATCTCTTGCAACTGTCAACTAATGGCTACGCCTTTTTTGCTTTCTGCATCACTCTGCTTCCCCAGTCATGCAAGCCTTCCACAATCAGACTGAGATAGCGCAAAGCCGGTTCTGTAATAATTGCGAACACAACCATAAGCATTGCACACTGTTTGGAAATACCGGTGATTGCAAAGAATTTACTTACAAATAGCATACAGAACAGCCAGCCTGCAACCACACCGATCATCATAATGATATGGCCTATATTCATTGGCTTTGCAATGCGATACAAAATCATAAATCCAACGATTGCCACAAGAATCGTACAGGATGTAGAAAGACAGTCCAGATCCACAGAAAATTCCCCGCAGAATAATACCAGCCCACTTACCACAAGGAAATCTGTAAGTCCTGCTGGAAGTGCTTTTACCAAAACATTGGTGAGGAATCTTCCCCGGATCGGATTCTTATTCGGCTCAAGTGCAAGAATAAAGGACGGAATTCCAATGGTAAACATACTGATCAGTGAAACCTGCGATGGTTCAAGCGGATAATCCAGCATTAAGATCACAGAGAAAATAGCAAGCAACATGGAAAAAATGTTCTTTACAATATAAAGCGAAGCTGTACGCTCAATATTGTTTACCACGCGTCGCCCCTCTGCCACAACCGCCGGCATTTTATTGAAATCGTTATCGAGCAGCACAAGCTGTGCCACATGCGAAGCCGCCTCACTGCCTGATGCCATCGCAACACTGCAGTCCGCATCTTTCAGTGCCAATACATCATTGACACCATCTCCCGTCATTGCGACAGTCTTCTTGTGTTCCTTCAAAGCCTGCACCAGCATCCGTTTCTGATTTGGTGTCACTCTGCCAAACACGGTATACTTTTCGACTGCCTCATCATAATCACTCTTTGACTTCAAAACGGAAGCATCCACATAACGTTCCGCCCCTTCAATGCCCGCTTCTGTTGCGATCACGGATACGGTAAGTGGATTATCTCCGGAAATCACTTTGATATCCACGTCATTTTCAGCGAAATAGCGGAACGTATCTTTTGCACCTTTTCGGATCGGATTTGCAAGCATAACAAGCCCCATCGGAACCACCGGCTCCGTCAACGGCTTTCTTGACAATGTACCTTCATATTCTCCAAAAACTAGCACACGATAGCCCTTGCTGCTGTATTCTGCGATCTGTTCCTGATATTCCTCAAACTGGCTGCGCAATACAAACTCCGGTGCACCAATGACATAGGCTTTTCCGTCACCCATTGTTGCTCCGGAAAACTTTGTCTCCGATGAAAATGAAAAAACTTCTTTTGCCTTATGTCCGCTTCCCTTCGTGAAATGCTCCTGCAATGCCTCCATCGTCGCATTGTCTTTTTCCTGCGCGGCAACCACATCTGCGATCGTGGCAACGGTCTGCGCCTCATCTAAACCATCTAAAATCTTTGTCTCATACACATGCATACCAGGCTCGGTGATTGTTCCCGTTTTATCTACACACAATACATTGACACGTGCCAGTGTCTCAATGCATTTCATATCATGGATCAAAACTTTTTTCTGTGCCAGACGTACCGAAGACACCGCCATCGCAACACTCGAAAGTAAATACAATCCCTCTGGAATCATACCAATGATTGCAGCTACCATTCCGGTAATGCTCTCTTTTAATGTTCCCTCATTAAAAATATAGGATTGCACAAATAATGCGATACCAATCGGGATAATGATGATTCCCATTACCATAATCAAATAGTTCAGAGAACGGATCATCTCCGACTGTTCGCCTTTTTTACTCTGTGTTGCCTGCAAAGTCAGTTTGGATATATAAGAATCCTTACCTACTTTTTCCAGCCTTGCATGCGCTTTTCCGGACACCACAAAACTTCCAGACAAAAGTTCATCTCCAGCATGTTTGGCAATCTCATCCGATTCACCGGTAATCAGCGATTCGTTTACCTGAAGTTCTCCATCAAGCACAGTCGCATCTGCCGGAATCTGGCTTCCTGCCTGCAGAACGACCACATCATCAAGTACCAGTTTGTGCGCCTCAACTTCATGTTCCTGACCATCCCGCACTACCGTACAATGTGGTGCATTTAAAATGGACAGCCGGTCGAGTACTTTCTTGGAATGAACCTCCTGTATGATACCGATGCAGGTATTCGCAATGATGATCGGTAAAAACATCATATCGGACCATGCACCGACGATCGACAACAGTATCGTAATGATTAAAAACACGAGGTTAAAATAGGTAAACACATTCGACTTCACAATGTCCGATACCGACATCGTGGACGATTCCACTTTATAATTGTCTGCATGAGCCGCAAAGCGTTCCTGCACCTGCGCCGCAGAAAGACCGATCCCCGAATCTGCCTGCACGCGTGTAAGAGGCATTCTTGGCTCCATTTCCTTCTCTGTACGATTTTCCATATCTCTTCACACTTCCTATGTATTTTCTGTTATTATACCCTCTTTTTAATCAAAATTCGCTCTTTTTACAAATTCTTTCCAAAACTTTTATAATTTAATGATTTGCGATCAAAATCTACCTATTGTCCGCTTCCGTCAAATGCATTGTCTTCCACATATGCCATCATTGCATTGTTTCTCCATGCATGTGCCAAAAGTAACAGTATGAAAGTAGCCCCAATGAGCCATGCTTTTTTCAGTATGATTCCGACAAGTAAAACGCCTACGATACCGATGCCGATCAGTATCATGATTGTACGATGTTCTTTGAGCCATTTACTTTTATAGAAATCAATCCTGTCCTTTAACGTAAAACTGCTTGTCCGAACCGTCTGCTTTAAGTTTTCTTCCGCAGCCGCTTTGTATTCCGCTTCCGAAAGCCGCTTTCCACTTAACAGTTCATTGATACTTACACCAAACAACTCACTCATCGCAAGAAGTGCCTCCGCCGGTGGCAGATAGGTGCCGGTCTCCCATCTGGATACGGTCTTGTTGGTCACTCCCAGCTTTTCGCCAAGCTGTTCCTGCGTAAGTTTTTGTTTTTTTCTGAGTTCCGCTATAAAATTTCCAATCTTAATCAAATCCATCTGTGTCACCTCCGGGATTATGATAGCAATTCAAAGCATTTTTGTCTTTCCCACAGACCGCGAACCGTTGGACATTCCCTATTTTCTGCCGCGGACAACCATAATTTCTTCTTTTGCTTCATTCGCATCACTCCCACTTTTTCCACACATCCGGCTGATAACCAAGCGTCGACTGCTTTCCGTTTCGAACCACCGGAGTCTTAATTACCTGCGGATTTTCAAGCACTTTTTCCAGTTTGTCTTCGTCCGCAATATACTTGAGCAGTGCAAGCAGATCCTTGTCCTTGCCGTCCCAGTTGATCATGTTTTCAAGACCACCATTCACCTGCGCAACGGAATTAAATTCGCCCTTACTCATCCCTTTATCTTTCATATCAATAAACTGATACTTGATGCCGCGTTCCTTGAAAAAGCGCTCTGCTTTCTTTGTATCGTTACATTTCTTCGTTCCAAAAATTTGAATATTCACTGAATCATCTCCCGTATCTGTATTCTACTTCATCCTATATTTGTTCATGATCTCATCCGGGATATGACAGCAACTGCAATCTTCTTTTCATCAAAAGTTAACATGTGTGCTTTGCGGCACATTGCAGACTGCCAAGTATAAAGAATCCCAATCAAATACCAAAAGCATATTTTCGTCCGGAAACAGGCAATCCATTCATCCCGCAAAATCTGGATATGGTAATAACACATAAGCTTCAAAATAACATTTACAAATCAGTCTTTCAGTATTACATACATCATATAACAATCCAATATTCCAAAGCAACCAAATCTGCATAAAACAAATCACGCGCGGCGAAGATTTACATATACTCGTAAACTAACACCGCGCGTCAATTATTTTCTAATTACTATGAGGCAAATTTTTGATGTGCATCAGATATGTTACTTCCAATACACAGATACCGGATTCAAATTTCTATCTGATCACGACAACCCCGAATTTATTTTGCTGAAAGATACTCATCAATACCCTTTGCAGCAGCCTTACCAGCTCCCATTGCAAGGATAACTGTTGCAGCACCTGTTACTGCATCTCCACCTGCGAATACTGCAGCCTTACTTGTTGCACCGTTCTCCTCAGAAGCAACGATACATTTACGCTTATTGATATCAAGACCAGCAGTTGTAGAAGAAATCAATGGGTTTGGTGATGTACCAAGTGACATGATCACAGTATCACATTCCATATCATACTCAGATCCCGGAATCTCGATCGGGCTTCTTCTTCCGGAAGCATCCGGCTCACCAAGTTCCATCTTGATAATGCGGATTCCCTTTACCCATCCATTCTCATCTACGAGAATTTCTGTCGGGTTCTGAAGGAGATCAAAGATGATTCCCTCTTCTTTTGCATGATGTACTTCTTCTTTACGTGCCGGAAGTTCTTCCTCACCACGACGATATACAACATGTACCTCAGCGCCAAGACGAAGTGCTGTTCTGGCAGCATCCATTGCTACGTTTCCACCACCGACAACAACAACTTTCTTTCCGTGTGAGATTGGTGTCTCATAACCTTCTTTGAAAGCCTTCATTAAGTTGTTACGTGTAAGGAACTCGTTTGCAGAGAATACACCGTTGGCCTGCTCGCCAGGAATTCCCATAAATCTAGGAAGACCTGCACCGGAACCGATAAATACAGCCTCAAAACCTTCCTGTGCCATCAGTTCATCAATCTTAACAGATTTTCCGATGACAACGTTTGTCTCGATCTTAACGCCCAATGCCTTAACATTCTCTACTTCTGCAGCTACTACCTTGTCCTTTGGAAGACGGAACTCAGGAATACCGTAGCTTAATACACCACCGGCCTGATGTAATGCTTCGAAAATTGTTACATCATAGCCAAGCTTAGCCAGATCTCCGGCACAGGTAAGACCTGCAGGGCCGGAACCAATGACTGCAACTTTATGTCCGTTTAACTTTTCTGCTTTCTTTGGCTTGATGCCATTCTCTCTTGCCCAGTCAGCAACGAAACGCTCCAGTTTACCGATAGCAACTGCCTCACCCTTGATTCCGCGGACACATTTTCCTTCACACTGGCTCTCCTGTGGACATACACGACCGCAGACAGCAGGAAGTGCAGATGACTCGGAAATAATATGGTAAGCTTCCTCAAAGTTGCGCTCCTTCACCTGTGCGATAAACGCCGGAATATTGATAGAAACCGGACATCCCTTCATACACTGTGCATTTTTACAATTCAGACAACGGGAAGCCTCTGCAACTGCCTCTTCCTCGTTGTATCCATAACATACTTCTTCAAAATTCGTAGCACGAACCTTTGGCTCCTGCTCACGTACTGGTACTCTTACAAATGCATCCATTATTTGTCACCTCCGCAATGACCACAGCCACCGTGGTGGGTGTCGCCTTCTTCATATGCAAGCTTTGCACGTCCTTCTTCTGTCTTATACTGCTGCTGACGCTTCATTGCCTGATCAAAATCAACCAGATGTCCGTCGAACTCAGGTCCGTCTACACATGCGAACTTCACTTCGCCGCCAACCATCAGACGACATGCGCCACACATTCCAGTTCCATCAACCATGATCGGGTTCATGGATACAATCGTAGGAATCTCTAACTTCTTTGTAAGGATTGTAACGAATTTCATCATGATCATTGGTCCGATTGCAACACATACATCATAATGCTTGCCTTCGTTTACCAGTGCCTCTAACTGCTGACATCCGTTTCCGTGGAATCCATATGTACCATCATCAGTTGTAACATATACATTTCCGGCAACTGCTTTCATCTCGTCAATATAGAAAAGCAGGTCCTTAGTTCTTGAGCCCATGATAACATCTGCGTCAACGCCATGCTCATGAAGCCACTTAACCTGTGGATATACCGGAGCGGTACCAAGTCCACCTGCGATAAATACGATATTTTTCTTCTTTGTCTCCTCAAGATTCTCCTCAAGGCATAACTCGGATGCACATCCAAGAGGTCCTACGAAGTCCTCTAAGGCATCACCTTCGTTAAGGCTCATCATACGCTCGGTTCCTGCACCGATTGTCTGAACAACGATGGTAACGGTCTCTTTCTCTCTGTCATAATCACAAATAGTGAGCGGAATACGCTCTCCTACTTCGTCAGTTTTAGCGATAATAAACTGTCCCGGCAAACACTCTGCAGCAACGCGAGGTGCTTTGATATCCATAAGGATAATATTGTCTGCCAATGTCTCTTTGCGAACGATTGGATACATAATCTTCCTCCTAGTGTTAAATACTCTTTTTTAATCATACAGAAAAAGCATGAATATGTCAAAACATATTCCTTTTTCTGCTATATCTTTCAGTTATGAGAAGTATACCAGCTCATCTTCCGGCTTCTGCGCTTTCTCAATAGAAATCGGGTACAACACCGGGCCTTTTCCTTTATACTCGCGGGCAAATTCCACACGAACTTCAGCGGTAATATCAATCCATGACTTGTGCGGGATCTCATCCTCTTTGTCATATTTGCATTTGAATCCGATAAACGTAACATCCTCGATACAGCAGGTCATTGCAAAACGGCCCGGCACGAAAACGCCCTTTTTCAGTTTATCCGGATTATATACAAGTGCACGGAACTTCACTTTCTTACGATCGTATTTCTTGTAATTTTCCATTGCATCCATATACCAGATGGCATAATCCGCATCGGAAAGTTCAATCACATCCTGGTTGATATCAAATGGAAGTTCTTCCGGACGCTCATCGATTGTTCCATCCTTGCGCTCATAGACAATCTGTGCCTTACGGTTGATTGCTTTGATGGAGCGGCGCAGATGACCGCGGTCAGTATCATCATCGGTACGGTTGAAAATGACCACATCGCTGGAGAAAACCTGTTCCTGCATCATTGCACGCATATTGTTCATATACATATCAAAAGTCGTAGAATCCACTGTTGCCAGAGACTGTACGATTACCCATCCCTCCGGCATCTGTGCCTCAAGGATCTTGTCCATGCCCCAGGTTCCATTGTACTCAATGAAAACCTGCTCCGGCTGGAATGTATCCTGAATCTCCTGCAATTTCTGTGGTGTGAACTCCTCTTCGGAATCAATGCTCGTCAGCTTGAAGTTGATGGTGGCAAGTTTTGCCTCGTCATATTCTTTTTCACCATCTTCACACATAATGATGACGCCTTTGGCTCCATCGCCAAATTCGTTTTCGAACAATGTTTCTTCCACTAAAGAAGTCTTACCACTGTCCATAAATCCGGTAAATAAATATACTGGAATATCCTGTGCCATTACTGCTCCTTTCTTTATGCCAGACCGAACAGTTCCTCAAGCTCATGCTCATGGATCTCGGTACCAATTACTACAATACGTCCGGTATAATCCGGCTCGCCTTCACGAATCTCATACTCGCCTGGAACCATATCGAAATAAATCCAGCTTCCGTCAACGCTTTCAACCATACCCTTGGAACGAAGGATGTTGTCAGAATCTACGAAGCCTTTGAGAATCTCTTCAATCTTTGACTTCTCAAATTTGTGTGGTGTCTCCTTGCCCCAGCTTGTGAACACATCATCTGCATGATGGTGATGATGATGTTCGTGGTCGTGATCATGGCATCCACAAGTACAGTTCTCGTCATGCTCATGATGATGCTCATGCTCTTCATGGTCGTGATCGTGATGATGCTCATGCTCGTGTTCTTCCTCATCATGCGCATGGCGTGCTTCTGCAAGAACTTTCATTTCAAGGTTGTCCTGTCCTTCCATAACTTTCAGGATCTGCTCACCTGGAATAGAAGCCCAGTCGGTTGTAATAATTGCTGCATTTGGATTCAGCTTCTGAATCTGGTTTACACAGAACTCCAGCTGTTCAGGAGTCGCATTCTGGCTACGGCTTAAGATTACCGTTGTTGCATACTCAATCTGGTTGTTAAAGAACTCACCGAAAGCTTTCATCTGCTTGCTAGCCTTGAGTGCATTGACAACGGTAACTAATGCATTTAATTTCACATCCTGCTCTTTTTCAATATCAATTACAGATTTCATAACATCTGATAATTTGCCGACACCGGATGGCTCGATCAAAATACGATCCGGATGATATTTGGTGATTACTTCATTTAAGTTCTTGCCAAAATCACCAACCAGTGAGCAGCAGATACATCCACTGTTCATCTCTGTAATCTCGATACCGGAATCCTTTAAGAAACCACCATCGATACCAACTTCACCGAACTCATTCTCGATGAGAACAATCTGCTCACCCTTGAATGCTTCGTCGATCATCTTCTTAATAAATGTTGTTTTACCAGCTCCTAAAAAGCCTGAAATAATATCAATCTTTGTCATTTTATATATCCTCCTTTAAATATGTGAAAGAGTTCTAATCCAACTACTTATATTACCACAATTCGTACAAAAAATGCAAGGAACTAAAGCATCACACAACTCACTGCAGTAACCATGCAATTTCTTCCTTATAGGGCGGAATTGTTTTCTTTGCTGATCCTTCCTCGCAAAGCCACGGTGTCTCAAGAATTTTCGGCACTTCCAGGAAACGCTTGTCATGCACTACCCGATACAACGCCTCGTATCCAATGGTTCCCTTTCCGATATTTGCATGACGGTCCTTGTGTGCACCAAGCGGATTCATACTGTCATTCACATGAAAGACCGCAATCTGATCCAAACCAATGATACGATCAAATTCCGCAAAGACATCCTCATAATGATTCACCAGATCATACCCTGCATCATTGACATGGCAGGCGTCAAAACAAACCCGCACACGCACCTTTTTCTCCCCCCCCTCATAGACTGCTTTCAATACCTCGAAACTTCGTCCGATTTCACTGCCTTTTCCCGCCATCGTTTCCAAGGCAATGCAGACATCATCCCCGTTCTGATTCAATACGGTGTTCAATCCTTTGATAATCTGCGCTGTGCCTGCCTCGGTTCCTGCATTGACATGGCTGCCCGGGTGCAATACCAACACTTTGCTTCCCATCGCAGCAGTACGCACAATTTCTTTCTCCAGAAACTCTACTGCCAACTCATACGTCTCCGGCTTCACTGTATTTGCCAGATTGATAATATAAGGTGCATGCACCACAATCTCATCAATTCCGTGCGCGTGCGCATACTCCCATCCGGCTTCTATATTTAATTCTTCCACATCTTTTCTCCGGGTATTCTGTGGAGCCCCTGTATAAAGCATAAAAACATTTGCCCCATAAGATGCCGCCTCTTTCGCGGAAGCAAGAAACATCTCTTTTCCAGCCATACCGACATGCGATCCTAATTTAATCCTACTCATTTACATTCCTCTTATCTCTGCAATTTGTTTCAATACATAACTAATCAAAAGTTAACATAATATCCCCTATTTTGCAAACCTTTTACAATTGTGTTCGAAAAAAAATAACACTTTTTGATTATTTGTGATAAAATATCCTTTGAGCCTGTTTTTGGTTCAAAATTTTACGATTTTATGGAGAAAATAATGAATAACTATAAACGCGGACTGGCAGCCGGAATCCCGATTGCTTTGGGATATCTGTCAGTTTCCTTTACCTTCGGAATTATGGCCGTATCCTATGGTCTGTCCTGGTGGCAGGCACTGATCATATCAATGGCCACGGTCACTTCTGCCGGACAATTTGCCGGTATCGGTATCATGATCCATCCCGGTCAGTATTTTCAGATGCTGATTTCACAGATTACCATCAATATCCGGTACTCTTTTATGTCCATATCCATTGCGCAGAAAGCAGACAGCAAATTTAAAGGCATCTATCGCTGGATTTTAGGATTCATGATGACAGACGAAATTTTTGCCGTAGCCAGTCAGGAAGAATCGGTTTCCCGAAGCTTTTTTGCAGGTCTTGCAACGCTTCCCTATATCGGCTGGGCCATCGGTACACTGATTGGATCCATACTTGGAAGTATTCTTCCGGACCGTCTCATGAGTGCACTAAGTCTTGCCATCTATGGTATGTTCGTGGCAATCGTAGTCCCGGAAATGAAAAAATCACGACCGGTGATCTTTGTCGTGATTTTATCGCTGATTTTAAGTTGTGCCTTTTACTATATCCCGCTTCTTTCTAAAATATCAAGCGGTATTACCATCACTGTCGTTGCGGTCGTCTCTGCGGTCATTGGAGCAATCCTGTTCCCGGTTGCAGACGAAGAACCTGACGAACCTTAGGAGGTTTTCCATGAATAATTATGTATTCTTTCTTTATTTACTGATCCTTGCCGGTTCCACTTATCTGATTCGTGTGATACCGTTCGTTGCGATCAAAAATAAAATCAATAACCGGTTCATCCGTTCGTTTCTGGCATACATTCCTTATGCAGTACTGACAGCCATGACCATTCCGGCCGTCTTCTACGCTACCAACTGGTGGGCCGGTGCCGCTGCCGGACTGATCGTTGCCGTCATATTTGCCTTGAAAGAAAAAGGATTGACCGTCGTTGCAATCGCAGCCTGCGTTGCCGTATTTGTTGTGGAACTCTTCCACTAAGATACAAAATATCGTACCAGCTTCTTATATCCTTTTCCGGACTTTTTCATAATTGCAATTTCATTCGTTTTTCCGGTCTTTTCAAATTCTTTCTGTGACAGAGCACAATCCACTACCACATACTCGCCTTTTGTTGTAAGGATTGTAACATTCTTTTCAATCAGTTTTGTTGTCTTTTTTTCGGACATATTATAGCAATAGGTAGCCTGCTTATCATAGCTGTAATAATATACAGTTTTACCAATCACACCGGCAAAATTGCCATCACCATTTGGAATGGAACATACCAGCTTCTTTTTCTTGGACTTCGTATCAAAATAATAGATATGACATTCTTGATCCATATAATATATTTTGTTTCCTGCCACTTTCAGACCAGACCAGTAACTGTTTATTCCATCATAGAACTTTTTATCCTTGCCACTCATATTGGTGCTGATAAGTTTTCCACTATACTTGGAATCGATATAATAGATGCGGCCATTCACAACCGTCAGATCCCGATAATAGGAAGAGCTGTCACTTGGCATTTTATTGATATCCTTTTTATTTTTTCCTTTCAGATCCATCTTTGCAATACCAACAGCCTCTGTGGAACTGCCATACACATCT
>ERZ781272.923-NODE-923-length-13718-cov-3.528215_pt1 | contig 13718 bp, 17 predicted proteins | sample MGYA00375850_ERZ781272 | MGnify/ENA primary metagenome ERZ781272 (study PRJEB29790, sample SAMN06051246) | human gut metagenome | host: Homo sapiens | place: USA: Cincinnati, Ohio | collected 2013-06-21 | study: EMG produced TPA metagenomics assembly of the Gut...
GTTTTCAGAGTCTTTTGGATCTTGATTTCTATCATGCAGGCAAAAACGTTATCATGTATGGCGGGACCGGAACCGGTAAGACCATGCTTTCCATCCTGGTTGGCATGTCTGCCTGTAACAAGGAAATCCCGGTAAGATTCTACCGTACTGCCGGACTTATCAATCTGTTTTCCGAAAGCCAGAGCAGCGGAAAACTTACCTCTCTGAAAAAGAAGCTTAACAGTGCCCAGATACTGATTTTGGATGAATTCGGATATGTTCCGTATGACCGCACCGGTTCACAACTTCTGTTTGATTATCTTTCTGAGATACACGAGCAGAAATCAGTGATTCTTAACACGAATCTTGAATTCTCACAATGGGTGAACGTTCTTTATGACCAGCGGATGACAACAGCACTAATCGGCCGTCTCACCCACCATGTGGAACTGATTCTGTTTCCCGGAATCAACAATCGGTTACGGGAATCAAGTATCAATGAAACTCTTTCAAGAATAAGCAGTCAGGAGGCTAGTAACAATGGCTAAAAATAAAAAAGTTATCAAAGAGCAGAAAAAATATCAAAATCGTCAGGAGCGCTATGAGGAGATGAATGATTATCTTCTTGATCTTATAGAGGAACACCGATGCGCAAAAGAAGATTTGAGATATCTGAAGGATTTCATCCATTATAAAAAGCTGGATGAGGAGTTTCGCTATTTCAGGGAACATGCACATGAGGACGAAAACTCGGAACTTCCGTTTCCGTATCTCGTGTTATAACAACTGAATATGATTTGCAATGGCTTGTGGCTGGCAGAATAGCTGCCGGCCGTGGGCTTGCAATTACCTACAAAATGCAGGTGCAACAACCTACAAAAACTTTTTGCAATTTTATGCAAAAAAGGCTTGCAAAAAACAGCCACCATTCCGGATATGTGTGAGCCACTATTCCGGTCATAATGAGCCACTTCAGTTTTATAATAGATGTATGCACATTTATTGTGTAAATCTATTATGAAGGAGGTCATCGTTATGACCAAATATCGTGAAATCCTCAGACTTTCAAGTCTGGGATTCAGCAACAGGGACATAGCATTAAGTGTTCCATGTTCCAGAAACACTGTTTCGAAGGTCTTAAAAAGGGCTCAGGAATTAAAACTTTGCTGGCCTTTGCAAGACAATCAAACAGATGAGGCTCTCGAAAAGTTGTTTTATCCCAAACTAAACAACCGTCCTCAAAAGCGTATGCCTGACTATGCTTACATTCGCAAGGAGTTGCTCCGTAATGGAGTCAGCAAAAAACTCCTATGGACTGAATACATGGAAGATTGCCGTGCCAATGGCGAAGAACCACTCATGTATTCTCAGTTCTGCTATCACATCCAACAGGAAGAGCAGAAACATCGTGCAACCATGCACATTAATCGTAAACCTGGAGAGCAGGTTGAAGTGGATTGGGCAGGTGATCCTGCAACAATCATTGACCCGGATACCGGGGAAATCATCAAAGCATATATCTTTGTGGGTGTCATGACCTACAGCCAGTATGCTTATGTTGAAGCTTTTTTGGATATGAAACAGAAATCATGGATTAATGCTCATGTCCACATGTACGAATATTTTGGCGGTGTTGCCAGGATTCTCGTACCGGATAACTGTAAAACCGCAGTTATTCACAATGGTGGATTTAAAGACCAGCAGATTAATGAAACTTATCAGGAAATGGCTGAACACTATGGCACCGCTATTATTCCGGCGCGTGTCAGGGCTCCCAAGGATAAGCCGAATGCTGAAGGAACGGTAGGAAACATATCTACCTGGATTACAGCAGCACTTCGGGATGAACAGTTCTTCTCCCTTGCCGAATTAAACCGTGCAATCAGGAATAAACTCGAACTGTTCAACCAAAGGCTCTTTCAGAAGAAAGAGGGTAGTCGGCTAAGCTTATTTCTTGAGGAAGAAAAACCATTGCTGGCACCATTACCTGCTACCCGTTTTGAACTGAGCGACTGGAAAACAGCCACTGTTCAGTTCAATTATCACATATCTGTGGACGGAATGCTATACTCAGTTCCGTATGAATACATCAAAAAGAAAGTTGATGTAAGGGCAACAGATACCACTATTGAAATTTTCTACAACCATAACCGCATTGCTTCCCACCGCCGTCTGAAAGGACGTACCGGGCAGTACAGCACCATTACCGAGCATATGCCGGAAGACCACCAGAAATATCTGGAATGGAACGGTGACCGCTTCCGTAAGTGGGCTGAGCGGATTGGCATAAATACGTACACTGTGATTAATGCGATATTAACCTCCAAAGGTGTGGAACAACAAACTTATCGAAGTTGTATGGGACTTCTGAAACTTGCCGAGAAATACTCGGATGCATTGCTGGAAGCAGCCTGCAAAAAAGCTTTATCCTATACAGCATCACCAAGTTATAAGAGTGTTAAAAACATTCTTGTAACTGGTTCTGAAAAGCTCGTATCAGAAACAACTGATACAAAGACCACACACAAAGCACACGGCATCACAAGAGGTGCCGACTACTATCGGAGGTAATCATTATGACCAATCAGAGTACAATTGATAAATTAATTGAAATGCGCCTTACATCAATGGCAGATGCATTCCGTAACCAGCTAGATGATCCTAAGTTTAAGGAAATTCCTTTTGAGGATCAATTCGGTATGCTGGTAGATATCGAATACAGCAATCGTAAAAACAATCGTCTGAAAAGACTGATTAGGAATGCCGGATTCGACCAGCCGGAAGCAAGTATCATGGATATCAACTACACTTCCGGACGCAAGCTGAACAAGGAGCTGATCAACAGACTTGCCACTTGTGAGTATATATCTGAACACCGGAATCTTTTTATTACCGGTGCTACAGGCTGTGGTAAGACTTACATGGCCTGTGCCTTTGGCATGGAGGCTTGTAAGCAGTATTACAATACGAAGTATGTCCGCCTTCCGGATATGCTTATCGATTTAGAAATAGCAAGGACAGAAGGTAACTATAGAAAAATCATGGCAAAATATGCCAATCCTTTGGTTCTGATTCTTGATGAATGGCTTCTCTTAAAGCCTACTGACTCAGAACAGAAGGATATCTTTGAACTCCTTCACAGGAGACGTAAGAAATCTTCTACGATTTTCTGTTCACAGTATGAGTTCGAGGAATGGTATGAGCAACTCGGTGGAAGTGCAAGTCCTTTGGCGGATGCAATCATTGACCGTATCGCTCATGACAGTTATCGCATCAACATCACAAGCATTGATGCTGAACATGATATCTCCATGCGTGAGGTATATGGATTAGACAAGGCATTACGCGAGTAAACTCGCATCATACAAATAGTATGCTTTATTAGTGGCTCACTCCGCCTGGACAGGTGGCTCAGTCTATACTGGACAGGCGGCTCTGCCGCACAAGAATATCCATCTTAATTCGCTTGAAGATTATGAACACTTGGATGCGACGTTATCTAATACTTTCTTTTACACATATCCATGGGTGATGAAGTATTTTCAAATGGTATTTCCACAGTATTTTCCCGGCATGTATGCAGATGGAACATTAAATAGAGCGATTGAAATAATTGGTTTAGCCAATCATGGAAAGAAAAGATATTTGAATGCTGGAGAAATCTCACTTTTTATAAGACGGTGTGATGTAAATAATATTGTATTTAATAAAATCTATTCAGAAGAGTGGGGGTGGGGTGATAAGCACAGACCTTGCGCTAATGCTTCAAATAACTTTGATGGCAGATATTCAATTCCAAAAGATATTAATACAAGTTATTATGAGCTCCCTTACATTAAAGAGAATCAGCAAAGAGCGGATTTGAAAATAGTGAAGGAAATAGAAGACGAATTATCGCAGTTAACTGTTTCTGGAATAGAAAAAGAGGCAGTGGTAAAGGTACGTGTTAATCAAGGTGTTTTTAGAGAACGATTGATTCAAAAGTATGGGAAGTGTTGTTTATGTGGAGTGACTGATTCAAGATTATTGATTGCAAGCCATATTAAACCATGGTCAAAGTCCGAGGATAAAGAAAAGCTCGATGTTAATAATGGTTTTTTGATGTGCCCTAATCATGATAAATTATTTGATCAGGGTTGGATTTCTTTTAATGATAATGGGGAAATAATAATGTCCGATGAATTGAGTCCTGTAGATAGAGTGTTTATGAATATAAACGATAGTATGTCAGTAGAATTGAACGATGATAATAGGAAATATTTAGAATACCATAGAAACAATGTGTTTATGTCGGATTCGAATCTGAAATAAGAAAGAAGGCCTTTTATGAGTTTGCAGTTATGCAGAGAGAACGCAGCAAAAATTATCAATGCGTATGTCAAAATGTTTGGAGCTCGAACTGAGATTAAAACTACGGCAGAAATAAATGAGATTCTTAAGAATAAAGGGTTGCAGTTTGATCCGATGTTTCTGGTGTCAGACATGTGTTATAACAAGACCAACAAAGCTAATTTAAAAAGTTTTCCTACTGATATTAAACTATTTGAATATGTAAGTAGAGGAAAGTATTATATCCTCGGAGAAAACTATGAGTATAGTGGAAGTGTGATTTGGACGGATAAAGATGGTAAGCAGACGGTTGTTGGCGAGTGGGATAATGGTACGCTTACATATACGGGATGTAATTAATAGTAAGTACATCAGTTGGGAATCATAATAAAAATTATAAGCGACTTTTGGTCCAATGGACCAGAAGTGGACTTATGGATACGTAGTACGAAATAGATTCCAGCGGGCGACATAGGAGCACGGGTTTTTGCATAAAGGAATTGTGTACCTTTATGCGTATCCTGTTATATTTTTTATTTTTGCTTGTAAAGATGCTTGCGGAATAGTCGTAAAACGCAGAGGATATGCAGAAGCCTTTATTTATAAGGCTTTCGGAACCCAACTATGTTGTAAAAGGGGATATTATTCCGACTTATCCGAAAATGCATAATTTGCCCGTGCCAACGGTTGGTCCGGATATGTTGTAATTTGCGTTAGCATCCTGCAAAGGTTGATTTTATGCGGTTTGTGGCAGATAGAGGGCGAAGTGGTTGACTTCATGTGGTCAAGTAGGCTGGCCACGTGTTAAAGGTTGGTACGAATGGATCGACCTTAGGTTGGTCCACACCGCAGACAGTTTGCTCGGATGCCAGCGAAATGGCTTAAAATCAAGGCTTTATAAAGTTAAATAGATGACTCATTTGTAGAGTAGTTATTCAGAAATGAATAGCTGCTCTTTTTTTATACAAATTTTTAGTAATCAGTTCCAACTCGTTCCAAATAGTAGATGAAGGAAGAAAAATTTCTCGAAATTTTTAGTAATCAGTTTTTACTCATCCCAGATATAAGGTGAAAGAAAAATTTTGGATTGATTTAGTAATGAGCCGATTTTCAACCCAAATGATATATAGAGGCAGAAAAAATTGCGGAAATTTTAGTAATGAGCTTAAAACCACCCCATATGTATAGTGAGGGAAAAAATAAGCCAGATTCTTGGATGAATTTTTACCGGTATTTAGTAATCAACTGTTTTTGAACCTAAATGCATTGTGAGAGGAAAAAGCTTTTTTTCTGACCAGAGGCAGACGTGCCTCACAAAACTATAAACAAATGATACCAATTCGTTTGACTGCAGCAAGGGTGATTGGGGAAAGGATAACAATGAGTGTAGAAGAAACATTAAAGCATATCGGTACCTATTGGGATATCTATCGGTATTTGGGACGAGAAGAGCGTTCCTTTGACGACATTAAGAAATACTTAATGAAAGAGTGTGACAAACCGGAATCCACAGCGAGGGCTAATATTAGTGGTTTTAAGACAGCAAGGGATACCATCATTAAGATTTCACAGGATGGCAAGTCAGTAAGTGTGGATCCGCAGAAGTGGAATAACCTCTTTTGGACAATGGATAATCGAATGCATTTCACGGATTACGATGACCGCGCGAAAGAACTTAAGGAAGTCTTTGATGCATATTATGAAGGCGTTGAAGAAAATGCTGATTTGTCTCAAGAGCTTAGGGAACTTGAAGAGAAATTATCGAAAGAAAAGAGGAAGCGTCAGGGTGATGTCGAAGAATGGAAATCAAGGAATGAGGTTTTGCAGGGTAAAATCAAAGACTGTGAATTAAAGAATTGTTACCAGCAAATCTACTACATGGATCGACTTTTAAATCCACCAAAGGTAGAAATTCAGGAAGCGTTTACTCCAAATCGCTATGAATATGAATGCGATGTGTATGAGTACCTTCGAAGAAATTATAATGCACCGGATGCGCAGGATGTCGTCTTGAAAAATCATTATAAGAAATTCGCGACAATCCGTGAAGAAGAAATTGCGGAGATGAAAAAGCATTATGAAGATTACAAGTCCAAGAAGTATGGGCCGCTCGGTAAAGTCATTATGTTTATCGTCTGCATGTATCGACGTTTTATCGGCAAGCGATATGAATGGGCGATTCGACATTTCCTGATTAACGATATCCGGAGGGAGTTTGCCAGAGAGATGTTAGATAGAAAATGGTTTATTGCTTCGAAGAATGGTAAGTATTACACGCGTTATCAGATTGTTCCGCAGAAACAGTTACAGGAGCTTTATGTAGAAGTTGAACGCATTAGAAAGGCATATGAATCAACTTATGGTCCATTGGACCATAAGCCTGAAAATGAGCCTACAGGAAAGGAGGCGGAGTAAATGGAAAATCGATATTTGCTTAAAGATGATAAATTGAACAATTTTATACCGGTTCCGCTTTCTTTGCTGGATTCAAAGCTCAGCAGTACCACATTGCTTGTATATGGCTGTCTGCTTGGCCGTGGCATCTTATCCCAGAGAAATGGATGGTATGACCAGAATGGAGCCATATACGTCCGATATACGGCGCCACAGCTTGCTAAAGATCTGGGTAAAGGGAAATCCACAGTGAAGGCATCCTTGAAGGAATTAGAGTCGGCAGGTCTGATTGAGAGAAGGCGGATGGGGCTTACTATGACAAATATTTTTATTAAGGTTCCATGGACATCTGAAAGCGGTCAGTATTCTGACCACATTGGACAAAAATCTGACCTACATAAGCCGGAAAACAATACTTACAGAGGTCAGAATTCAAGCCCATCTGAGGTCAGAAAACCGGACCCTAGTAAATATAAGAGAGTAAATAAAACATTTAATAATAGAGAATATATTGTTCGGGAAGGAGAGAGCTTTTGATGGAAAATCAGAATTTGAAAAAAGAAACATATATCGCTGAAGATGGCTTACTGTATTGTGCTAAGTGCCATACGCCATGTGAAAAGGTTCTCCCCCATCCGTTGGAGAAGGGGAAGCTATGGCGTGTACATTTGATGTGTCGGTGTGAGCGTGAAGCCTATGAAAGGGAAAAAGCGGAGCGTGAGAAACAAGAGTTTGAAGAGAGGGTTCAACGAAATCGTATGATTTGTTTTCACGAGAAAGAAATGTATGGTTGGACGTTTGCTAATGATGATGGAAGCGTTCCGGTTATGGAGAAGGCAAGGGCATATGTAGAGCATTGGGAAGATGTGAGGAAAAAGAAGATTGGCTTAATACTTTGGGGCGAAGTCGGTACAGGAAAGACCTATATTGCGGCAGCAGTGGCAAATGCATTACTTGACCAGGGATTTAGAGTTCTGATGAAGGATTTTACGGAAATTAGCAATATTTCAGCTTTTGATGCAGATGAATATGTTCGTTCCTTGTCTTCTTATGATTTGTTGATTCTCGATGATTTGGGAGCAGAGCGCACAAGTGAGTTTGCGATGCAGAATGTATTTAATGTTGTAAATCGCAGATGGGAATCCGGAAAGCCACTCATTGTTACTACGAATAAGACAGTAGATGAATTAAAAGGCGTAGAGGATTTGACTTTAAAGCGTATTAATGATCGTATTCTTGCTATGTGTACGCCTATCTATGTGGGTGGAAGTAGTAAGCGAAGGGTAAAAGCGGACGAAAACTTTAAAAACTTAGGAGTAATATTTGGAAAAGGGGGATTCAAACATGAGTGATCAAAAAAAGCAGAATCTTGCAGATCCAAAGATTCGCAAGAGATTTGTGACATATAAAGAAGCAGCAGAATTATATAGTATGGGGCTTACACGTGTACAGGAGCATGCAAAGATTGCGGGTGCAACCTACAAAATGGGAAATAAGGTTCTTGTGAATACGGATATATTTGAAGCTTATTTGGAACAGTTTAGAATCCCCGGAGATTATGAAGGAATGGCAAAGAAGTTCACGCCGGAACTTGCAGGTTTGTATCATTGATTTGTGGGGAATCATTGAGAATGTTTATGGGATGCTATATACTAATAGCATCCCATATCGTTGGTGAACTTCTTTCCTTTCAACGAAAGGAGAGATTGTTATGGCAAAAGCAAAAGTAAAGCAAAGGAAGGATAATAAAGGCAGAGTCCTTCAGAAGGGAGAGAGCCAAAGAAAACTGGACGGGATGTACATATATACTTATGTGGATCCCTACGGAAAACGTTGTTATGTATATTCAAAGGATCTTTTCACTTTAAGGGAAAAAGAAGAGAAGCTGGTAAAGGCACAGTTAGATGGCTTAGATTATTATGTGGGTGGCCATGCTACAATCAATATGGCGTTTGATAGGTATATGTCTACCAAGTATAATCTACGAGCAACCACAAGATCTAACTACATTTACATGTTTGACAGATTTGTTCGGAATGATTTTGGTAACAAGTTTTTAGCTGACGTAAAGTATACGGATGTAAAGCTGTTTTATTATCATTTGTTGAATGATAAGGGAATTGCTATCAACACATTGGATTCGGTCCATACGGTATTGCATCCATTATTTGATATGGCTGTTAGAGATGATGTTATAAGAAAGAATCCGACAGATGGTGTGATGGCTGAGATCAAGCGAAATAGCGGGAAGAACAAGGGAATCAGGCATGCTTTGACTGTGGAACAACAGAAAGCGTTTATAGATGCTGTAAAGTCTTTCCCAGAGTATTATCATTGGTATCCGTTGTTTGCTACTCTTCTCGGAACCGGAATGAGAATCGGAGAATGTACGGGCCTTACATGGAAAGACATTGATTTCAATAAGAGAAGCATTAGCGTTAATCATTCGGCTACTTACTATACGCGAAATGGAAAAGCCAGCTTTGGAATTTCAAAGCCAAAGACGGAAGCAGGTATTAGGCATATTCCGATGATGGACACGGTATATAATGCTTTGAAAAATGAGTATGACAGGCAAAAGCGAGATGGCTTTTGTGCATATGAGCTAGAAGGATATACGGGGTTTGTGTTTTCAAACAAATTAGGAACCTTGCATAATCCTCATTGCGTTAATCTGGCAATTAAACGAATCTATGAAGCGTATAATGCGAAAGAGATTATTGATGCCAAGAGACAAAGCAGAGAGCCGGTTATCATTCCACATTTTTCTTGTCACTCACTCAGGCACACATTCTGTTCGCGTCTTTGTGAGAGCGACATGAATATCAAAGTCATTCAAGAAATCATGGGGCATAAAAACGTAGAGACAACATTGGATATTTACACCGAGGTAAACTTTAATAAGAAGCAGGAATCATTAGAAGAATTAGCTAGTAAGATGGATTTTTTCTAATATGTAATTTACTTGGAAAGAAAGTTCATTTTTCGAATGATTTAGCCACTACAACAAATTACTATGAGGTACAACGCAGGGTACAACAAAATAATAATTTTGCGTGAATTGGTGTGGTGTGATGTGAAGAGTAAGCGATTCCTCTAACCCTTTGATATAAAGCGAAATACTGAGATATGAAGAGGTACTATAAAGTATTCCCTACTTTAAAGAGTCAGAACACTAGTTCTACTCCGAACGGTTCCCAGAAGTAGTTCAATCGCGTCAGCTTGAGTACGAAGTATTACATATAGACCTTAAACAGTCCATATTAGTACGACACGCATCGTTACAAATATGCAAAACATAAGGGATGCATGTGAAGCAATATGCAAAACAATTTGTTGTCCTTTGTGTCAAATAATTTCAATTAAATAACTATCTCAAACAAGGAACAACTTGTATGAGAATCATTAAAGACATTTCAATTAGTAGAAATACTAATCGGGATGTCTTTTTTGTTTTCTCAAACCTTACAAAAATCAAAAGAAAGGAAGTGAGGATGTGGGAAGAAAAAAGGTTAAGCCACCACAGATTGATTATCTCAAAGAGTATGCAGTGCCGAGATTTGTTACTGAAGAATCGATTTGCGAGAAATACGATTTGTCTGGTGTACAGTGCCGAAAAATGGCAAGAGCTGCGAATGCGTTTTTTGAAATAAGAAAAGCTCAGCTAATTGATAGAACAATCTTTGAGAAGGTTTACAAGGATCAGTTAAGAGAAAGAAAACGTCAGATGCAGACAGAACTTGTGCTTGAGAAAGCTAAGAGTTATGAGCCAGTAAAGAAAGAGTACATGCGCTACCAGGAGGCGGCCGAGTATTTTTCAATGAGTATGACATGCTTTAAAGCACTTGCTAAGGAAGCAAATTCAATTAGAAGAATTGGAAACATCGTACTTATTAATATTGATGTGGTTATAGATTACATCGAAGAAAACTTTGGAGGTTGATGAAATGGAGGAAAGAACAAAACCGAATGCCTTATATGCTGAGCCGGTTAAGCGAAGAAAAATATATGTCAGGATTTCTGAAGGGGCAGAAATATATTCGATGTGTGAGCATTCATTCCGGGATTTGGCGGGTGAAGCGCACGCGGTAAGAAAAGTTCATGGGACATGCTTGGTTAACACAGTAGTGTTGAGCAAATATATTGAGCAGATTTACGGATAGGAGGGTCTATATGTCTTATAAGAGAACGAAGGTAGAGTCATTAGATATCAAAGTAAATTCCGGTCAGAAGAAGTATGTCCGCTATAAGGAAGGTGCTGACCTATATTCCATTGGGATTCATGGATTTCAGCAATTAGCGAAAGAAGCTGGGGCTGTAAGGAAGATTAATGGCGTATGTCTAGTGAACGTAGAAGTTTTGAATGAATACATAGAGACAATGTATGGATAAGGAGGAAAAGATGAGAAATACAGCGTTAGATGCAGCTCATATGGTTGCAAATAAAGAAAATGAGGATAAAGGAGGAAGAATGATAAAGATTCGAGTACAGGGTACAAAAGAAGATATTAACTGGCTTGAAAAGCAGATTCGTACTTTAAGAGAAGTGCAGGTCACAGAGTCATCAGAGATTTATAAAAATCAGGGAACTAAGAAATATTTTAGAAAATACATGGAAGTAGAAAAAGAAGCAACTACAGAGAGCAATTAAAAGGAGAGCAATCGTATGAGTAAGATTTTAGTATGTGCCAATGAAAAAGGTGGCGTAGCAAAGACAACAACAACAGTTAACTTAGGAATAGGGCTAGCAAAGAAGGGTAATCGAGTTCTTGTAATAGACAACGATCCTCAGGGCAGTCTTACAGTAGCATTAGGATTTCATAATCCAGGACAGATGGAATATACAATGACCACTGTTTATAACAATGTCATTGATGAAGTGGAGTTCGATCCACGAGAGGCTATTTTGCACCATAAAGAAGGTGTAGACCTTGTACCGGCAAATAATTCACTGAATAGCATTGAAACTGCTCTTATCACTGTTATGGGGCGAGAAACGATACTTAGTGAATATCTTGGAATGGTCAAGGATGATTACGACTACATTATTATCGACTGTTCACCAAATTTGGGAATGCTTACACTTAACGCTTTAGCAGCTGGTGATGAGATTATCATTCCAGTTCAGCCTACGTTTTTAGCAATCAAAGGTTTGGAAGAACTACTGAGAGTAATCAATAAGATTCATAAGAAGATTAATCAGTCTTTAGAGATTAAAGGAATTCTTCTTACAATGGTGGATTCAAGAACAAATTATGCCAAGGATATTGCAGAGATGCTTGATGAGGCATACGGTTCGAAGATTAATATCTTTAAGAATAAGATTCCACATTCAGTAAGAGCTGCAGAGGCTACAACAGTAGGAAAGAGCATCTATGAATATGATCCAAAAGGAACAGTAGCAACAGCGTATGAAGCATTAACAACGGAGGTGATTGCGTAATGAGTAGAAGAAATGCAGTAGCGGGAGCAAGCTTATCAGCATATGATTCAATCTTTGGAGGAACCGATGAAGAGGTTATGTCTTCAGAAGTTGCAAAGGAAAAGGTTGAAGGACAGATTGTGGAAGTGCCATTGAGTGAATTACATGAGTTTAAGAATCATCCATTTAGAGTTATAGATGATGAAAAAATGGCGGAGACAGTTGATAGTATTAAAGAATATGGAGTATTAGTGCCAGGAATCGCAAGACCAAGACCAGAAGGCGGTTATGAGATTCTGGCTGGACATAGAAGAAGACACGCATCAGAGCTGGCTGGCAAAGAGACAATGCCAATGATTATCAAGGATGTATCAGATGATGAAGCAGTCCTTATTATGGTTGATTCCAATATTCAGCGAGAGGAATTATTACTAAGTGAAAAAGCAAAGGCGTATTCGATGAAATACGAGGCTTTAAAGCATCAGGGAGTAAATGGTGGTAGAAGTCTCGATAAGATGGCTAAAGAGGCTGGAGAGGGCGCTAAAACGGTGCAGAGGTATATTTCCTTATCCAAGCTCGTTGAAGAGCTTATGAAGCTTGTAGATGATGGCAAGTTAGGGATTGTTCAGGGAGTGGATTTTTCACAGCTAACAGAAGAAGAACAGAAGATTCTGTATGTTGTGTTAAGAGATATGAAATGTAGCGTATCTACCGAACAGTCAGGAAAGATTAAGGAGATTGCTAAAGCAGGGAAGTTTACAAGAGAATCGGTTTTGGGAGTCCTCGTTGTGGTTAAACCTAAGGTAAGAAAAGTAACTTTTAATGCAAAGAAGTTAGATTCTTATTTTGATCCTACAATGACGAATGAAGATATTGAGGAGTTAATAATCAGATTACTTGACGAATGGAAAGAGAGAGGAGGTGTAGACTAATGGGGAAACTGGATTTGGATTATTACTATGGTAAAGAGTCAGAACAGTTCACATTTTATCGTTTACCTAAAGCATTAATCACAGATTCGAGATTTAAGGATGTTACTAATAACGCAAAGCTATTATATGGTCTTATGCTTGATAGAATGTCTTTATCAAGAAAGAGAGGTTGGCTTGATGATGAGAACAGGGTGTATATTAAATATGCTATTACTAGTATTGCAGAAGATTTAAACATTGCAAAGAATACTGGGGCTTCTTTATTAAAGGAGCTCCAGGATGTTGGCTTGATTGAAATGATTCAGCAGAATGGAAAAGCCAATATCATTTATGTGAAGAATTTCATTTCGGAAAATAAGGCAGTCGATGAACCTATTGTTCCGAATGATAGCCAGAGCAGTACCAAATTAGAACCGGATAAAATAGAGGACCAGTCCAATATTTGTACCGGCTCAAATACTGAACCGGTTGAAAATACGAACCAGTCCATATTAAGTGCTGGTAATCCATATGAACCGGATAATTTTTCGCGCCGGATAAGACTTAGTAGGGGTACCATCTCAAATATTGAACCGGCACCGGCGCAGAAATTGAGCCCGAATAATATACTAGTATAATATCTTTTAAATAACTGGATTATATTTGCTCCCTATGATACAATA
>ERZ781272.927-NODE-927-length-13688-cov-4.302941_pt1 | contig 13688 bp, 12 predicted proteins | sample MGYA00375850_ERZ781272 | MGnify/ENA primary metagenome ERZ781272 (study PRJEB29790, sample SAMN06051246) | human gut metagenome | host: Homo sapiens | place: USA: Cincinnati, Ohio | collected 2013-06-21 | study: EMG produced TPA metagenomics assembly of the Gut...
TATAACTATATTAATTATAACCTATAAAAATATATTATAAATATATTTTTGAATTTTTAGAAATATATTCTATAAACTTATATATAAAAAATCGTCAAGGTACTATGTTCTTATCCATTTGTTAAATATGAATCTAATATAATATAATATATTAACTTTAATTAAAAAAGCTCTTACTTTTACGAAGAGCTTTTTATAATTTCTATTTTTCATTATTTATCATTGTTTCCATTTCATTATTAAGAACTCTATAAATAGCTTTTGCAACACCTAAATCACTATTTGCCTCAGTTACATACTTAGCTATTTCTTTAACTTCTGGTATTGCATTCTTCATTGCAACACTTTCTTCAAATATTTCAAACATTGAATAATCGTTAAAACTATCTCCAAGAATCATAACATCATTTTTATTTATTCCTAATTTTCCTGCTACTTTTTCTAAGATTATTCCTTTTTGTGCATTCTTATCTGTTATTTCTATGTTATCTCTAAATGAAGATGATACTGCTAATCCTTCAAGTCTTCCCATCTTTTTCTTAACTGTATCTATTAAATTGATGTCTTTATGAAATGCTACAAATTTTCTTACTTCAACATCTTGCTTGAAAAATTCCTCTATATCTTTTACATATTGCAAACTTACAAAAAAAGGTTCCTTTTTTGCTTGTTCCCGTGCTTCTTCCATTGACATCTCTGGATTAAAAGATAATGTTCTATACGTCACTTCTTGAAGTGCATCCTCTTCAGATGATGTTGTATAAACTCCTTTATCAGTAAAAATACGAGCTGTAAGATTATTTTCTTTTAATATATACATTATATCTTTTGCTGTTACATCATTTATATTTATTACTTCTAATATATTGCCATCTTCATCTCTATATTCTGCTCCATTAGAAAGAACACATTGGCATTTTATATTATGCTTATCTAATACACATTTAACACTCTCATATTCTCTACCTGTAGATATTGCAAAAATTATTCCCGCTTCTTCAGCCTTTCTAATTGCTTCAACTGTCTCTATATCTATATCATGTTCATCATTTAATAGTGTTCCATCCATATCAGATGCTATAAGTTTTATCATTAGAATCACTCCAATCTATATATTTATATCTCCTATAATATTATCATATATTATTAGCTAAATTATAAAAGAATAAATATTTTTTTATAATTTATAAAATTATCATTAATTCTACTTGAATTTAAAAGAAAAAAATACTTGTAATAACAAATAGTTACTACAAGCATTTTTATTAATATTTTATTTTAGATTATCAACTATCTCCTTTGGAATAACAAACTCAACAGGTCCCATATATCCTGGTGCTACTTCATATTCATCAAAGCAGATAACAAGATCATTATTAGAGTTTATATAGAAATCTTGATTCTCTGCTATTTTTTTAAAATCATCTTCTGCGAAATCTTTCTCACTATCTATAAAATAGCTCTTTCCTTCATCTTCTTTCATTTGTTTTCTCATTTGTTCTTTTATATTATCACTAATTACATCTACATATGATTTATCTTTAAATATTAATGGTAATGTTAAAACAACTTGTTTTTCTTTATCTATTACATAATGTTTTCTTGTTTCATATCCTGATGCTTGTATTTCTGATTTACTTACTTCAATAGATAAAATACTATCTGTTTCACTTTTTATTTTATAATCCATTCCTACATACTTTTTTCCTTCTCCTATATCTGGTATTTCTTTAATTAAATTTTCGTAAGCTTCTTTTCCTTGCTTCATAAATTCTTCATTTAAATTATCTTGTAATTCTTTATTCTTTAATCCATCTATCTTTGAAACATTAATATCTGCTTCTACATTTTTATCATTAACCTTATAATTTTTTACTACAACAAGGTTAACTAAATTCCCCACTATTGGAACTTCCTTTACTGCATCAGCAAATGCTGGGCTAACATTTAGCATTCCTATAACTACAGCAACGCTTGCTGCAACACCAATAAAACCTTTTTTCATATTAATCCCTCTTTTCTTTATTTTTTTACTTTCTTTTATAGCTTCATTAACTCTATCTTCTAATTTATCAGATATCTTTATATTCATATAATCTTCAATTAAATCGTCTATTTTTCTATTATTCATATAAATCATTACCTTTCATTTCAATCTTCAATTTTTTCAATGCTGTATATAAACGACTTTTTATTGTATTAACATTTTCATCTAGCATATTAGCAATCTCATCAATCTTAAAATCCTCAAAATATCTTAATATTATAATTGTTTTATATTTTGTAGGTATTTTATTAAGAGCATTATCTAAATCAATGTTTTTATACTCATCATAATCTGATTCTTCTAACATGTTATCCATTGGTATATACTTTTTATTTTTTCTAATAAAATCGATACTTGTCCTTATCAATATTTTATAAAACCAAGGTTTAATTTTTTCTAAATCTTTTAAAGAGTCTATAGAACTCAATGCTTTATAAATAGCTTCTTGAACAACATCTAATGCATCTTCTTCATTTTGAGTATAAGAATATGCTATTTTATAAAAAATATTTCTATTTTCCACAATATAATTTTCTATTCTTTTTTCTTTAAAGATCCCTATCATTGTTTCTTCCTTTCTATATGGCCGAAAAGTACTTTTCTTTATACTATATAGACGAGCTATGTGTACTAAAAAGTTTTAAGATTATTATATTAAAATTCATAAATATATCAACATAAAATATTCAAAACCATTCTATTGATTATTTATTATATTTTTTGTGATATAATTATTAATATGTTACTTAATATAGCAATATTTATAAAAATTAATCATAGAAGGAGATGTCGAAATTGTCAGTTGAAAGTGTACGTGAATATTTAAAGAAATTTAATAAGGCTAATGAAGTATTAGAATTTGATGTTTCTAGTGCGACCGTAGAGTTAGCTGCTGAGGCTTTATCTACAGAACCTGCTAGGATTGCTAAATCCTTATCATTCAAAGATGAAGATGGATGTATATTAATTGTTACTGCTGGCGATGGAAAAGTAAATAATTCAAAATTCAAGAAATCTTTTGGCTTCAAACCCAAAATGCTTTCCTTTGAAGAAGTTTCTACATATACAGGTCACCCTGTTGGTGGTGTATGCCCGTTTGATAATCCATCTAATGTTAAAGTATATACTGATATTTCATTAAAACGATTTGAAGCAGTATATCCTGCATGCGGAAGCCCTAATTCAGCCATAAAACTTACTTGTGATGAGCTTTTTGAAATGTCAAATAGTATTGATTGGATTGATGTTTGTACTGGATGGAATGAATAACTTTGATACAAAAAACATTTGAAAAATAAATAATTAATAAAATGTCTTTTATTATTTCTTGAATTTCACATCTCTTAAAAATAATTTTATGTTATTTATAAATTTAAAGGTTCATCACAGAATTTTGTGAAAAGGTACTTTTTCAACATCAATTATTTATTCAAAACCAAGTAAATAGGTAATATAAGTGATGTAGATTATTATTTATCACAAAATTTCAGGATGAACCATTTAAAATAAATGACGTAGTTAAAAATAATTTAAATTTTTTTCATTACTTTGATCTTTCATTATGAAATTCATATCAATAATAGCATATAATTGGTGTACCCGATTCTATATTATTATAAATTGCATTAGCCAAACTATGTGGTGCATTTATACATCCATGTGAACCATTGCTTACATATATACTTCCGCCAAAAGTATATCTCCAGCTAGCATCATGTATACCTATTCCACCATTAAATGGCATCCAAAAGTCTACTGGCGAAGCATATCCCTGCCCTTTTAATACTGTGTCCTTCTGCTTATAAACTAAGGAATATATCCCTGCTGGAGTTGCACAATCATTATTCACATTTCCTGATACAATATCACCTTCTGTTATTAATCTTCCGGCTTTATAAAACCATAAATGCTGTCTAGACAAATCTATTTCTACATAGGTGTTTCCTATATCATTTTTTCCAGTAGATGCTGCCTTTTGCAAATACTCTGGCTCTTTTGATATGTTTTTTCCATTTTTTATTGCCTCAATTAATAGTACACCTTCAAAATCTTCATCTATTTTATTTCCATAGCTTCCTCCTGCAACTTTAATCTTGTTTCCTAATGAAGTTGTAAATTCTCTTTCTTTACCTACTGTATTATATTTATTAGCAAGTGTTTTAATATACTCTTTTACATTTTTATCATCAATATATACTTCGTATTTATCATCAATCCTTAGCCAATTACGAATTTGCTCTTTATTTAAAATTTCTTTATCATTGCCAAATGAATAAGTTACTTCTGCACATAAATATTTGTTTAAAGTATCCTTAGCTTGTAATACTTCTTTAGATTTTGATGTATATTCTGGTTTTGTATAACAATCTAGTTTTTCTATATTTATTTCTTGTTCTACTTTTTCAACGGCTTCAGTAATCTTTTCCTCTAATACATTCTTATCGATTATATTTCCATATATCTCATCAGCAATAATATACTCTCCATTATTATAATTAATTTTAGCATTCTCGTTTTCTCTAACATCTTTATTTCTTGATTCTATTATTTTATCTACTGATTTTTTTAATAACTCTTTATCTAAAGTAACCATACTATTTATTTCATAGCTGTTATGTTTCAACATTCCAGTAATACACCAAAATGGATTTTCTTTATCCTTTATTTTTTCTATTTGATTTCCCAGATCATATTTTAATCCAATGCTATTTCCTGTTATATATTGAGTTTTTTGATCTTCTTCATTTATATTCACGCAATAATTATCTAACTTGTATGAAATAATGTCTTTTGCATCCTCAACACTTTTTCCAAACATATTAATTCCATCAATTGTTGTATTATAAAAATGAGTTCTAAAAAATATTGTTATTCCTATATATATTATAAAAACAATACAAATTAAAGTAATAATAGCCCCATTCTTTTTTATTATTTTTTTCTTTTTATTTTCTCCCAAAATTTTTGCCCCCCATAAAATAGAATAAAAACTGCAAGATTGACACCTTCACAGTTTTATACTCTATACTATGATTGATATATAAAATTAATACTAATTTTTATTAATTAACTGCTTTTATATTTTATACATATTTTAATTAAACTTCTAAACTTTTCATTACTCATATGGTAAAATTATATATATACTTTTAAATTTATACATTTTATAATATATCGAATTAGGAGAATTTTAATGGAAGAAAAAAGATTTGCTATTTTAATAGATGCAGATAATATTTCTGCAAAATATATAAAAAATATATTAGATGAAACATCTAATTATGGTACAGTCACTTACAAAAGAATATATGCTGATTGGACACAACCCACTAGCAACTCATGGAAAAATATTTTATTAGAAAATTCAATTATTCCTATTCAACAATATAGTTATACAACTGGGAAGAATTCTACTGACTCAGCTTTGATAATAGATGCTATGGATATACTTTATTCAAATACAGTTGAAGGATTTTCCATTGTATCTAGTGATAGCGATTTTACACGTCTTGCTATGAGACTTCGCGAATCTGGTATGATGGTTATTGGTATGGGAGAGCAAAAAACACCCAAACCATTTGTTTCATCATGCAATCAGTTTAAATTTTTAGACATTATTTCTGAAGAAGATGATAATAATTCTTCTATATCTGAATCTCAATCAGAATCAAATTCTGATAACACTCAAAGTCCATCTTTTAAAGATAAAAGTCTAACAAATATTGAAACAATAAAGAAAGAAATCATAAACATAATTAGTGATATTCAAGATAGTGAATCTGGTGTAAATATAGGAGAAGTAGGACAAAGATTGATAAAAAGATACCCCGATTTTGATGTTAGAAATTATGGATATAGTAAATTATCTCGTTTCTTAGCTGAAATAGAATCTTTAACTGTTAATCAAACTCTTGTGACACTAAAGATTGAAGATAATAATACTGATGCTCACACTCTAAAAATATCTAATGATATAAAAGATATGATTATTAAAATGATTAGCGAAAATAATAATAAAGTAAGAATGAGTTTAGTTCATCAGAAAATTTTAGAAAAATATCCAAATTATATAAAGAAGTATGGGTATAATAAAGCTGTTAACTTTTTTAAGTCACTTGATTTTTTAAATGTAAAACAAACCAATACTTCCTTATTCCTTACAATGCGAAAATAATTTATATAAAATGAAAAATTTATAAAATTAATAAAGAATCCTCTAAAATTATTGTTCAATTTTAGAGGATTCTTTGTAATATTTTTAAATTTTAATTTTATGCTTAGTAATTTTTTATTATATATGTTTAGTAATGTACTGTATTTCTAGTATGCTTTTTTATTTATATTAGTTAGAGAATGTTTGAGTCCCCATATACTTACCATTTCCTTTAAGTACGCCTATACCAACTTTTGTATAGTTAGGGTTCATCATATTTTGTCTATGCCCTGATGAATTCCACCATTGATTAAATAACTCAACTGGATCATAACTATTATATGCAATATTCTCTGCTGTCGCAGTATACTTATAGCCTAAAGTCTTAAGCCAATTAGTCCAGTTTGTTCCATCTGGATTTGTGTGACTAAAGTAATTATATTGAATCATATGATTACTTTTATATCTTGCAACATCTAATAATGTATTGTCCATAGTTAATGGTTTTAATCCAGCAGCTACTCTCTTTTCATTCATTAATTCAAGTATCTTTTGTTCCGCACTACTTTGAATTGTTGTTGAATAATTTGTAGGTAATGTAGGTAAACCACTTACATTTACTGACCCATTATCGTTTTGATTGTTGTCTGGAGTTGTTGATCCATTATTACCGTTTGATCCAGCATTATTGCCTGGAGTTTCTGTTGTTCCATTATCTCCATTTGATCCTCCATTATTATCTGGAGTTTCTGTTGTTCCATTATCTCCGTTTGATCCTCCATTATTATCTGGAGTTTCTGTTGTTCCGTTATCTCCGTTTGATCCTCCATTGTTATCTGGAGTTTCTGTTGTTCCATTATCTCCGTTTGATATTAAATTTCCGTTGCAATCAAATTCTTTTGAAGCATTTGGAATTTTATTTCCTACCGCTTGCCCATTCTTAGCAAATCTATATGTTGTTCCATTTATTCTAACTCTACCTGTTTGCATTACGCCTGATTTATTAAAGTAATATGTTTTTCCATCAATTTTTATTACGCCAGTTTGGATTACACCTTTACTATCTGCAAAATACCATTTGCCTCTACTTTTTATCCATCCAGTCTTAACTTTACCATTTTCCTTATAGCACAGCCTGCCATTATTTTTAGCAAATCCATTTGTGCTACTTACCTCATTAGTAGTTTGAGTAATCTCATTTCCTTGTGAAGTTGAAATATTTCCTTGTGCAGATACTCCTAATGGGTTTGATGCTATTATTGTAGCTGCAATCGCTACCCCACTTATACTTTTTAAAATAAAAGATCTCTTCATTAGTTTTTCTCCTTTTCTTTTTTATTTGGTTAATCATAACAATTATCTTTTCTTATCTTTTATAAGATTCTTTATCATTTATTCAAATTATTACAAGCAACCTTTGCACTTATGGTAACATACATTTCGTCATTTCGATTTTGTTCGACATTTGTTCTCATGCTATAAGATAAAGATATTTTAATATAACTCAAAAATACTATAAAAAACATGCATTTTACTATATGATATCCCTCTATATCCCATATAGTAAGGGCTACCCCCTATTATTTTTTTCTAAATCTATATATGCTTATATACTTTTTTAATAATTTTCAGATCTTAAAAATTGCTAAGCTAATCATAATCTTCTTTGTTACAATTCAGCTTTTAATTCATATAATAGGAATTGGAAATTAATAAATATGGAGTATGTATGTATAAAAAAGGCGATTTTCATATTCATTCAACTTATTCTGATGGAAAATGTACACCTACTCAAATAATAGATATAGCTAAAAGACATGGTGTTGATATAATTTCAATAACAGATCATAATTGTACAAATGGAATATCAGAAAGCATAAAACATGGTAAAGAGATTGGGATAAAGGTTATACCTGGTGTTGAAGTATCTACTAGATATAATAGAACACGCGTACACATTTTGGGATACTTCAATGGTGAAATCTTCAATGACAGAACATTAATAAAATGCTTAAAATGCATAAAAAATCACAACATCTCAGAATTTAACAAAATATTAAAAAAGGAATTCTCAATTGCTTATAGAAGTGAAAACATCTGTGTTGAAAAAGGAATTGAATTACTTAGAGCTTTTGGTGCTACAGTAATTTTAGCTCATCCTGTTTTACTACCACGAAATCAATTTGAAGAGATAATCAAATTAGGTTTTGATGGATTAGAGGCAAAATATTTTAGTAATACAGAAAGAGAGACTGAATTTTTTATAAATTATGCCAATGAAAATAATATGATTTATACTGCCGGATCTGATTTTCATAGAAATAATGAATTATATAGAGCTCATGGTCTTATTGGTGATGCTTATTTAGATGAAAAAGAAATTCAGATTTTTCTTAATCATCTAGAAAAAAACGCTATTTAACTAACATTCTCATAGATTCACTGTAATCTAATTTCCTGAATAACAAAAAATATTGATGATTATGCCTAATTAAAAATCCTTAATTTGGTATAATCATCAATATTCTCTTAATACTTTTCTATTATTTTCAATATCTCATCGCCATATGCTTCTACCTTTTTACTTCCCACGCCTCTTATTTCCAATAATTCTTCTTTATCTTTAGGTATATTATTAACAATTTCAATTAAACTTGAATCTGAAAAAATAATATACGGTCTAATTCTTTCTTTATATGCTTTTTCTTTTCGCCATTTTTTAAGGTCTTCAAATAATTCTTTATTAAGAATAGTTTCTTCTTTATCCAAAATTTTAAATACTACATTTTCCTGACTTTTAAGTACTTTATACGAACGTGCATTTAATTTAAGCATGGAATAAGTTCCTTCTTTTAAATCTACATATCCTTCATTTAGAAGACTTTTAATTAAATCTTTTATAAAAGAATTTCCATATTCCTTCATTATTCCATATGTAGTTACTTTATCTAAATTATTTTGAATTATTTTAGGTCCTTTAAATCCCTTTAAAATATCAACTAAAACCGATATTCCATATTTTTCTCTCGTTCTAAATACAGTTGATAAAATCATTTGACTTTCTTTTGTAAAATCTTTGAGTTCATCATCATTTAAACAATTGCTGCAGTTATTACAATAACTTACTATTCTTTTATTCCCAAAGTAATTTAATATGTATTTTCTAAAACATTCATGATAATTACAGTAATCTATCATAGATTGAAACTTTTTAAGTTGAATAGATAATCTACTCAAAGCTGAACTTTTATTTATTATATACTCTATTCTACTTAAATCACTTTCGCTGTAGAAAAGATAACAATCACATTGCTCTCCATCTCTCCCACCTCTACCAATTTCCTGATAATAGCTTTCTATATTTTGTGGAATGGTGAAATGAACTATGAATCTTATATTTGATTTATCAATCCCCATTCCAAATGCAGTTGTAGCAATTATTATATTGTATCTTTCGTACAAAAATCCTTCTTGATACTCTTCCTTTTCTTCATCACTAAGTCCGCCATGATATTTACCCACGCTATACCCTAGTTCTTTTAAATAATAATATAAACTATCAACTTCTTTTCTCGCAGCACAATAAACTATACCTGATTGTTCATCATGAGCTCTTATAATATCTTTCACTTCTTCAAGCTTATCAATCTCTTTAAATACAGAAATATTTAAATTTTCCCTATTAATATCACCTATGTACATATAAGGGTTATTTAATCCTAGAAGCTTAATTGAATCCATCCTTACTTCATCTGTTGCAGTTGCAGTAAATGCTGAAATTACTGGTTTTGTTTTCAATATCTTATAGAATTCAGAAATTTGTAAATAACTTTTTCTAAAATCATGTCCCCATTGTGATACGCAATGGGCTTCATCTATAGCAATCTGGCATATATCCAGGTCCTTTACCATATCTTTAAATATTTTAGATTCTAATCTTTCTGGGGCCACATAAATAATTTTGTATCCCCCAAGGCTTGCTTCTATTAATATATTTTTAATATTTTCCATTGTTTGAGTACTATTTATATATGCACTTTTTACTCCAAGCTCAGTTAAATTATCAACTTGATCTTTCATTAGAGATATTAATGGAGAAATTACAATTGTTATTCCGCTAAGTATAATTGCTGGTATCTGATAACAAACTGATTTTCCTGCTCCAGTTGGCATAAGACAGAATGTATCTTCTTTGTTTAATATACTGTTTATTATTTCAAACTGTCCACGTCTTAAAGTGCTATATCCATAATACTTCTTTAAAACATAAAATATCTTTTCTTTATTATCCACACCATTCTCCTCCCTAATAATATTAATTATCTAATTTATGTAAACAGAAAGTGGCACCATTTTAACTGTTATGCCACTTAATAATAATACTATAATAATTTCCAATAATAAATAAATTATAAATATTTTATGTTATTTTTAGAATTCTCCAGTATAAAAATATTTTTTATTTAGCCTATTTAATAATTTAAATATTCTTTCTCCTAAAAATAGCATTATAAAATAATTTCCTGTTCCGTGTACAATATCATATGGAATTCCTGAAATCCAATATCCAATCCCCGAATTTATTCCAGTAAATATAAATACAGGAATAGCATATAATGCACCAAATATTAATCCAAAAATCCCCGAATAAATTGATAATAATAAATATCTCTCTTTAATTTTATTTCTTATTAAATATGTAATCATACTCAATGATGGCCATATTATTAAGTAACCAAACCACCATGTTCCAAATCCATATATAAGTCCCATCATCATTACAAAAATCACTACTATATACATCGATTTCTTCTCATAAATTAAAGAATATAATATTATCAATAAGCTTACAGTTTCAACATTTGGAATAAAACTTAACGATACCTGAGATATAGTTAAAATTGCAGCTAATACTCCAAATAAGATTAATTCTTTTACAGAACACTTCATTGTTTTACCATCCTGTTGTTAATATAAATTCTACCGTGTCACCATCATTTATCATTACATTATCAATACCTGTTGAAGAACTTTCACCATTAACAACTAAATTCCACCATTCTTGTTTTGATTCATCTGCTTTTCTTCCATTAACTTCAGTTACAAATCTTCCATATGAACCATTTTCAGATTCTATAAGTTTTCTCTTATCTAAATCTTCTCCAAGTGATTTTTCTTTTGTTGTAACATCAAATTCTTCACTAAAAGTTTTATCAGAATCTGTAACAATTATTTTATATTCTTTAATTCCATCTACTGCTTTACTATTTATATAAAATTTATATCCTGCAAAACCAAATACAGCTATAAGTAAGACAATAATTGAAACTATAAATTTCTTATTTTTTAAAATTGTATTTTTCATCTTCTCCTCCTTGATATTTTAATACCTTAAGTATATACCATATGTCTCATTTCTAAAACATATGATTTTAAATATATCAATATCTAATGTTTATAGAAATTATTAGACATCTTATAAAAACACTTTTCCTTTTTAGTACATTTTTGCTATAATAATACTAATCAAAATAATGGAAACAGGGAGGACTGCTTTTGGAAATTTTTAAATATATGTGCTTACAAAAATATAAAAAATATATTATATTTCTAATTATATTTTTTTTATTTTTATTTAATGTAACGTTACCATTTTTAATTACATTTTGCATAATAATGAACATCGTTAATATTTGTAAAATAAAATCTTATAATTGTAACAATCCTTCAAATAGTTTATTTACTCTAAAATCTTCTAACAATTATAGATATCTTTTTCTTTTAATGTGGTTCTTTTTTTTCAACATTGTTTTAGAAAATGATCGTTACATAAAAGATTTACCTGATGGTTCATTTATTTTTGCCCGTAATTTTCACTTTTATGATAAGGCATTGTCTCCTGAAATGATAGTATTTTATATAGTAGTATGCATTAATATTTTTCTTGAAATTTATGTATATAAAAATAATAAACCTTTAATATGTGAAGATGGCTTTTTTACTGATTATAGCTTTTTTATAAGTTTTCAAGATATTTCAGGCATAAGGCAAGAAAGGGATATTACAAAAATACACTTTACAATAAAAAGTCATGACCATGAATACCCATTTGTATTTGAAAGCACTTATTATAATGATATAATTAATTTTTTATCCCAAAAAGAAATTTTAATAGAAAATAAGTTAAATTAAATAAAGGACGTACTAAGTTTATATGATAACACCCGAAAAGAAGCTCTCATGTTATGCTCGATTGCTACAAAAAATAAACTAAGAATTCAAACATGCAGACTTGCATCCACAACTGTTTGCTCCAATATAAAATTGGACAAACAATTGTGGAACAAGTCTACATGCAAGAATTCTAAAGCTCATTTTTTGAATGCAATTCTCCGCACAACAAGAGAGCTTCTTTTCTTTGTTTCATCTAAATTATAGTATCAATGTTATGTTGCTATAAATATAATCATATTAAGATTAAAAAATAGTTATTTATAGATGTTAAAGATTTAAAAAGTTAATATCTTATCCTTAAAAAAATGGCATATCATATATTGGATTTCGGTTGTTATCCACTAAACTCTGATTCTACATCCTATATTTAAATTAATGATTAAAGAAGTTTATAAAATTTATAGCAATGTTAGATAAGTATTTATTCTTATTCCATATAAGTACTGGACGTGATTCTAAAGTTGGATTGATAATTTTTTTTACAACTAAATTCAAATCAGATATTATATTAGAAGCTGTAAAAGGAAGGATGGATATTCCAATTCCAGCTTCAGTTAGCTCTAAATTTCTGCTATTTCTATCAAATAAAGTTACACCTAATTCTTCTTCTAAAAGTTTTAATTGTTGACTAAGAGGTGGTTGAGAAATGTTTAATTTTTTTGCAGCAGCAGTTATTTGCCCCTCTTCTGCAATAGCCATAAAATATTTAATTTGTCTTATATCCATCATAGATATCCTGTTAATTCATATGTTTTTCATATAAATCTATTCAATTTAAATATTTTTAATATGAATTCAATATTGATATAATAATAAAAGATAAGTACAAAAATATCAATAAATAGAAAATATATATTTAAGAAAAGAAGGATAAAAATGAATAAAAAGTATATTAGATTATTTGGGGCAGGACATTTGATTACAGATATATATCAGGGAGCATTACCAGCTATGCTGCCATTTCTTATATCTGAAAAACATTTTAGCTATGCAACAGCAGCTTTTTTAATTTTTGCAGCAAATGCAAGTTCATCAATAATTCAACCAGTATTTGGAGTTTATGCGGATAAAATTTCACTTCCTTGGGCCCTTGGAGTTGGAGTATTATTAGGAGGTATTGGACTTGGGCTTGTAGGAATAGTGCAAAATTATTATTTGATAATCTTATTAGTTGCATTAAGTGGTATAGGACTAGCCTTATTCCATCCAGAAGGAGCAAGGCTTACAAATAGATTCGCAGGTGCAAATAAAACA
>ERZ781272.929-NODE-929-length-13622-cov-9.040761_pt1 | contig 13622 bp, 8 predicted proteins | sample MGYA00375850_ERZ781272 | MGnify/ENA primary metagenome ERZ781272 (study PRJEB29790, sample SAMN06051246) | human gut metagenome | host: Homo sapiens | place: USA: Cincinnati, Ohio | collected 2013-06-21 | study: EMG produced TPA metagenomics assembly of the Gut...
TTTTTCCCCGCCCCCCCCCCGCTTTTTTTTCCCCTTCCCCCGGGGGGGGAGGGGGGGAATCCGGCGCCTCCCCCCGCCTGGCCACGCTGCTGAAGGAGCAGCGGAAAAGGCCCGCAGTGCTGGCCGACGGCTCGGCCGTCCAGGGTCCTACCGTCACCCTGGACGCCGGGGATTTTTCCATGGGCTCGCTGTTCCAGACCATCTACGCCACCGACGCGCCGGAGCTCCGGGCATTGGGGGCCATGGGCTATGACGCGACCACCCTGGGCAACCATGAGTTTGACTACCGGGCCGCCGGGCTGGCCGACATGCTCCGGGCCGCCGTGGCCAGCGGAGAGGCGCTGCCCGCCCTGGTCCAGGCCAATTACAAGCCGCCGGAGAGCGATGCGGATTCCTGGGCTGCCTGGAACGCCTATGGCGTCACCGACTACGTGGTCATCGAAAAGGAGCGGGAGTCCCGGGAGGGGCCGGCAGAGCCCGTGCGCGTCGCGGTGTTCGGCGTGCTGGGGGTGGACGCCGACGAATGCGCTCCCATGTCCGGCATGGAATTCGAGCCCGTCGCCGCGGCGGCGAAGCGGGTCGTGGCCCGGATCCAGGCGGAGGCTGACGCCGATTTTGTCATCTGCCTGTCCCACTCGGGCACGGAGAACGGAAAAGGGGAGGACTACGAGCTGGCCAAGGCGGTGGACGGCATCGACGTGATCCTCTCGGGCCATACCCACGCCACCACGCCGGAGCCCATTCGGGTCAACGATACCCTCATCGTCTCCTGCGGGGAGTACACCCAAAATCTGGGGCGGCTGACCATCGCCAAAAAGGCGGGCCCCGGCCAGAGTCTGAGCGTGCTGGAGTACAAGCTCCTCCCCGTCGATGAGACCGTCCCCGAGGACCCGGCGGCGGCGGCTCTGGCGGCGGCGTTCAAGGAGAAGGTGGATCGGACCTACCTGTCCGGATACGGCCTCACCTTCGATCAGGTCATTGCCCACAGCCCCTTTGACTTTACGCCCGTTGACCAGTTCGGCCAGGAGCAGGGGGAGGACGGCCTGGGCAATCTGATCGCCGACTCCTACCTTTTCGCCGTCAAAGAGGCCGAGGGGACAGATTATGTGCCGGTGGACTTTGCCGTGGTGGCCTCCGGCGTGGTGCGCGCCTCCCTGGCGGAGGGACCGATCACCGTGTCCGACGCCTTCCAGGTCTCCTCCCTGGGCTCCGGCGGGGATGGCACGCCGGGTTACCCGCTCATCTCAGTCTACATCACCGGGCGGGAGCTGAAGGATGCCTTTGAGGTGGATGCCTCGGTGACGCCACTGATGCCGGCGGCGCAGCTCTGGGGGGCGGGCATGACCTGGACCTGGAACCCCCGCCGGATGATCTTCAACAAGGTCACCGACTGCGCCCAGGTGCTGGGGGATGGGACGACCCTCCCCATTGAGGACGACCGGCTCTACCGGGTGGTCACCGGGCTCTACTCCGGCCAGATGCTGGGGGCGGTAAACGGCAAGTCCTTCGGCATCCTAACCATTACCCCCAAGGATGCGGACGGGGTGCCGGTCACCGATTTTGAAGAACAGATCATCCGCACTTCCAGCGGCTCGGAGCTGAAGGAGTGGTACGCCTTGGCAGCCTACCTGCGCAGCATGGGCACGGTGGATCCGCGCTATGCCGCGCCCGAGGGGCGAAAGCTCTCTGCCCCCTCCTGGAACCCGGTCCAGCTTCTGAAAAACCCGAACCGAATCACCCTGGCGGCTCTGACTGGGGTCCTGGCAGTACTCCTGCTGGCGGTCCGGCTCGTCCGCCGCGCCGCGGCGGGCGGAGGCAGGCGGCGCGGCCGCGGCCGATACCGGCCCTACCGGGGCAGATAAATGGGAAACACGCCTCTGTGTTTTGCACAGAGGCGTGTTTCTACCTCAGCCCTTGGGCCGGGGCTTGAAGATGAGAGCCACCAGGTAACCGAAGAAAATGGCGGCGGCGATGCCGCCTGCGGCGGCGGTGATGCCACCGGTGAAGGCCCCCAGAAAGCCGTTTTCGGCCACGGCCTGGGCCACGCCCTTGGCCAGCAGGTAGCCGAACCCGGTGAGGGGGACGGTGGCGCCGGCGCCGCCCCATTCCACCACATATTTATAGAGGCCCAGACCACCCAGCACCACGCCGGAGACCACATAGAGTACTAGGATCTTGGCGGGGGTGAGAGGGGTGCGGTCAATGAGGATCTGTCCGATGGCACACAGGATGCCGCCGCAGACAAAAGCCCGCAGATATTCCAGAAAGACGTCCATACGCTAACCCCCCTTCTGTGTGCTGATGGCCACGGCGTGGCAGATGCCGGGGACGCTCTCCCCCTGCATGGAGGAGGTGGGGGAGAGCAGCGCGCCGGTGCCGCAGAAGAGGAGGTTCTTCCATTTCCCCTCCCGCATCCCGTTGAGCAGGTAGCCGGTGAGGACGGCGGCGGAGCAGCCGCAGCCCGAGCCGCCGCAGTGGACGTCCTGCGCCTGGGCGTCGAAGATGAGGCAGCCACAGTCGTCGTAGTTGGTCAGATCCACGCCGTCCTTCTGGAAGAGGTCCAGGACGATCTCTCTGCCCAGGCTGCCCAGATCGCCGGTGACGATCAGATCATAAAAAGACGGCGCGCGGCCGGTGTCGGAGAAGTGGGCGGTCAGGCTCTCGTAGGCCGCCGGAGCCATGGCGGCGCCCATGTTGTTGGCGTCACAGATGCCCTTGTCCACAATCTTACCCACGGTGGCGTGGGTGACATAGGGGCCGTCCCCCTCCCGGGCCAGCACCACCGCCCCCGCGCCGGTCACCGTCCACTGGGCCGTGGGGGTCCGCTGGCCGCCGTACTCCAGCGGGGTGCGGTACTGCCGCTCCGCGGAGCAGAAGTGGGAGGAGGCCATGGCGGCGCACCACTCCCCGAAACCGCCGTCCAGCATCATGGCGGCCAGCGTGAGGCTTTCCGCCATGGTGGAGCAGGCCCCGTAGAGGCCGAAAAAGGGGATGTCCTGCCCCCGGACGGCGAAGGAGGAGGCGATGCACTGGTTCAAAAGGTCTCCGGCGAAGATATAGTCCAGCGTGGCGGCGGACTGCTTGGCCTTGTCCAGGGCGTTTTGCAGCGCCATTCTCTGCATGGCGCTCTCGGCCTTCTCAAAGCTGGCCTCGCCAAAGGTGTCGTCCTGATTGATGAAGTCAAAAGAGGCGGACAGCGGCCCTTCCCCCTCCTTTTTGCCCACCACGTTGGCGTGGCCGGCGATGGAGGGCGGGTTTGCGAAGGCCACGGTCTGCCTGCCCAGTTTTTTCGTGGTCATGGTATCTCTCCTATGCTTCAGACTGGCAATAGTTTGAACAGTTTTCCGCAAAATATCAAAAGGCTTTTTGGCAGGGGACGTGCTGGTCAAAAGCTGGAAAATGAGGTATAATACTACTACTTGCATAAAGGAGAGAGCTGACATGGTGGAAGAGCCAAAGCGTACCCTTGCATATCTGTGTCCGGAGTGCCGGCAGCCGGTCCTCGCGGAAAAAACAGTGTTCTCCCTGGCCGCCGGACCCTCCAGCGTCCCCTGCCCCTGCGGAAAATCCGCGCTGAAGATCGACATGCTGGGCGACCATGTGAACCTGACGGTGCCCTGCCTGCTGTGCGAAAAGGAGCATTCGGTCTCCTGCTCCACCCACGCCTTCCTTCATGAAAAGGCGCTGGCTTTCGCCTGCGCCGCCTCGGGGCTGGACTGTTGCTACGTGGGAGAGGAGGGCGCCGTCTTTGCCGCCATGCGCCGCCTGGAGGAGACGGTGGACAAGCTGGAGGCCTCCGCCGGAGCCGAGGGCACCTTCCTGGACGACATCATCATGCACGAGGTTCTCTCTGAGCTCAGAGACATCGCCCAGCGGGGCGGCGTCTCCTGCACCTGCGGCTCCAGAGAGTGGAAGCTCCAGGTGAATTTCAGCTCGGTGGACCTTTCCTGCGCCCAGTGCGGCGCCGCCCTGCGCATTCCAGCCGCCACGGCGGACGACTTGGAGGATCTCTGCTGCAAAAACACCCTGGTCATCCGGGGAAGAAGCGGGAACTAGAGAGGAAGCGGAAGCGTGAGTGTTTTTTATGAGCGGAGCTTTCGGGTTGACTCCCGGGATGTGGACCCCTTCAACCAATGCCGCCCCTCGGCCCTGCTGGGCTATCTCCAGGAGGCAGCCACTGAGGCAGCCTGCGCGCTGCACGTCTCCCGGGAGGAGATGATCGACAAGTACCACGTGTTCTGGATGCTGGCCCGCATGTGGTACCGGCTGGACCGGCCGCTGTTTTGGGACGACACCGTCACGATCCGGACCTGGCACCGGGGGGACAAGGGTGCCTCCATGTACCGGGACTTCGACCTCTTCCGGGACGGCGAGCGCGTCGGGGAGGCGGTGAGCGTGTGGGTGCTGGCCGATCTGGACACCCACAAGCTGTTCCGGCTGAGCAATGTAATGGAATTCCGGGATACCACCGGCGGCGAGCTGTGTAAGGACAAGGCGCTAGGGCGGCTGCGGGTTCCCGTGGCGCTGCACCCGGCGGAGGAGCGGCCCATGCGCTACAGCGACGCCGACATCAACGGCCATGTCAACAATGTCCGCTATGCCGATTTTGCCTGCGACGCCCTGGACATGCAGCGGCTGGGGGCGGGGCGGCGCGTATCCTCGCTCCAGATCGGCTATCTCAAGGAGTGCCGGCCGGGGGAGAAGCTGCACCTGCATACCGGCTTTCAGGACGGCACCCACTATGTCCGCGGCCAGGGGATCGAGGGAAAAGCCAGATTTGAGGCAGCATTGCTCCTTTCCCCCCTTGACAAGCCCGGGGCCGGGGCGTAGAATAGGCGCAATATATTTTGACCCGGGGACAGCCCAGGATGCTTTTATCTGAGATAGAAAAGGAGTGGAGTCCATGATCAACACTGACGCCGCCAGCAAATTCGCCCGGCAGGGCCTGACCTTCGACGATGTGCTGCTCATCCCTGCAGAGAGCGACATCCTGCCCGCCGACGTAGACCTGCATACCCAACTGACCAAGAAGATCAAGCTCAATATCCCGGTGATGAGCGCCGCCATGGATACCGTCACAGAATCCCGCATGGCCATCGCCATCGCCCGGGAGGGTGGCATCGGCATCATCCACAAGAACATGTCCATCGGCCAGCAGGCCGAGCAGGTGGACATGGTAAAGCGCTCGGAGAACGGGGTCATCACCAACCCCTTCTGGCTGGCCCCCGGCCATACCCTGGCGGAGGCGGACGAGCTTATGGCCAAGTACCGCATTTCCGGCGTGCCGATCTGCGACCACGGCAGGCTGATCGGCATCATCACCAACCGGGACATGAAGTTTGAAGTGGATATGGACCAGCTCATCGACAACGTGATGACCAAGGAGAATCTGGTCACTGCTAAGGAGGGCACCACCCTGGAGGAGGCCAAGCAGATCCTCCGCCGCCACAAGATCGAGAAGCTGCCCATTGTGGACGACGAGTTCCGGCTCAAGGGCCTAATCACCATCAAGGACATCGAGAAGGCCACCGTGTACCCCAACTCCGCCCGGGACGAAAAGGGCCGCCTGCTGGTGGGTGCCGCCATCGGCGCCACCGACGACGTGCTGGACCGGGTGGCTGCTCTGGTGGAGGTAGGGGCCGATGTGCTGGCGCTGGACTCCGCCCACGGCCACTCCCACAACATCATCGAGTGCGTCAAGCGCATCAAGGCCCTCTATCCCGACGTGCAGCTCATTGCCGGCAACGTGGCCACCGCCGAGGGCACCCGCGCCCTCATCGAGGCGGGCGCCGACTGCGTGAAGGTGGGCATCGGCCCCGGCTCCATCTGCACCACCCGGGTGGTGGCCGGCATTGGCGTACCCCAGATCACCGCCGTCTATGATGCTGCCCAGGTGGCCGCCGAGTACGGCGTGCCCATCATCGCCGATGGCGGAATCAAGTATTCCGGCGACATCGCCAAGGCTCTGGCGGCCGGCGGTAACGTGGTCATGCTGGGCTCCCTGCTGGCGGGCTGCGAGGAGTCTCCCGGAGACACCGAGGTCTATCAGGGCCGCCAGTTCAAGGTCTACCGCGGCATGGGCTCTCTGGGAGCCATGGCCAAGGGCTCCAAGGACCGCTACTTCCAGCAGAACAACAAAAAGCTGGTACCCGAAGGCGTGGAGGGCCGCGTGCCCTTTAAGGGTCCCGTGGGCGAGACCATCTACCAGATGATGGGCGGCCTGCGCTCCGGTATGGGCTATACCGGCTGCGCCACCATCGGGGAGCTCCACAGCAAGGCCCAGTTCATGCAGATCACCAGCGCCGGTCTGAAGGAGTCCCACCCCCACGACATCTATATCACCAAGGAAGCACCGAACTACACCCTCAATCCGTAAGACACAGCATAAGGGCCCGACCGTCGAAGGACGGCCGGGCCCGTTTGCATCCCGCTACCACGCGATGGAGGCGGAAAAGAGGCCGGGAAGGGTGCGCAGCAGCAGGGGAGTGAGCATAAGCAGGAGAAAGAGCAGCAGAAGTGCGGCCTCCTGCGGGCGCGGATAGCGCGCTGTCTCACCCAGCAGCTCCACCCGGAAGCCCAGGCCGCTGGCAGAGAGCATCCCGCTGTGGAGGGCGGGGCGGCGGCGGAGCCGTCGCATCCGGGCCAGCCGCACGATGGCCCCGGCGTAGGCCAGACCCTCCTCTTCGGGCAGCTTTTCCAGCACCTCCTGATCCCGCAGGCATTCCAGGTCCTGACGCAGCCGCCGGAAAGCGAATGGGATCAGGGGATTGAACCACTGGATTGCCTGAAGAGCCACCAAAAGCAGGTTGAGAGCATTGTCCCGGTGCCGAAGATGGGTGAGCTCATGGGCGGCCACGCTGCGGCGCTCCTCCGGCGTAAGAGCCTCCCACTGCTCCCGGACCAGGATCAGCACGGGCCGCCGCCACCCGGCCAGACAGGGACAGGAGAGCTCCGGAAACCGCGCTTGGGAGACCACCCGGACCGCCGGGGGCTCTAGCCCGAAGAGCTCCCGGGCGCAGCCGGTCACCAGGGCCGCGGTCTTTTCATCGGGGCGGTCCGCCCCGCGGAGCTTTTGCCGCAGCCGGAGATAGCCCGCCGCCGGCAGCAGCAGGGAGAGGGCCGAGCCGGCCAGCCAGACCAGCAGGACCGGCATGCCGTCCATCTCATGGACGAAAAGGCCCCGGTTGGGGGACAGGGAGGCGAAAACGTGCAGCCGAAGCGCCCCGCTGGGCTGCCAGAAGGGGCCTCCGCCGTCGGAGACCAGGCGGCCCAGGGCCCTGAATGTAAAACAGACCGGGGGAAGGGCGTAGTCCGGCCCCACCCGGCCGACGAAGGTGAAGCCGGTGCCCCAGTGCATGGATGCCGGCAGCAGGAGCATGAGGGCCAGCAGGACATACCACAGGGCCATACGGGACAGGGACCGCAGCCGTCTGCCTGCCAGACGCCGCAGCAGGAGCAGGGGACAGAGGACCAGCGAGGCCAGCAGAGTGGCGTAGCACACCGCTACGAACCAGGTGGAGAGCGTGTAGGGCAGGCGGAGCCAGTCATTCATGCCGTTCGCCCTCCCTCCTTTTTTGCAGCAGTGCCTCCAGCCGGTCCAGCTCCTCATCGGAGACCTGCCCGCTGTCCATCAGCGTGGAGACCAGGCCGGACAGGGAGCCGCCAAAGACCCGGCTCAGCAGGTCGGCGGAACGGGCGCCCTCGCAGGAGCGCCGGTCCACCGCGGCCTCGTACCGAAAGGGGCGGGCCCCGCCGTGGACCGTCACCGCCCCCTTGCGGGACAGGCGGGTGAGCAGGGTATGGACTGTGTTTGGGGCCCAGGCGGACCCCCGGCGGCGAAGCTCTTCCACCAGCGTGGACAGGGGGACGGGCCCGGTGTGCCAAAGAGCCTCCAGGACCGCCCACTCGGAATCGGACAGACGCAGCATACGACACCTCGCTCACCTACTTTTGTAGGTTTATTTGCCCGCATTATACACCTACATTAGTAGGTGAGTCAAGGGCTTTCCCTCTTTTCACGCGGGGTCTTTTTTGGTATACTGGGAACAAAAGAAAGGGGGAGGTCCCATGCTGAAGCTGCTGCTGGGCCGGGCGGGGTCCGGCAAGACCACCGCCATACTCCGGGCGGCGGCCCGGAACGGCGGGGAGCGGCGACAGCTCATTCTCGTGCCGGAGCAGGCCAGCCACGATACCGAGCGGGCCCTGTGCGCCGTGGCGGGGAACCAGGTCTCCCTCTATGCCGAGGTGCTGTCCTTCACCCGGCTGGCCAGCCGGGTCTTTTCCCAGCCGGAGGTGGGCGGCGTAGCCGTCCCCACCCTGGACCCCGGCGGGCGGCTGCTGCTGATGTACGCCGCGCTGAAGTCGGTGTCCGGCCATCTGAGCGTCTATCAGCGCCCCTCCCGCAAGCCTGCTTTCCTGACTGGCCTGCTGGCCACATTGGACGAGTGCAAGCAGTATCAGGTCACTCCGGCGGCCCTGGCCGGGGCGGGGGAGGAGACCGGGGGCCGGGAGGGGGAGAAGCTGCGGGACCTGGGGCTCATCTTCGGGGCCTACGACGCCCTGGCCGCCCGGACCGCCGCCGACCCCCGGGACCGGCTCACCCGGCTGGCGGAGGGGCTGAAAATGGGAGCTTACGCCGGCGGCATGGACGTGTATGTGGACGGCTTTACCGACTTCACGCCCCAGCAGGGGCTGGTGCTGCGGCAGCTTTTGGCTCAGGCCCGCAGCGTCACCGTGGCCCTCACCTGCGGAGCCTTGGACGGGGAGGGGGAGTCCGGCATCTTCGCCCCCGCTCGGCGGACCGCCGCCTTCCTGCTGCGGCTGGCAAAGGAGGCGGGGACCACGGTTGAGGCGGCCCATTGGACCGGACCGGGGGCCCCCCGGACGGCGGCTCTGGCCCATGTGGAGGCCCAGCTTTTTGCCGACGTGCCGGACGTGTGGCAGGAGCCTGCCCCGGCGGTGGAGCTCTTCCAGGCCGATTCCCCCCGGTCGGAGGTGGAGCGGACGGCGGCGGAGGTGCTGCGGCTGGTCCGGGAGGAGGGCTGCCGCTTCCGGGACATCGCCGTCACCGGCCGGGGCTTTGACGCCTATGCTCCGCTGGTGGAGGAGGTGTTCGGCCGCTACGGTATCCCCGTCTTTCTCGATGGCATGACCGACATTCTCCAGCGGCCGGTGTTCGCCGTGGTCACCGGGGCGCTGGACACGGTGGCGGGGGAGTACGCCTATGACGAGACCTTCCGTTACCTGAAGACCAGCTTGACCGACCTGGACCGGGACGATGTGGATGTGCTGGAAAACTACGTCCTCAAATGGGACCTGAAGGGGAGCCGCTGGACCCAGAAGGCCGACTGGACCATGCACCCCAGAGGCTACGGCTTTGCCTGGGAGGAGGGGGACCGGGCGGTCCTGGACCGGGTCAACGCCGCCCGGCGGCGGGTGACCGGCCCGCTGGAGACCCTGCGGAAGAACCGGGATCAGACCGGCCGGGGCCAGGCGACGGCCCTCTACCGCTTTTTGGAGGACATCGGCCTGCCGGACAAGCTGGCCGCCCGGTCGGAGACGCTGCGGCGGCGGGGCGAGCTCCAGCGGGCGGAGGAGGACCGGCAGCTCTGGGACATCCTGTGTGGCGGCCTGGAGCAGTGCGCTCGGCTGCTGGACCAGGCCCCCATGGAGCTGCCCGAGTTTGCCCAGCTTTTGAAGCTGGCGCTCTCCCAGTACGACGTGGGCTCCATCCCCGTGTCCCTGGACCGGGTGACCGCGGGCGAGGCGGCCCGGATGGGCAGCCGGGCGGTGAAGGCCCTGTTTCTGTTGGGGGCGGACGACTCCGCCATCCCCCAGACCGCCCCAGCCCCCGGACTGCTCACCGACGACGACCGGAGCCTGCTGTCCTCCTTCGGGCTGGAGCTCTCCCCCCGGCTGGCGGACAAGCTGGACCGGGAAATGACCATCGTCTATGAGGCCTGCGCCCGGCCTACGGAGCGGCTGACGGTGAGCTGGGCCGCCCGGGGGCCCCAGGGAGAGGAGCGGCGGCCCTCGTTCCTGGTGGGGCGGCTGCGGCTGCTGTTCCCCCACAACCGGACCGTAGAGGAGGGGAGCCTGAACGGGGCGTTCCGGCTCGCCGCCCCCCGGCCCGCCCTGGAGATGGCCGGCCGGTCGGCCCGGGTGCGCCGGGCGCTCTGCGCCCTGCCCGAGTGGCGGGAGCGGGTGGAGCGGCTGGAGCGGGCGGCGGAGCTGACCCGGGGCAGCCTGTCCCCGGCGGCGGTGTCCGCCCTGTACGGCCGGCGGGTGCCCATGTCCGCCTCCCGGATGGACAAGTACAAGTCCTGCCACTTTTCCTATTTCATGCAGTACGGACTGAAGGCCCGGGCCCGGCAGGCCGCCGGGTTCCAGGCCCCGGAGTACGGCACCTTCGTCCACTATGTGCTGGAGCATGTCCTTCAGGACGAGACCTGCCGGGGGACCGCGGACAAAAAGGCGGTGGAGAGCCGCATCAAGGCCATCATGGAGGACTACATCCGGGAGGAGCTGGGGGGCCTGGAGAACAAGACGCCCCGGTTCGTCTACCTCTTCCAGCGGCTGGTCCGCCCGGTGACCCAGGTGGTACGCAACGTGCTGGACGAGCTGGCCCATTCCCAGTTCCAGCCCATCGATTTTGAGCTGGGCTTCGGCACGGGGGACGGTCTGCCCCCGGTGGAGCTCACCGTGGACGGCGTCACCGTCAGCGTGTCGGGCTTTGTGGACCGGGTGGACGGCTGGGTCCACGACGGGCGGCTCTACCTGCGGGTGGTGGACTACAAGACGGGCCGGAAGTCCTTTGACCTGACGGAGATCTGGAACGGCCTGGGGCTCCAGATGCTGCTCTACCTTTTCACGTTGGAGGAGAAGGGGGCGGAGCGCTACGGCCGGGAGACGGTCCCCGCCGGGGTGCTGTACCTGCCCGCCCGGGAGGCGGTGGTCCAGGGCAGCCGGTCCATGGACGAGGTCCAGCGGCGCAGGGAGGCCGACGCCGAGCTCAAGCGCCGGGGGCTGGTGCTGGACGACCCCGAGGTGGTGGAGGCCATGGAGCCTCTGGGCCCGGAGGGGGCGCGGTTTCTGCCCCTGCGGGTCAGCGCCCGGACCGGAGCGATCTCAGGCGACGCGCTGGTGTCGGCGGAGCGGCTGGGGCGGCTGAAGATCCACACCCAGCGCATCCTGGAGGAGATCGGCCGGGAGCTGGCCGCGGGCAGCATCGCCGCCGACCCCTTCTGGCGGGGACCGGAGAAGAACGCCTGTCTCTACTGCGATTACGCCGCCGCCTGCCACTTCGAGGAGGGCCGGGGCGGGGACTGCCTCCGGTATCTGCCGAACCTGGACGGCAAGGCGTTCTGGGCGTCGATAGAGGGGCGGTCAGACCCAGGGCAAGCTGCGCCCCCAGGCGGAGGCCGCGGATAAAGGCCTGGTCCTCCAGGACGCCGAAGAGTTGGGCCACCTCGGACCAGTAGGCGTCCAGAAAGTCCATGGAGCAGGTCCGCAGAAGCTCCTGGTGATAGCGGTCCACGGCCTGGAGCCTGGCGTGGTATTCCGGGGGCGTATCCTGGGGGGAAGAGCTCGTTGAGCCGTAAGAGGTCAAACATATGAATCACCGGCACACGGGATAAATATCGTGTCAAGCGGAGAGAGAAAATGAGGAAGTTTGGACAACGGCTGAAGCAGTTGCGCAATGACAGTGCTGAGAAACAGAAGGACCTTGCAGAATGATTGGAATGTTCTGTGCGTCATTATCAGGCGATTGAAGCCGGAACAATCAATATTCCGAGCAAAAAACTGGAATTGCTGGCGGACCATTTTGAGGTATCCATGGACTATTTAGTTGGCCGCACGGACGACCCCCAACTGCATCAGTTGGACGAATAGGAGGCGTTACACATGTCCTTTCCCCTGACCACGCAGCAGCGCGCCGTGGTGACCGACCGGGGCGGCTGCCTGCTGGTGGCCGCCGCCGCCGGTTCCGGCAAGACCCGGGTGCTGGTGGAGCGGCTCCTGTCCCGGGTGGAGGACGAAGGGCTGGACATCGACCGCTTTCTGGTCATCACCTACACCAAGGCCGCCGCCGCCGAGCTGCGCGGGCGCATCGTGGACGAGCTGGCCGCCCGGCTGGCGAAAAGGCCCGGCGACCGCCATCTGCGGCGGCAGGCCACCCTGGTCTACAAGACCCAGATTTCCACCATCCACGCCTTCTGCGCCCAGCTCCTGCGGGAGTGCGGCCACCTGCTGGACCTGGAGGCGGACTTCCGCCTCTGCGACGAGGGGGAGGCGGGGGTGCTGCGACTCCGGGCCATGGACGACCTGCTGGAAAGACGGTATGAGACCATCGGGGAGGACCCGGATTTCGCATTGCTGGTGGACACCCTGTCCGCCGGGCGGGACGACAGCCGGCTGGTGCAGATCGCTCTGGACATCTACGGCAAGGTCCAGGCCCACCCCAACCCCTCCGCCTGGCTGAGGGAACAGCTTGCCGCCTTCGACCTGTCCGGGACGGCGGACGCGGGGGAGACGGTGTGGGGCCGGCTGCTGCTGGCCGATGCCGCACGGCAGGGGCGGTACTGGCAGGGCCGGATGGCCCACGCCCGGGAGCTGTGCGCGGGGGACGAGAAGCTGGAGCGGGGCTACGCCCCCAGCCTGTCCGCCACGGTGGAGGGCCTGGGGGCCTTTGTCGCGGCGGCGGAGGCGGGGTGGGACCGGGCGGCGGCATTGTCGGAGATCCCGTTCCCCAAGCTGGGGGCGGTGCGGAGCTGCGGCGATCCCATGGCCCAGGAGCAGATCAAGGCCATCCGGGAGAAATGCAAAAAACGGATGGGAAAGCTCCGGGAACTGCTCCACGACTCCAGCGCCGACCTGTTGGCCGACATGGCCCTGGTATGGCCGGCGGTGCGGGGGCTGTTCGCCCTGGTGGAGGACTTCTCCGCCGCCTATACTGCCGAAAAGCGCCGCCGGAGCCTGCTGGATTTTGCCGATCTGGAGCACCTGGCGGTGGCCCTGCTGACGGAGGACGGGGCCCCCACCGAGCTGGCGGAGCAGTGGAGCGCCCGCTTCGACGAGGTGATGGTGGACGAGTACCAGGACACCAACGAGGTGCAGAACGCCATCTTTCAGGCTGTCTCCGGCGGCGGGCGGAAGCTCTTCCTGGTGGGGGACGTGAAGCAGTCCATCTACCGCTTCCGCCTGGCCGACCCCACCATTTTTTTGGAGAAGTACCGCACCTTCCGGCCCGCGGGAGAGGTGGCGGAGGGGGAGCCCCGCCGCATCCTGCTGACCCGGAACTTCCGCTCCCGGCCCCAGGTGCTGGAGGGAGCCAACGACCTGTTCCGCGCCCTGATGTCCCGGGAGTTCGGGGAGATGGACTACGGCCCGGATGAGAGCCTCTATCCCGGCGCGGCCTTCCCGGGGGATGAGGCGGACTACGCGGTGGAGCTGGATGCCATCGACCTGTCCGGCGGCGGAGACGGTGAGGACGGCGGGGAGAGCGAAACGCCCGCCCGGGACCTGCTGGAGGCCCGGTTCGTGGCCCGGCGGGGCCGGGGGCGCCCGGACCGGGGGCTCCCCGGCTCCCTGCGGGGGGGGGGGGCGCCCCCCGGGCGGGGCGC
>ERZ781272.931-NODE-931-length-13607-cov-4.029221_pt1 | contig 13607 bp, 11 predicted proteins | sample MGYA00375850_ERZ781272 | MGnify/ENA primary metagenome ERZ781272 (study PRJEB29790, sample SAMN06051246) | human gut metagenome | host: Homo sapiens | place: USA: Cincinnati, Ohio | collected 2013-06-21 | study: EMG produced TPA metagenomics assembly of the Gut...
AAAACCGGATGAAGTAATGAATGCTTAAACTATCAACAACTTAATATTCGATGTACTAGACATTAAAAATGAAGTCCCTGCCCGCGCAACGGCTGTACTGTACTTTCCATTTGCTTAATTTCTGTGAGCTTCTGCTGTCCATCTTCAATATTTTTATAAATGGTAACACATTCTTCATACTTTTTCTCTAATTATTTTTCTTATTATGATAAAAGGATCAAAAGGTATCATCGATGTATGTAATTCGATGCATACCTTTTGGCCCTCATATCTTATTATCTTAATTTATATAGCATATTTACCATATTTCAAATAATGTTACATTATATTTTGCATATAAGATGCAAATGTCACACTCGCTATTATCCCTGCAATTGTTGCAATCAGTGCACCTGCCAGTGTATATCTTGTTTTCTTCACTTTTACTGACATAAAATAGACGGACATTGTATAAAAAATTGTTTCTGTACTGCTGAGCATGATTGATGCTGCCATTCCAGCGAAGGAATCGCATCCATGCTCTTTGTACAGATCCAGTAAAAGCCCCGTTGCTGCCGAGGATGAAAACATTTTTACAATTGCAATCGGAAATAAGTCCGCCGGTACATTGGTAAAAGCCAGCATTTTTTTCAAACATGCAGATACAAAGTCCAGAAATCCGGACGCACGCAAAACCCCGACTGCAACCATCAGTCCAATCAGTGTCGGCATAATTTCGACAACGGTACGAATACCGCTTTTTGCCCCGTCGAGAAAATCTTCATATACTTTCTGATGACGCAGTAAACCGCTTCCTACAATCAAAAATAACAGCACAGGAATTATCGCTTCTGATAGAAAAACAACAAATTGCATGCCCTTTTCCCTCCATAAATGCTACCGGCTCGATGACAGTAAATGCCGCAGTTTAATAAACAATATGGCGGCTCCTGTGGACACACAGGTAGCAAGAATTGCCGGACCTGTGACCGCTACGGGATTGACTGCACCATATTCTGTGCGGTATGCAATAATATTCACAGGAATCAACTGTAAAGAAGAAATATTCAATATTAAAAAATCACACATGGCATCCGTCGCATAACCCGTTCTTGCATCCAGTTTTTTTAACTGTTTCATGGCCGAAAGGCCTGCCGGTGTGGCCGCCCATCCGAGCCCCAGTACATTTGCCACTATATTACTGGCAATATCACTTCTTGCCGGCGAAGATTTTGGAACAGAGGGAAACAGAAAATTCAGAATTGGATTCATTTTCTGTGCTACTTTTTCCAGAATCCCCTGACGTTCTGCAATGCGCATGATTCCTACCCAGAATGCCATTGCTCCCGCCATGGTAATGCAAAGGCTGATGGCTTCTTTTGCAGATGCTAACGCCTGATTGGTCACCGCATTCATATTCCCTGTAAAAGCCGCGTAAATGACTCCCACAAGAATCATACCGCCCCATAGATAATTCATGCTTTTATCCCGTACTTTTTTCTTGCTTTCATCCTATTCCGGAGAGCATAGTAATATTCCTTACCGCAGTTATGTTTCTTTCAAAATCCGCATAGTATATATAAATTTTTCTTCTTGGAGCATGCACATGAAATCGATTTTTAAAAAATACAGGATTTTCTTTGCTGCCGCTTTTCTTCTGATTCTGTTTTTCTGCTGCCGTACTCTTTTTCCGGCATTCCAACTACAGCATAAGGGAAGTGAAAGCTTCAACAATTTTATTTCCCAGTTATTTGCAGATGAACTTACCTCGAACACGATGAATCTCCACTTTACACTCAAAGATCCTTTCTCAATGGGTATTGATTCTTACGAAGTGACTTTTGGAGATTTCTCCACCAAATCACAAAAAAGCAGTGCAAAAAATCTGGAGCATCTGCAAAAAAAACTGTCCCATTATTCCTATCGTGCTTTGGATGCACAAAACAAACTTACATATAAAATTCTTGAGGATACACTCAGACGTCAGCAAGCACTTGCAGAGTATCCGATGTATGAAGAAGTCGTCACCCCGTCAAATGGTGTGACCTCGCAGCTTCCAATCCTGCTGGCAGAATATCCTTTTTACCGCAAACAGGATGTGGATGACTATCTGGCTCTTCTTGCCCAGATGGATACTTACTTTTCCAACATTCTCTCCTACGAGGAGGACAAAGCAAAAGCCGGGCTTTTTATGTCGGACAAAAAATGTATGAAAGTCATCGAGGGATGTGAGATTTTTACACAACATCCGGAAGATAACTTCCTGTTATCCACATTTTCCAACCGTTTGGACACATTGAATCTGAGTGACAGTGAAAAGGAAGAGTATATTGCGAAAAATAAACAGGTAATTGCGGAGCATGTCATTCCCGCCTATTCTGAAATGATCTCCGGCCTTACGAAACTGCTCGGCTGCGGCCGAAATGACTGGGGTCTGTGCAATTATGAAGATGGAAAATCCTACTATGAGGCTCTGGTTGCCTACAATACCGGAACCGATTTCACGGTAGATGAACTCTTTCAACAGATTGCCGATGCCCGGCAGGAAGATGTGGATATCTGTACGTCGATACTGGCTTCCAATCCAAAACTTGTTTCCAAAGATATCAAACTGGACCGTCAGCTCACAGATGAAAACGCAATGATCGATCATTTAAAAAAAGCCATCACCAAAGACTTTCCCAAAGCCTGTGATACGACCTGTGAAATTACCTATGTGGACGAATCTCTGTCCGAATACCTTGCGCCCGCTTTCTACATCACCGCACCGATCGATGACTATTCCACCAATCGAATTTACATCAATAATGCGAACAATTACACGGATCTGTATTATTTTACGACTTTAGCCCACGAAGGCTACCCCGGTCATCTCTATCAGACCATACAATCCTACGATTATGGACTTCCACCGATCCGCTCGCTTTTCAACTATCCGGCATACACGGAAGGCTGGGCAACTTATGTGGAAATGTTAGCCTACTATTATGCCGGACTGCCCGAAGATCAGGCCAGCCTGCTGCAACACAATCAGGCTGCCATGCTCAGTCTTTATGCCAGTTCAGATATCGGTATTCACTACTATGGATGGAAAAAGGCGGATATGCAGAAATTCTGGAAAAACTTCGGAATTGATGATGAAACGGCCATCGACTCCATCACAGATCTTGTTCTTGAAGATCCCGGCAACTATTTAAAATACTATGTAGGCTATTTGCAATTTCGGCAGCTTCGGGAGACATGTGAAAAAAAATACGGCGACAAATTCGATGCGTCTGCTTTCCATGAAGCAATACTCCGCACTGGACCTGCGCCGTTTTCGATTGTAGAAGAACAGGTAAAACGTGCATTGCGTTGACCTTTCTTCCACTTGATACATCATTTAATTTTAAAGAAGACTCTGATAAATATCGCGTTTGCTGACACCGCGGTCTTTTGCTACCAGTTTCATCGCTTCTTTGCGGGCAATTCCCTGCGATTCATAATACTGCATATGTTCCTCAATGCTCATAGATTCCCAGCTCTGCTGCTGCTCCTTCTGAATCTGCGCACGGGATTTGCCTTCAATGACCAACACATACTCTCCACGAGGTTCATGTGTCTCATAATACTGCAGACTTTCCCCGAACGTTGTCTGAATTTTTTCTTCATGACGCTTGGTCAGCTCTCTGCAAATGGTAAGTCTGCGGTCGCTTCCAAGTGTCTGTTCGAGTTCTTTCAGTGTCTTTACAAGATGATGCGGCGCCTCATAAACAATCATGGTGCGGGTTTCTGCTGCAAGTTCCTCAAGCACTGCCTGATGTTCCTTTTTATCCTTTGGCAAAAAAGCCTCAAATGCAAATCTTCTTGTCGGAAGTCCAGACATCGTAAGTGCTGTCACACAGGCTGCTGCACCTGGGAGCGATGTTACCTCAATGCCTTCCTCATAACAAATACGCACAATATCTTCTCCCGGATCAGAAATTCCCGGAGTGCCTGCATCTGTGATCAATGCAATATTTTTTCCTTCCCGCAGACGATCCACAAGCTGATAGGCTTTGTCGATTTTGTTATACTCATGATAACTTGTCATAGGAGTCTTTATCTCAAAATGATTCAGCAGCTTAATCGAATTACGTGTATCCTCCGCTGCGATCAGATCAACTTCTTTTAATGTGCGCAGTACACGGAATGTAATGTCTTCCAGATTTCCAATTGGTGTTGCGCATAAATATAATGTACCGGTTCTTTTTTCTTCCATTTTCTTTATTACTTCCTGCTAATTGCTACTTTCTTGGTATAATACAGGTCACTAAGATATCCATCAAGTCACATATAATGATACCGTATTCTCCTTTCATCATACTATGATTTATAAATGCAGGCAAGCAAAATAAGAGCCGGAGAGTTACAGCTCCCCGGCTCCTATTCTGCGTATTTGTAACTATGCATTTTTATTTTAACTCGATGGAACGAATTTCCTGACGTACTTTAAGTATCATGGATGGGCTTACAGATAATTCATCAAATCCCATCTTCAGGAAGGTCTCTGTCAGTGTTGTATCTGCTCCAAGTTCTCCACAGATACCAACCCAGCATCCACCCTTATGTCCATTATCTACAATCATCTTGAGCATCTTAAGGATTGCCGGATGATGAGAATCATAAATATTGTCAAGCTTTGGATTCTGACGGTCAATTGCCAGTGTATACTGTGTCAGATCGTTTGTACCAACGGAGAAGAAATCAACTTCCTGTGCAAGTTCTTCACTCATCATAACTGCTGCAGGTGTCTCAATCATAATTCCGATTTCAACATCCTTATATGGGATCTTTTCCTCATCCAGTTCTGCTTTTACTTCTTCAATGACTTTCTTAATTTCTTTAACTTCATTTACAGAAATGATCATCGGGAACATAATGGAAATTGTTCCATAATAACTTGCACGATACAATGCACGAAGCTGTGTCTTAAATACATCCCTGCGGTCTAAGCAGATACGGATTGCACGGTAACCCATAGCCGGATTGTCCTCTTTGTCCAGATGGAAATAATCCACCTGCTTATCTGCACCAATATCGAGTGTACGGATGATTACCTTCTTTCCTGCCATAGATTCTGCAACCTTACGGTATGCTGCAAACTGCTCTTCCTCTGTTGGATAATCCGAACTCTCCAAATACAGAAATTCACTTCGGAAAAGGCCGATTCCACCGGCATCATTTGCAAGTACAGAAGCAACATCTGCAACACTTCCGATGTTTGCATAAAGATTGATTTTTGTACCATCAATGGTGACGTTTTCTTTTCCTTTTAATTCAAGGAGCAAACGCTTTTTCTCCTCATCTGCCTCTTTTCTCTTCTGATAAGTCTCCAGAACAGAAACAGGTGGATCGATAATAAGCTTGCCTTCATATCCATCAACAATTCCCATCTTACCTTCTGCATCTTCTGGATAATCAATACCGATCAATGCCGGAATGTTCATTGTGCGGGCAAGAATTGCCGTATGAGAATTTGTGGAACCATGTCTGGTTACAAAAGAAAGTACCTTGGATTTATCGAGCTGTACCGTCTCGCTTGGAGCAAGATCATCTGCAAGAAGAATGACTGGCTCATCTGCATTCAGACCACCTGCACCATTTCCCTGCAATACAGCAATCACACGGTTGGAAATATCTTTCACATCCGCTGCACGCTCACGCATATAATCATCATCCATAGAAGCAAACACTTCCGAAAGTGTATCTCCGGTTGTTGCAACTGCATACTCTGCATTGACTTCCTGGCTCTGAATCATATTGGTAACAGACTCCACATAATCAAGGTCATCCAGCATCATCTGGTGAACTTCAAAGATGGCTGCATTGACTTCTCCAACTTCCTTTAAAGCTTTCTCATATAAACCGGCGAGCTGTTCCTTTGCAATATTTCTTGCCTCTTCAAAGCGGGCAAGTTCTGCCTCAACATCACTGATTTTTTCTCTTTTTACCTGATTATCTGCCTTGTGGTATATTGCGAGGCGGCCAATTGCCACCCCGCTGTATACGCTTTTACCCTCAATCGTCATATCCTCACCTCATTCAAATTTTAGAGATTTGTCTCTAAGAATTTGCTTAATGTCTCCATTGCTGTGTCTTCCTGATCTCCATCTGTTCTTAATGTGATTTCTTCTCCGCATTTTACGCCAAGTCCCATCACACCTAAGATTCTCTTTGCATCTACTTCTTTACCGCCTTTTTCAATGGTAACCTTGCAAGGAAAAGCTGCTGCTTCCTTTACCAGAAGTCCTGCTGGACGTGCGTGGATTCCTAACTCGTCTTTGATTGTATACTTGAATTCTTTCATTTTAATTTCTCCTTTTCTTATTTGATAATTTGTTTTTATGTTTATATTATGCTACTGTTCCCATCTATCATGTGAACAGTAACGAAATTACTTTTACTGTTGCACATCTTTTTTGATTACACCGAGCAGTAATGCTGTGATTACAGAACCAACTGCCCATGCAATAACATACATCAGAGGATTTCCAACCGTTGCAAATACGAAGATTCCACCATGTGGAGCCATCAATGTACATCCGAACAATGCGGATAGGAATCCGGCAACTCCGGCACCAACCAGTGTACAAGGAATGACATGTAACGGATCTGCTGCTGCAAATGGAATTGCGCCTTCTGTAATAAAGGAAGCTCCCATAATAAGATTAGAAATTTTTGAGCTCCGCTCAGCTGCTGTAAATTTCTTTGGGAAGAACCAGCATGCAAGTGCAATACCGATTGGTGGAACCATACCTCCGACCATGATAGATGCCATTGCAATATAGCAAGCCTGTACTGCCGGATCAGATATCTGCGCACCATTTTCCATTAACTTTGCTGCTGTTGAAAGCATTCCAATTCCAAATACATAGGCAGCTTTATTAATTGGACCACCCATATCAATTGCCATCATTGCTCCAACAATCAATCCAAGTACTGTAATATAACCGGCATTTGCAATTGAAGTTAATCCTGTATAAAGTCCTGTATTAATTAATCCAATTAACGGATTAAAAATAAAGCACATTAATATACTGATAATTAAAATACCAAGTACCGGATAAATAAATGTTGGTTTAATACCATCCAGTGAAGCTGGAAGCTTGGAAAATGCTTTTTTCAGCAAAAGTACAATAAATCCTGCAAGAAAACCTGCCAAAATTCCACCTAAGAATCCGGATACAGTACTTCCTCCATCTGCTCCCTGGAATGCGAAATTTTCAATAAATTTCTGAAAACCAGACATTCCATCTGCCCATTTGAATGAAGCAACTTCTGCATTACCACTCGAGGCAAGCAAACCGCCTGTAAAACCAACGGCAAGACCCGGACGATCGGCAATCGAATATGCGATGTAACCTGCAAGTACCGGAACCATCAATCCCATGGCAAGACCACCACAATACTTAAAGAATGCAGAGAATGGTGTACACGAACCAAATGACAAACCACCAGATGTTCCATATCCTAAAATAGTATCAATCAGGAATGCAATAGCAGTCATGATACCACCACCGATAACGAACGGAAGCATGTGAGATACCCCACTCATCAGATGGGTATATGCCATATGTCCGATTCCACCGGAACTCTTTTCTTCTTTTGTTTCTCTCTTTGCTTCTGTTGCATGATAAACAGGTGCATCACCACTCATCACACGATTGATCAGCTGCTCTGCCTTATTAATACCATCTGCAACTTTGCATTCAATGACTTTCTTTCCATCAAAGCGATCCATTGGAACCTTTGTGTCTGCTGCAACAATAATTCCGACTGCATTTGCAATTTCCTCATCTGTCACAACATTCTTGGCACCGCTGGAACCTCTTGTCTCAACCTTGATCGTATATCCGAGTTCCGCTGCTTTTTTCTCAAGTGCTTCTGCTGCCATATACGTATGTGCAATACCTGTCGGACATCCGGTCACTGCAAGAATCTGTACCCCTTTCGGTGTCTCAACCGGCTGCTCTTCTTTGGCATCTTTCTCGTTCTCTGCCTCATCGATCACGGCAAGGAACTCATCCACACTCTTGGCTTCCATCAGATTTTTGGTAAAATTCTCATCCATCAGCAATACGGATAACTTACTGAGCACATCCAGATGTACATTATCCTTTGTGTTTGGAGCTGCGATAAGAAACAGAATGTGAACCGGTGCTCCGTCTAACGAATCAAATTCCACACCGCCTTTTACGACCATTGCTGCAAGTCCCGGTGCATTGACTGCATCCGACTTACAATGTGGAATGGCAATTCCTTCACCAATTCCGGTTGTTCCTTCTTCTTCTCTCGCAAAAACACCTGCGCGATAGGTCTCAATGTCACTGATTTTTCCGCTTTTCGCCATCAAATCGACCATCTTGTTCAGGACGTCTTTTTTGTCGGTTGCAGAACCATTAAGTTCAATGCTTTCTGCTGCTAATAAATCCCTGATTCTCATTGAATCCCCCTCCTAAAATAAATTTTTGTTTTTATCAATTAAGGCTTCCACTTCAGCCTTTGTTGCCAGTTCCTCCGAAAAAGCACTTGCGCTTCCCGTGCAAAGTCCATAACGAAAAGCATCTGCGTAATTATGATTCTGCAGGTATCCATATACAAAACCCGCCACCATGGAATCTCCTGCTCCAACAGAATTAACCACTTTTCCTTTTGGTGCTTCACTGCGAAACTCCTGACCATCTTCTGTCACAAGCACTGCGCCATCTCCAGCCATGGAAACAAGTACATTTCGTGCACCTTTTTCCTGAAGCTTCTTTGCATACTTTACAACATCATCTTTTTCCGTAATGGTCTCGTGAAAAATTTCTCCAAGTTCGTGATTGTTTGGCTTAATTAAAAACGGATGATAAGCCAATACATTCATCAGCAGATCCTTGGTTGCATCTACGACAATGTTCAGTTTCTTGTTCTGCAAATGCTCCATAATATCCATATACATGGACTCTGGCATTGTATCTGGAATACTTCCTGCCAATACCAGGATATCTCCATCCTGCAGACCATCTAATTTCTCGTACAATTTCTTGATATCTGCCGATGCAATTGCTGGTCCCTGTCCATTGATTTCTGTCTCTTTCTGCGCACGAAGCTTTACATTGATTCGGGATGTTCCCTCAGCTACATGAATGAAATCAGTAGAAATTCCTTTTTCTTCCAGCAATCGAATAATCTCCTGACCTGTGAATCCAGCCATAAATCCCAATGCTGTATTCTCGCATCCGAGATTTTTCAGTACCATCGAAACGTTGATTCCTTTTCCTCCTGGAAAAATAATTTCCTTACTTGTTCTATTTACGATTCCTGTCATAAAATCATTAACTGTGACAATATAATCCAATGACGGATTAAATGTTACTGTATAAATCATTTATTTTACCTCCACAATGTTTTTATACTTTTTCAAAGCGGGTTTTTTTAACTCCGTTGTAATAATGGTAGCCTGCTCAAAATCCGCAAATTTTACACTGGACATCTGATCAAACTTACTGGCATCTGCCAATACATAACACTTTTTGCAGTTTGCCATGGATTTCTTTTTTACCATTGCCTCTTTCAACTCCGGTGTGGAAAAACCTTTGCTTACACTGATTCCATTGGTTCCCCAGAATCCTTTGGTAAAATTGTATTTGTCCAAAGTTTCCACCGCTTCCTCACCAACAATGGCCTCTGTCTGCGACTTAAATTCTCCACCAAGTATATATACCCGGCAGCCTTTCTCCGACAAAAGCTTCGCATGACTGATTGCATTCGTAACAAATACCGCCTTCGTTGTCTGAATGTGTTCAATCATCCGTTCCGTTGTCGTACCTGCATCGAGATAAACGAAATCTTCCGGCTTAATTAAGGATGCTGCATATTTTGCAATATCGCCTTTCTCACCAGCATTTAAAGCTTTCCGACTCATGACATTTTCATCATGTGTACTGATGGAAGGTCTCTTTGCAACTGCACCTCCGTGTACCTTTGTCAGCAATCCATTATCATCCATCGTATTCAAATCTCTTCGAACTGTGGATTCCGATGCATCAAGAGCCGTCATAAGTTCTTGCATCGTCGCACTGCCCTCAGTTTCTATTATGGACAATATTTTTGAAAATCTTTCCTCCGCAAGCATATACACCACTCCTTTTTCGTTCATAAACGTTCAAAACCGTTCATCTATATTTGTATTATATCGGTCAGCTTTTTCAAAGTCAATCATTTTCCGTCAAAATCATTCACAAAAAAGGTCTTATAAATTTGTGCATTCGCGACAAGGTACAGACACAGACATATCATGCAAAACATAAATATTTACTTTAAAAACAGTTAAATGCAAAATCAGAAACTTGCTATTACTATATAAAAAATATCAGAATCTCCAATACTTGCTTGTGTACAGAAAATCCTGATATTTTATAATCATTCAATGCTAACTACTATTTCATTTTATAATGCCTGTCATTTATAATGTCCATGATTCATAATGTCTATGGAATAAAACTTTAATTGTTAAAACTGTAAGTGGTCTATTTCATCATAATTTTTCAACATATTATAGCTTTCCAATTTATAAGATTTATTTGAAGGATAATTCAAATAAAAGGTATCTCCTATATAAAGCCCCCGGATATCATAATTATCCACATACAAATCACCACATGTCACATACATGTCATTCTTAATCTTAGGAACCTTTTTATCAAATTGCTTCACAAAATGATTGTTTTTCCAGGAATAAACATAATATCTTCTTCCATTATCCTGTTGCGCCTGTTCCCATTGCTCAACATTAAAACCAATCACATTCTTTTCGCTATCGACCAGCGCAGTCTTATAATTTTCTGCGGCACTACAATAATCTCCATCTATGTGAAGTGTATCGATAACCTTCAATTTTTCCGGATTGGATATATCAAACATTGTCAGCTTAATTCCCAGCTGTTCACCTGTCACAGCATTCGTTTCGTATCCAATTCCCAGAAGTTTATCTGTTCCATATGGATGCAGATAATCGGAAAATCCCGTGATTTTAATTTCACCTATTACTTTTGGTGTCTCAGGGTCTGATATATCCACTGCAAAAAGCGGATCCGTATTGTGATACGTTATAAAATATGCAATATTTCCAATATATCTGGCTGCATAAATTTCTTCACCATCTGCAATACCTGACAGTTTTCCTATAATTTTCATTTTATCATCCAACATATATAATCTGTTTTTGGATTGCTCATTCCATTCCGTCGTCAGAACACGAAGAATATTATTCGATTCTGAAATTGCAAAAACATCTGTTATTTCTCCTTTTACAGACTTTGATGCCACTCCAGACATAAATCCATCTTTATATTGGAATTTGGTAATATCAGTATAAGTTTCTCCCTTCTTATATTCTGTAGAATACAAATAGATTGCATCTGTTCCCATATAAACATTTACACCGGCATTCATGATCATCATCTGATCAACAATCTCTGTTGGCTTCTTTGTATTGACTGAAACTGCAATAAATTCGCTGTCGGCATGATCCTGCACATAAATGCATCCAGAAGGTATCTTCTTATCATTAACGAGCGGGATGACTTTTTCCTTATCCTTCATATAGGTTGTATCTTTATACCATAAACCTTTATTGGTAAATAAATATACAGTAGCCCCTACTTTTCTTGAATCTGTATAATATCCTTCGACAACTACGCTTCCTTCTAATCTGGCATTTTTCCGATCTGCTATATCGTATGTTTCAAGGATGCATTCCATTTTATCTGAAGAATATTTTTGCACTACAAGAAACAATTGATCACCATCGACATACATTGTCTTTATATAACCATCTTTTCCTAAATCCGGACATATTTCTCCTGATATATTCATCTTTTCGTTTCTAACATCTGTAATAACAATTTTATTTTCCTTTTGCACATATATATAACTGCCATCTGTTTTTACATAGTCACTTTCGTCAACACCATCTACCTGCAGATTCGTTTGTGAATAGCTTCCCTTTTTTGTGGTATCACTTGTAGCCGCCTGATCCTCTACTACATAAGTATTACTTTCATTCATACTTCCATCAGATGCAGCTCCTTCCTTATCTTTTCCACAATAAGAAACATATATATTGTCTGTATCCACGAGTTTGTAAACTTCTTCATAATTACTTGCAAGATGATATGTTCCAATATCATTTTTCTTCTCCAGGTAAGAATCTGCGGAATCTAACTGAGATTGATCGGCATCATTTCTGGTATTCTTATCCGCATCCTCGCAAGATGCTACTTGACTGGATGCATTCATCTCATCGTTTTGTATATTTTTGTCTGCTTCATTTCCCATTTGTCTTGTAATAACATTATAAATTCCAGCACTGCCGATTCCTATAACCAAAGCAATTGCCGCAGCGTATTCCACAATTTTTCTTACATTAAATTTTTTGTTCTTATGCTTTTCTTCATCCACTTTTACGTATTCTGATTTCTTATAATTTGATTCCCCACATAGTTTTCTTTCCTCTAATTTTTTCTTCACATTATCCGGATCAAGTGAAGTAGGAATTTGTATATCGTCTGCAGATTTTTCTATCTCTTTTAAAATATCATCCATTTTCTCTCAGTCCTTTCAGTTTATTTTCCAACTTTTTCATTGCTCTGCTTTCTTTTGAACGTACCGTATTATCATTCAATTCCATAATTAAAGCTATCTCTCTTGTCTTATATCCGAAGAATATATGCAATCCTATAATCATGCGTTCCTCTGATGATAACTCCATGAACGCCTTCCGTACCTCATAGTGTTCTTCCTTAGAATGATCCCACATATCAATATCCTCATATAATATGTCTTCATGATAATATTCTCGCATTTTTCGTTTGCATTTATTTGCTACAATTTGGTACATCCAATTCGAAAATGCTTCTTCTTTTTTTAATTTTTTTATTCCTGTAAAAGCATCTGTCACAGCCTCACTTACAACATCTTCTGCATCTTGTTCATTTTTCAATGTATAAAGTGCAAAACGATATAATTTTTTATATACGGTTGTGTATAACTCTCCAAACGCTTCTACATCTCCTTTTTTTGCCTTTTTAATCAATAAGCGCTCTTTCATATTAAACTCTATAACTTTTTCTCCTTTCTGATGACGTCTTCATATTATAAGTGTCATATACTTTATATTTTGTTGCAATGATTTGCATTTTTTTATATAACAAAAAAGACCAGTGAAAATCACTGGCCTCATTCATAAAGGTGACTGACGGATTTGAACCGACGATCAGGGAGTTGCAGTCCCACGCCTTACCACTTGGCTAAGTCACCAAAACTCCCCGAGTAGGGCTCGAACCTACAACAACTCGGTTAACAGCCGAGTGCTCTACCATTGAGCTATCGAGGATTATTAGAAAAAGTATATTTTATTTCATTATACTTTCAAAACTTCATACAGTAAACATAACCTACATTTGATTAAGCCCTCGACCGATTAGTAACAGTCAGCTCCATGTGTTGCCACACTTCCACCTCTGCCCTATCTACCTTGTAGTCTTCAAGGGGTCTTACTCCCGAAGGAGGGATATCTCATCTTGAGGGGGGCTTCACGCTTAGATGCCTTCAGCGTTTATCCC
>ERZ781272.932-NODE-932-length-13574-cov-36.257637_pt1 | contig 13574 bp, 11 predicted proteins | sample MGYA00375850_ERZ781272 | MGnify/ENA primary metagenome ERZ781272 (study PRJEB29790, sample SAMN06051246) | human gut metagenome | host: Homo sapiens | place: USA: Cincinnati, Ohio | collected 2013-06-21 | study: EMG produced TPA metagenomics assembly of the Gut...
CTTCGGTTCTCTGCGAAATAACCTCACGAAACACACACGAAATCAGAGATTGCTGCGTTTCTGGAGGATTCTGAATCAGCAATTTGCGGCTGACTGCCGCATTATTATATAGCAACAGGCTTTGAAGGGAATCATCCGTGTTTTTCCCGTCCCCAGAGAGGAAGGCCCCAGGCTGCAAGGCTTTCCGCGGAGAATGCATGGCGCGCCGTCCCGGAGCCCGCTGCGATGAGCAGCGCGTGTCCCGCGTTAAGGGGAATGAGAGGTGCTTTTTGCACAATTTGGGTGGTACCGCGGAAAATTCCGTCCCATATTGTACAAAAGGCGTTTTTTGTTTTGTTTGGAAAAAGGAAAAAATGATTTTGAGGTGTTGCACATGGAATGGACCGGATTAAACGACTTGCGGGAGAAGTATCTCAGCTTTTTTGAGAGCAAGGGGCATCTGCGGCTGCCAAGCTTTTCGCTCGTCCCGCAGGGGGATAAGAGCCTTCTGCTCATCAATTCCGGCATGGCGCCAATGAAGAAGTATTTTACCGGAGAGGTCACCCCACCGCGCGGCCGCGTGACCACCTGTCAAAAGTGCGTGCGCACGCCGGATATCGAGAATGTGGGCAAAACCGCGCGCCACGGCACCTTTTTTGAGATGCTGGGCAATTTCTCTTTCGGCGATTATTTCAAGCGCGAGGCAATCACCTGGGCGTGGGAATTCTTCACGCAGATAGTCGGTATGCCTGCTGAGAGAATCTATGTGACGGTGTACGAGGAGGACGACGAGGCATATAACATCTGGACGAAGGAGGTCGGCCTCGACCCGTCGCACGTCAAGCGAATGGGCAAGGCGGATAATTTCTGGGAGCATGGCTCCGGCCCCTGCGGCCCCTGCTCGGAGCTGCATTTCGACCGCGGCGAGGCATACGGCTGCGGCTCGCCCGACTGCGGCGTGGGCTGCGAATGCGACCGGTTTGTGGAAATCTGGAACCTGGTCTTCACCCAATTTGAAAACGATGGCAAGGGCCATTACACGCATCTTGAGCACCCTAATATCGACACCGGCATGGGCCTTGAGCGGCTCGCCTGCGTGGTGCAGAATGTGGACAATATCTTCGAAATCGATACGATGCAGCGCATCATGGGGCATATCATGCGCCTTGCAGATGTGAAATATGGCGAAGATGAAAAGAAGGATGTTTCCCTGCGCGTGATCACCGACCATATTCGTTCCACGACCTTTTTGATTGGTGACGGCGTGATGCCCTCCAACGAGGGGCGGGGATACGTATTGCGCAGGCTCTTGCGCCGCGCGGCGCGTCACGGCAGGCTCTTAGGGGTAAAGGGCCCCTTCCTTGCGGACGTGTGCGATACGGTCATCGAGGTAAACGAGGGCGCGTACCCGGTGCTGGCGGAAAAGCGCGATTTTATCAAAAAGGTCATCCGCAAAGAGGAAGAAAGCTTTGGAAAGACAATCGATACAGGCCTTACCCTGCTGGATCGGATGATCGACGGCTGCGAGGGGAAGACCATGAGCGGGGAGGACGCGTTCAAACTCTCCGATACCTATGGCTTCCCATTGGATCTGACCCGCGAAATCCTGGCGGAGCGCGGCATGGATGTGGATGAAAAGCGCTTCAATGAATTGATCGCCGAGCAGCGTAAGCGCGCGCGGGATGCGCGCAGGGATGCTGGCATGGACGCGTGGAAGGCGGCCGGAAATGCGCACGATGATATCCCGGCCACGCAGTTTATGGGCTATGAAACGCTAACGCAGGAGGCAACGCTTCTCGCCGCCATCAGGGACGGGGAGCCGGCGGAATATGTCGCCGCCGGAGAGCAGGCGGTGCTCGTGCTCGACCGCACGCCGTTTTACGCGGAGAGCGGCGGGCAGGTGGGCGATGCGGGGGTAATTTCGAATGGCGACTTTACTTTCCGCGTGACGCATACCACCAAAACACCGGGCGGTGTATTCCTTCATCACGGCACGCTGGAAGCGGGGGCACTCGCCTCTCTCGGCAGTGTGACGGCTCAGGTGGATGAGAAAACACGCCGCGCCACAATGCGCAACCATACCGCTGCGCACCTGCTGCAGGCGGCGCTGCGCAAAACGCTCGGCGCACACGTTGAGCAGGCGGGCTCCATGGTCAACAGCAAAGAGGTGCGCTTCGATTTCTCCCACTTTGAGGCGATGACGATGCAGGAAATCCGTCAGGTGGAAGACCTTGTCAATGAAGCGATCCTTGCGGCGCTCCCGGTCACGACCGAGGAAATGCCGTTGGAAGAGGCCAAAAAGCAGGGCGCCATGGCGCTCTTCGGCGAAAAATATGGCGACACGGTCCGTGTCGTCCGGGCCGGGGATTTCTCCACAGAACTGTGCGGCGGCACGCATGTGGACAATACCGCGAAGCTCGGCCTTTTTAAGATCATCACGGAATCCTCTGTGGCGGCAGGCGTGCGCCGGATTCAGGGCGTGACTGGCGCGGGCGTGCTCGAATGCCTTTATCAGGATGAAGTGCTCCTGCACGGCGCGGCGCAGGCGATGAAGGCGAATAACGTCTCCCAGGTTGCCGAGCGGGCGCAGCAGATCTCCGCTGAGCTCAAGGAGGCCCAGAGGGCGATCGCGCGGCTGAACGACAGAATAGCAGCGTCGCAGGCGAAGGAGCTGCTCGCGCAGGCACGGCCGGTTGGCGCTTTACAGCTGATTACAGCGCGCTTTGACGATATGGCGCCCGATGCGCTGCGCGCACTCTGTGAGACGGCGAAGGGCAGCGCGGACAATATCGTCTGCGTCCTTGCGGCGGTGCAGACGGCGAAGGGCACCGTCAATTTCGCAGCCTCTTGTGCCAAGGGTGCGGTGGCGGCGGGCGCGCATGCGGGCAATCTGGTGCGCGCGGTGGCAAAGGCGGCGGGCGGCTCCGGCGGCGGCAAGCCTGACACGGCCATGGCGGGCGGTAAGGACGCAGCCAAAACGAATGAAGCATTGGAGGCTGCCTTTGGTGCACTTGCCGATCTGATAAAATCAGACGGCAGATAACAGAGTTCAGACGTCAGACGTTGTTCGGCGTCCGGCATCTGCAATCTGATAGATGAAAGGATGGATTTTTATGGACTGTATTTTTTGTAAAATTCTCAGCGGCGAAATCCCGTCGAAAAAAGTTTATGAGGACGAAACGGTCTGCGCATTTTACGATGTGGACCCGCAGGCGCCCGTCCATGTGCTGATTATCCCGAAGGAGCACATTCCCTCCGCGGCGGCAATCACGCCGGAAAACAGCGCGGTGGTTGCGCATATCTTTGAGGTGATCGCAAAGCTTTCCAAAGAGCTGGGGCTCACAGAGGGCTTTCGCGTGGTGAACAACTGCGGCGATATTGCGGGGCAGACGGTCAAGCATCTTCACTTCCATCTGATGGGCGGCCGGGAATTCACCTGGCCCGCGGGCTGACGGGAAACCGCCGCATAAGCGGAAAATAATTGGGAAAGGATGACCATTGAAATGGCTGACACATATCGTATGAAGATCGCGGGATTGGAGCGGGAGCTTCCCCTCTGCCCGGTGAACGACAAGCTGGATATCGCCGCATTTATCATTTTTGGCGACGTGGAGATGACGATCGCCGCCTGTACGGAGCTTCTGAAAAAGTGCCCGGCATTTGATTATATCCTCACGCCGGAGGCCAAGGGAATCCCGCTGGCCTATGAACTGGCGCGCCAGAGCGGTAAGCCCTATATTATCGCGCGCAAGGGCGCGAAGCTCTATATGAAAAATCCGGTTTCCGTCCATGTGCGCTCCATCACCACGGATTCGATGCAAACGCTGTTTCTCGACGAAGCGGATGGCGAGCGGATGCGCAGCAAGCGCGTGCTGATCCTTGACGACGTGATCAGCACCGGTGAATCCCTGTCCGCCGTGGAGGCACTGCTCAATAAGTTTGACGCGCAGATCGTGGGCAAGGCCGCCGTCCTCGCGGAGGGCGATGCGGCAAAGCGGGACGATATTATCTTTTTAGAGGAATTGCCGCTCTTTTTTAAGGAATGACGCTTGCCGGACAGGGGCGATGACAGATGAGACGACCGATGGCCTGGATTGGCCTATCGTTTTTCGGCGCGCTGCTCCTCTTCTGCATTTATGGCCTGCGGGCCGCGATCGCAGGAGGGCTTATCTCATTCTGCCTGTTGCTCCTGTTCTTCTGTTTTCCCAAAACACGGCGTGAACGGTTGCTTCAGGCGGTGTGCCTCTCCCTGCTGGCGGCGAGCCTGCTATTCGGCGCGCAGACGAAGCTTGTTTTGGAGCCGGTCCTATCCTTCCGTAGCAAAACGCTGCCAATCAAGGCGCAGGTCGTCTCCCTGACGGAAAAGCGGTACGACCGTTATTACACGATCCTGCTTGTCACTCAGGCAGGTGGGGAGAAAGTGCATTTCAAGCTGCGCTATTCCGGCAAAACGCCGCTGCCTGCAGAGCCCTACGACACGGTGGAGGCAACCGTTCAAATTCAAGAACTGGGCGAGAATGAGGCGTCCCGCCGTGCTTTCCGCGCCAAGGGGATTTATCTGCGCGGCAGTTCCTACATGCCCATCACTGTTACGCCGCGGGAGAGGTCTTCGTTTGCCTGCCGTCTGCTGGAGCTGCGCAAAGGGATGCTCACAACGCTGAACCGCTATCTGCCGGGAGAAGAGGGCCGGCTTCTCGGTGGGATGCTGCTGGGGCAGACCGCTCCCATTTCGGATGAAACGATTCAGAATTTCCGCACCTGCGGCGTTTCGCATCTTCTGGCGGTGTCCGGCCTGCACACGTCACTGTGGACGATGTTTCTATTTCAACTGCTTAGGCGGCTGAAGGTGAGCCGCAGGCTGTCGGCGGCCTGCTCAATGGGCTTTGTTCTCTTTTTTATGGGGCTGGCCGGCTTTTCCACCTCCGTTTCGCGCGCGGGGATTATGATGCTTTTATATCTGGGCGGCTTCCTGCTCCGTCGTGAGCCGGATTCGCTCAATTCGCTCGGCTTTGCGGCGCTGGTCATTTTGTTTTCCAATCCCTTTGCCGCGGCGGATCTCGGGATGCTGCTTTCCTTCAGCGCCACCGCCGGCATCCTGCTTTTGCACAAGCCGATCGCACGGGTGCTCGAACGCCCGGCGGATCAATACATCCACATCAAGCCCCTGTGCAAAGCCTGCAAGGGGGTGACGCAGCTGCTGGCGGTTACGCTCTCTGCCATCGTGTTTACCCTACCGGTCAATATTCTGGTGTTCGGTCAGGTGTCGCTGATTGCACCGCTTGCCAATCTGTTCTTTGTCAATGCGGGTGGAATTGCAATGCTGTGCGCGGGGCTGTGTGCGGTGTTCTCACACGCGTGGATTCTTTCATTTCTCGCGTATCCGTTTGCACTGGTAGGGGGTCTGCTCTCAAAATATCTGCTGGCGGGGGCCGCGCTGCTGGCCCGGCTCCCATTTGCGAGCATTGCGCTGGAGCCGGGTTTTCCGGAAGTGTGGCTTGCGGGGACGGCGGTTTTGCTGGCGATTGTATTGCTTTTCCAAAATCGACCCAAAGGCCTTATGCGTCTGGCGGCAGCTTGCTCTGTATGCGCGCTTCTGGCAGGTACATTTTCCTATGCGCTGATGAACCGGAATCTCACGGCGGTTACTGTGGCGGATGTGGGAAACGGGACGGCGATCGTTCTGACCCGTGGCCAGCGGGCCGCCGTGATCGGCTGCGGCGGGGATTACGATACCGCCTCGCGGGTGACTACTCTTTTGCAAAAGCAAAATGTCAGCGCGCTCGATCTGCTATTCCTGCCTCGTGCACAGCAGACGGAATCGTCCGCCGCGGCACAGCTGCTGGAGGCTTTTCCGGCGCATACGGTGGTCGCGGCTGAAAAGGCAGATAATCTGCCCTCCGGCACGCCGGCAACCATTGCGCCGGGTGGCAGAATCCGCTTTTGGGACGACGTAACGCTTACCTATCTGACGCAAAATGATCTGTCATGCGCTCTGCTGGAAATTGGGGAACAGTGCTTTTTCTTTTCCTTCTATCCGGGCGGTGACCTTTCTCATCTACCGGAGGGATGGGTAAACGCGCCGGTGGCCCTCTGCCGCGCGCAGGAGCCGGTGGGCGTCCACGCTGGTGTGACGATCCTGTCCGGGGAGGGTGAGCGGGCGCTTTCAAGGGCGCGGACGCTTGCACAAAGCGGCAGGCAATCGTTTGCTACGGGCGGAAAAGGCGCTCTGCGCATCCGGACGGATGGTGCGGAAATGCTGGATATCAAGCGGCTTTCCTGAATGAATGGATCACTGCCACGAAGAAAGGAGGAAGATTGGACGATGGCGGAAATCACGGAAAAAGAGCTCAAAAAGCAGATTGCCAATGGAATGTTTTCTCCCGTCTATTTGCTGTATGGGGAAGAATCGTATTTAAAGCAGTATTATGCGGGGCTGATCGCGGAAAAATCCGTCCCGAAGGGGTTTGAAACCTTCAATCTGCATAAGCTGGAAGGGAAGGAGACCACGTTCGACGAAATTGCCGATGCGGCGGAGCAGCTTCCCATGATGGCAGAGCGCACCTGTGTGCTGGTGCGCGATTTTGACCTGAAGGCGCTCAAAGGCGCGCAGAGGGAAAAGCTCGAAGCCTTTCTGGCCGATCCGCCGGAGACCTGCTCCGTGGTATTCTGGATGGATACGGTCGAGGTTTCTCCGAAGCAGAACCGCGACTGGCAGGGGCTTATCAAGCTGTTTGCAAAGAGCGGCACCGCCGTGAATCTCAGCCGCCGTACCGCTGCAGATCTTACGCGCCAGCTCTGCGCGAGCGCGAAAAAGCGTGGCGGGATTCTTTCGCCGGATACAGCGGCCTATCTTGTCTCCTTTTCCGGCAGCGACCTGAACATTTTGCTCAATGAGCTCGACAAGCTCTGCGCCTATGCGGCAGGCCGGGAGATCACGCGAGAGGATGTCGATGCGGTCTGCATCAAAAGCGTGGAGGCCACGGCGTTCGATATGATAAAGTCCCTCCTGCGCGGCAACTATGCGGGCGCTTATCAGATGCTTGATACGCTTTTTGCGCAAAAGACGGAACCGGTCATGATTGCCGGCGCGCTGATTTCCTCCTATGTCGATATGTACCGCGCAAAGGCGGCGCTCGCCTCCGGGGAGCGCACGGAGGCTGTGGCGCAGGCGTTCAACTATAAGGGCCGGGAATTCCGGCTGCGCTATGCGGCGCAGGACGCCTCCCACCTAACCCTGGAGCAGCTGCGCGAATGCCTCGATGTGCTGGGCGAGGCGGACGAATCGCTCAAGAGCACCCGGGCGGATAAACGGCTTGTGCTTGAGGAGACGATGCTACGGCTGCAGTGCATTACCAATTGATGGGTTCCAACTTTCCATAAAGGATGGTTATTGAAATCATGATCCGTATCAGACAGGCTGTGATCGTGGAAGGAAAGTATGATAAAATTAAGCTCTCCTCCCTGCTCGACACAGTGATTATTCAGACCGATGGGTTCGGTATTTTTAAGAATAAGGAGAAGATGGCGCTCATTCGCCGTCTGGCCCAGACCAGAGGGATCGTTATTCTTACGGACAGCGATTCTGCGGGCTTTCAGATCCGCTCCTATATTGGCGGCAGCCTGCCGCAGGACAAAGTGATCCATGCTTATATCCCGGATATGATCGGCAAGGAGAAGCGTAAGAGCGCGCCCTCGCAAGAGGGAAAGCTCGGCGTGGAGGGGATGCCCTCAAAAATACTCATGGAGAGCCTGGAGCGCGCGGGCGTTACCTGTGAGGAGGCAGCGGAGCCGGGGAGGAAGATCACGAAAAACGACCTGTATGAGGACGGCCTGAGCGGCCGCCCAAACAGCAAGGCGCTCAAAAAGAAGCTGCTCGCGCAGCTCAAGCTGCCGGAGCACCTTTCTTCCAACGCGCTGGTAGAGATTTTGAATTTGTTCATGACCTATGACGAATATAAGGAAGCCGTCGGGTCGTGTTTGCAATAAGACCATATTTGATACCTCCTGTGTCAGTTTTGGCGAACAGCCGACCATCCCCGCACACAGAATGTACGGCGGCGCAGGTTATGTTATGCTGACGGTAGCAAATGGTAGATGAGGATGGCTTAAAAGACCGGGTAAAATATCCTCGTACATGTGAAAGGATGGGCCATTTCCATGCAGGAACCAAAGAAAAGCCGCGTTCTGATCGCTCCAGATTCCTTTAAGGGGACGATGTCCGCCACAGAGGTCTGCCGGATTATCCGCAAGGCTTTTTTACAGGTGAAGCCGGCGCTCGACGTGTGCTGCCTTCCCATGGCGGACGGCGGGGAAGGGACGGTGGACGCTTTCCTCTCCGCCTTGGGAGGAGAGCGCAAAACCGCGCGTGTGCATGGCCCGCTCTTCGCCATGTGTGACGCCGCCTTCGGCATTCTGGAGGATGGCACGGCGGTGATCGAAATGGCTGCGGCCTCCGGGCTGCCGCTTGCGGGAAAGGATAAAAATCCGCTGTATACCTCCACCTATGGAACAGGAGAGCTGATCCGTGCGGCTCTGGATGCCGGGTGCAGAAAAATTCTAATTGGCGCAGGCGGTAGCGCGACGACCGACGGTGGGATCGGCTGCCTGACGGCACTCGGCGCCCGGTTTACCGATCGAAATGGAGCGGAGGTGCCGCCCATGGGATGCGGCCTGGGAAGGATTGCTCATATCCATCCGGACGGGCTCGACGCACGGCTGCAAAAAACGGACATCACGGTCCTTTGCGATGTCAAAAGTCCTCTGTATGGTGCGGAGGGGGCGGCTTTTGTTTTTGCGCCGCAAAAAGGCGCGAATGCAGAACAGGTGCAAACGCTGGACCATTTCCTCAGGTCCTTTGCGGAAACGGTACTGCGCTATACGGGCAGCGATATTCGCTCCCTTCCCGGCGCGGGCGCGGCTGGCGGGCTCGCTGGTGGGCTCCATGCGCTGCTGGGGGCACATCTTGCAGGCGGCGTGGAAACGCTGCTGCGGGAGATCCATTTCGATGCCCTCGCTCTGCGTTGCGCGCTTGTGGTAACAGGAGAGGGGCGCATCGACGAGCAGAGCATGCAGGGCAAGGTGCCTTGGGGCGTGGCCAAACATGCGCCGCACACGCCGGTCATCGCCATCACGGGGAGCGTCCAGGGAGATCGAATGACGCTCGCATGCAGGCTGGGGCTCATGCGGATTTATGAAGCAAATTACCGTGGACGCCCGCCGCATGAGATCAAGCAATATTGCCGCGAGGATTTGGAACACATTGCGGCGCGCGCGGCGAAGGATTTTTTCCCGGATGCATAAATTTGATCTATTCTCCAGGCGGGATCATCCGGAATGGTATCGAGCGATCCTGTGTCCGTCCACAGGATTGTTTTTTCTTGAAGCGTGCCCAGCGGCATGCTATACTAACAATACACAGATACCGCTCCGAACCGTCTGAAGCGGTCAGATTTACGACGACTGGAAGTGTTCTTTTGATCAAGGTAAAATGGATCGCACCCGGAAATGGATACACGCAGGCGGCGCAGGTGCGCCTTGCGGTATTTGTGACAGAGCAGGGATATCCGCAGGAGTTGGAATTTGACGAGCTGGATGAAGCGGCGTGGCATCTCGTCCTTCTCGACGGGGAAGTGCCCGTTGCGGCGGCGCGTCTCGTCACCCTGTCGCCCGGCGTGCTCAAGCCGGGGCGGATCGCCGTGCTGAAGGAATACCGCAAGCAGCATCTCGGCGCCCGCCTGATGGAGGAAATCCTGAAAAAGGCGGAGGAGCTGGGCGCGCGGGAGCTGCGTATCGGCGCGCAGGTACAGGCGCGAGGCTTTTATGAAAAATGCGGCTTTTCCGTATGCGGAGAGCCCATCTACATGGATGTGCACATCCCGCATATCGATATGATCCGGAGGCTGGGGGGCAAGAATTCCGGCTGACGGAGCAGGAGGGAGGATGGCGATGGTTACCATACGGCCTTATCAGGAGAAGGACAAACAGGCGGTGCACGATATCTGTATTGCCACGAGCAGCCTGCCGGTGAAAACGCAGCGGCAGCGGGAGCTTCTTCTCTTGCAATACTGTGATTATTATCTGGAGCAGGAGCCGGAGAGCTGTTTTGTCGCCGCAGACGAAGCGGACAGGCCGGTGGGATATATTCTGTGCAGCAGGGATTTCAAGGCGTATCAACAAAGCTTCTTGCGGGAATATCTGCCGCGCATGCGCGCACTGAGTGTTTTTCGCGCAATTGGCGCACGGGGTGAAATCTGGTTTACAGGCCGTTATGCCGCACGGTATCCGTCGCATATGCATATCGATATGCTCGATGGATTCCAGCGGCAGGGCATCGGCCACCGGCTTGCGGACGCACTGACCGCGCATCTCAAAGGACGGTCACAGGGCTTGATGCTGATCGTCGGGGAAGGAAATGAAAAGGGCATCTCCTTTTACAATCAATACGGTTTTCAGAAAATCGGAAGCGCCGCGGGCGCCCTTGCCATGGGGCTGCGGCTTTCCTGAATCAAACAGGGAGGAATCGGTTTTGAATATTTGGCATGATATTTCGGCACAGCGTATCCGCCCAGAACGGTTTACGGCGGTCATTGAGATTCCAAAGGGTAGTAAGGTCAAATATGAGATGGATAAGGAGACGGGGCTGCTTCGCATGGACCGCATCCTTTATACCTCCACGCACTATCCGGCAAACTATGGCTTTATCCCGAGGACCTATGCCGCCGATCACGACCCGCTGGATGTGCTGGTGCTCTGCTCGGAGCAAGTGGTGCCCATGACGCTTGTCACCTGCTATCCGATCGGCGTGATTATCATGGAGGATGAGGGCTATAAGGACGAGAAGATCATTGCGATCCCATTCGACGACCCCACGTATAACGGCTACCGGGACATTGGCGCGCTGCCGGAGCATGTTTCCACAGAGATGACACACTTCTTCTCCGTTTATAAAACGCTGGAGGGCAAGGCGACGGCGCTGGAGAGCGTGAAGGGCGCGCAGACGGCGCAGCAGATTATTTCCGACTGCCTAAGCCGCTATGCGAAGGAATTTCCAGAGCCGCCGCAGGAGGCCTGAAATGCCGCCATGCGGTTGACTTTGCATTGGGATATGGTAAGATAGGGGCAGGATTTTATCTTGTGGGCGTTTTCGCTGTCCAGAATGGAGAATAGGGCTATGAAGCTTTTTGATTTGAAGCATTCGTCCGGAGAAAAGCGGAAAGGGAGCTCCTTGCTCAGGCGGGCCGTCTGCGCGGGGCTGGCAGGCGTTTTGTTACTTTCCCTTGCCGCATGCGGAGAAAAGACAGGGGAGACCGTCTCCCGCGCCGTTTATCAGGAGAAGGACATACAATCTGTTTATCCGAAGCAGTCCGCGCGGGAAATGCATGTGTCCTCCACGTCGCTCAAGCGGGTCGCACAGTCCGGACTGATCGAATTATATATCGACGAGAAGACCTATGCGGTTGCCGTCAAGGAAACCTCCCAGAACAAAATGTGGTATGCGCTGCCGCAGCAGGATAACGGCAAGGAGGAAAACCGCGCGGCTGTGGTCTCTCTGGAGGTGCTGCAGGGAGGAAAACATTATTTCCTCAACAGCCAGGATAACAGTGTGGCCTTCGATACGGCTTCCTATGAACTGATAGATAACGGCCTAAAAGTGACGTATGTGATAGCCGCCGACGCTCAGACGGCAAAAAAGGACTTCAAAAGCCGCACGGCACAGGATATCGTTTTCGACGTTTCTGTGACCTATACGCTGGAGGACGGTAGTTTTTTCGCGCAGATCGACTGTAAATCCCTCGCAGAGACAACGGGGGAGGCCAAGGTGCTGAAATTGGGCTTTCTCGAGTATTTCGGTGCCTCTACACAGGGAGCGGCGGATGACTTCATTCTCGTCCCGGACGGGAGCGGCGCGCTGATCCGGACGGCACAGAAGGCTAAGGCAAACGATACGCTGCGCTTCGCGGTTTATGGGCAGGACGCAGCGCTTCCCGCTGAGGAAAACGTTTATTCCGCTCTGGTACCATCGTTTGGCGTAAAGCAGGGCTCCAGCGCTTTTGCAGTGCTCATCGAGCAGGGCGACGCGTTGGCAACGATCCTCGCCGACCGCGCGGAAGGCGAGACCGGTTATTACCGTGTCGGCGCGCAGTTCACCATTACCCCTTCGGCGCAGGAGAAAACCGAGGATGGGATCACGCAGTATGTCAGCACATCCGGATATGACGGAAGCCTCAAGCTGTGCTATCGCTTCCTGTCCGGGGAAAATGCCTCGTATTCCGGCATGGCGCTTGCCGTGCGCGAGCAGCTTATCCGGGATGCTGTGCTCTCCACACGGACGCTGGAGGAGGCGGATAATCTGCCGCTGACCCTGAATCTTGTCGGCAGCCTGCCGAACAAGGACAGCCGCTTAAGCACCTCCAAAAAGCTTACCTCCTTTGAACAGGCGGAGGATCTGCTGGTTCAAATGAAGGCAAAGGGGATCAATCAAATCAACCTTTGCTATCAGGGCGCGCTGACGGGTGGCTTCAACCAGAAGCAGGCGACGGACGCTAAGCTGTTGATTTCCCTTGGCGGCAAGATGCGCTTTAATGACCTGTATGAAAGCATGGCTACCCAGAAGCTGCAGCTGTTCCTTGCGGCCGATCTGCTTTCTACCAATGCGCGTGATTCTTTTTCTGCCGGTAGCACTGCCTTGGGCATAAACGGAGAGGCCTTCTCCTATGCAAAGGAAAATCCGTTTGCAGATTATGTGGGGCCACAGTCCTTCCAGCGCGGCCTGCGCAGTCTGGATACCCTGGAACGGGCGGCGCGTGAATTTATGGTGAATACCAAAAAGGTATCCATGACAGGCTACTGTGTTAGCGATGCGGGGCAAATGCTGTATTCCAATTTTAACAAAGCCTTTACCAGCCGCCAGGCAGCCGCGCAGCAGCTTTCCAAGCAGAGCGAATCCCTGGGCTCCAACCGGAAGCTGATGGTCGATACAGGCAACTTTTATATGCTGAAAAATGCGGATATTGTCACCAATCTGCCGCTCTCCTCCGCAGTTTCCCAGGATGATTCCTATGAGACGATTCCGTTTGTACAGATGCTTCTGCATGGAATCGTCGATTATTCAGGGAAGGCGATTAATTTGGCCGATGATCCGCAGACGCAGATGCTCCGGTCGATTGAGTACGGCGCGTGCCCGAGCTATACATGGTCGTATGACGCGCTGAAAGCAAAGGAGGGCGCAGAGAAAGCTCCGGTGGTCAACTATGAGGATTCCCTTGCGGATGCGGCTGCATACTACAAGGAAGCCAATCAAACGCTTGCAGATCTGCGCGGCGCGCGGATGACGAAGCACAGCATGGTGCAGGAGAATGTGTATTGCACGGAATACGATTCTTCTTCGCTTGTGTATGTCAATTATGGTGAAACGGAAGCGACGGTCAACGGCGTTACGATTCCGGCTCGCAGCTTCCTGCGGCTGAACTGACAGGCGGGGGAGAGCTGCTGAACGCACAGTCAGCGGCGGGCAACGCAAGGTTTCTGCAACCCTTCGTAACCTGAAAGCCATTGCGCCGCAGTCAGGTAACGATAGGCCAAGGCAGCATTGCGCC
>ERZ781272.933-NODE-933-length-13567-cov-42.187093_pt1 | contig 13567 bp, 7 predicted proteins | sample MGYA00375850_ERZ781272 | MGnify/ENA primary metagenome ERZ781272 (study PRJEB29790, sample SAMN06051246) | human gut metagenome | host: Homo sapiens | place: USA: Cincinnati, Ohio | collected 2013-06-21 | study: EMG produced TPA metagenomics assembly of the Gut...
TGTCACGCTTTCTATCTTCATTTTATCCTTAGATTTCGGAAATGTCAATAGGTATACCTATATTCAACAAGCTTTCTCTCAAAAACTGATCAATTGACAAATAAATACCATATAGTTATAATTGGTATGTGACATTACCGCTCACGGCAGGCAGTTAGCGTCCTCGCTTCTTGTGCATTTGTTTTTGGCACAGGAAGGAGGTGAGGCTGATGGAGTACATCATTATTACATTAGTAGTGATTTTGCTGCTCATCATTGCAATAAAAAAAGACTAACTGCCCCTGTCTCCCAACAGCACAGTTAGTCTATCATTAGGGGGACGCTAACGCCGGAGCGGTAGTGTCACGCTTTCTATCTTCATTTTATCCTTAGATTTCGGAAATGTCAATAGGTATACCTATATTCAACAAGCTTTCTCTCAAAAACTGATCAATTGACAAATAAATACCATATAGTTATAATTGGTATGTGACATTACCGCTCACGGCAGGCAGTTAGCGTCCTCGCTTCTTGCGCATTCATTTTGTGCAGGGAGGAGGTGAGGCGGATGAAGTACATCATTATTACATTAGTATTGATTTTGTTACTCATCTTGGCGACGAAAAAAGACTAGCTGCCCCCGTCCAAAGGCTCAGCTAGTCTGAACAATTATGGACGCTAACGCTAGAGCGGTAGTGCCACGCTTTCTATTTTCATTTTATCCTTAGATTTTGGAAATGTCAATAGGTATGCCTATATCCAACAAGCTTTTTCTCACAAACTGAGCGATTGACAAATAAATACCATCTGGTTATAATTGGTATGTGGCATTACCGCTCACGGCAGGCAGTTAGCGTCCTCGCTTCTTGTGCATTTGTTTTTGGCACAGGAAGGAGGTGAGGCTGATGGAGTACATAGTCATTATCTTAATTGTAATGCTTTTACTCATTCTGGCAATAAAAAACGACTAGCTGCCCACGTCCAAATGATCAGCTAGTCTGAACAATCATGGACGCTAACGCCTGAGCGGTAGTGTCACGCTTTCTATCTTCATTTTATCCTTCGCATTGCGTTTTGTCAATAGCTGGGGCCGGATTGTTTCACCCGCTAAAGCTTTCCGCCAGCGACTGCACTGTTGATAGATATCCGCCTGTCAGCGCATCGAGGTACTCCGTTCGTTACGCTTCAGCAGGTAGGCGTTATTCGGCATCGTCTGCATTCTCCCAGTTGTGCCACACATTCTGGACATCGTCGTTATCTTCAAACATCTCGAGCATCTTCGCCATATTCTTGATATCGTCCGGATCACTCAGCTTCGTATAGGTACTGGGGACATACTCGATCTCAGCGGAGACGAAGGTATATCCCTTGGCCTCCAGATCGTCGCACACGCCGGTGAAATCACTGGGATCGGTGCGGATATCAAAAACGTCCTCATCCGTCAGGAAGTCGACCGCGCCGGCTTCCAGCGCGTCTTCCATGACCTTTTCCTCATCGAGGCCTTCCATTTCGATGGCGATGACGCCTTGACGGTTGAACAGGAAGCCGACGCACCCGGTCTGGCCCATATTTCCACCGTATTTATCAAAGTAATGGCGCATATCTGCTGCGGTACGGTTGCGGTTATCGGTAAGCGTCTCCACAATGACAGCAACGCCGCAGGGGCCATAGCCCTCGTAGATGATTTCCTCGTAATTGTCCGCGCCGCCCTCACCGGCCGCCTTCTTGATGATGCGATCGATATTATCGTTGGGCACATTGTTGGCCTTTGCCTTGGCGATCACGTCCCGCAGTTTGGAGTTGGAGGACGGGTCCGCGCCGCCTTCGCGCACCGCGACGCCGATTTCACGGCCGATCTTCGTGAAAATCTTTGCACGCTGGCCGTCTGTTTTTTCTTTCTTGCGCTTGATCGTGCTCCATTTGGAATGTCCTGACATAATAAAACCCTCCAATGACTGTATCTCGAAACACTTTATTTTATCATATTATAATGGTCTTGACAAGATTGCCGTAGGCCTTATCGAAGGAAAAAATAGATAGATCCTGATTGATCGGGAGATTAATCATACTTTATTGGATCTATCATCATTTCATCTGCAAGCGTCGAAGGTGGTGCTTCCAAAAAGTTAACATCAATAGTGTATCGAAAGAAGATGACCTATGAATTATCCAGGAGCTTTTTATGCTTCCGAGCGCCAAAATGCAATCAAAACGAGAACCCCGCCTCGGTACCGGTTGACCGGACCCGAGACGGGGAACCCTTTATTCTGCCTTAGAACAGGTGAATCGTTCCTGATGGAAGGACTTTTATTTTGCCTGCCAATTCCACTTGTGGAAGCGGACCTTGATGGTGTCGGTCGCTACGTTGCCGTAGACATCTTCCACCGTCACGGTAACCCAGCAGGAACGGGCGCCGATGCCCTTGCCGTTGGGACGGATGACCGTCGTCTCGGCGTTGGGAGTTTCGATCGTCGCTTCAGGCTTGTCGATGGACCAATTTGCATAGCTCCATTTGACACTCTTGACCTCAGCGCCGCTGTTTACCTGGATACCCAGCTCGGTCGAATTGTTCTTATAGAGCGTATACCACGGAACCTTTACAAACAGTACATCGCCTTCAACATCCACGCCGCCGTTGGTGATGGCGACGGAGGTGAGCGCATCATACTGCTTCATCGCATCGAGTGCCTTCTGGACGTTTGCAACTGCTGCGTCCACATCAGCCTGATCGAGGATCGTAAGGCTGCGGTCGATATTCTCAGCCTCTTCCAGGGCTGCCCTCAGGGCGGCGACGGAATCAGGCGTGTAGGTGTTGATATCACCGGAAGCGAGCTTATCAGAAGCGGTCTTAATGATCGCGTCGAGCGCGGTGAAATCAGCATCCTTGAGGACGAGCTTAACAGCGCCAAGCGATGCGGCCATCGCGTCGACTTCCGTCTGCTTCGTGATATCCGGGTTGGAGCTTACAAGTGCCTCGGCCTGCGCTACGGCAGCCCTGAGGGCCGCAACGGAAGCCTCGGTGTAGTTGCTGATGTCAGAAGCGCTGAGCTTGGCGTTGGCAGCAACGATCGCTTCATTCAGGGCTGCCAGATTGGCTCCCTTGTAGACAAGCTTCACATTCAAAGCTGCTTCTGCGTCGTTAATAGTCTTCTGATCCTTGATGGTCAGGCTGCGGCTCAGGCCCTCTGCATAATCGATGGCAGCCTTGAGCTGGGCGAGGGATTCGTCCGTGTACTGCCCGCTTACCTTCGCCTCGTTGTAGCGGGTGTTAGCCTTAGCAGTTGCTTCGTCGAGCGCCTCATAGCTTGCGCCCTTGAGCGTGAGCGTCATGGCGGCGAGGGCGGCAGCCTTCGCATCCACAGCGTTCTGCTCGGTGACATTGGGCTTGCGATCGATCATGGCCTGTGCTTCAGCAATGGCCTTTGCCAGAGCGTCGCGGGATTCCTGTGTGTAATCCTCAATGTCCTCGGCGGCAAGCTTCTGATTGGCGGCGTCAACTGCAGCCTGGAGCTTGGTCAGGTCGGCGGCATTGAAATCGCCCTTGGCCTGCTCGACGGCGTTGACGAGCGCGTCAGCGGCTGCGGTGATCTCATCCTGATGGAGGATGTCGAGATCCTTCGCAATTTCTTTGGCCTCATCCAATGCATCCCTGACGGCCTGGATGGCCTCTTCTGTGTAGAGCTTCTCAGTCTCCGGGTCTGCAAGGAAGGATTCTGCTGCCTTGATCGCATCGTTGAGTGCGCTGTAATCCGCATCCTTGAGGACGAGCTTCACGCTCTCAAGCGCTGTAACGGCCTCATTCACCTTCTCCTGCTGGGTGATATCATACTTGGCGGCTACGACTGCCTGGGCGGCCTTGATGGCATTGCTCAGAGCGGCCTTGGAGCCCTCAGTATATTCGTCGCCGGCGCTGTTCAGCGTTTTCTGTGCGGCCTCAATGGCAGCGTTGAGCTTGCTGTAGTCGGCGGGCTTCTTCTCGAGCTTGACGGCGTTCAACGCTACAAGTGCATCGTCGACCTTGGTTTGCTCTTTGATCGTGTAGGTGCGGTCAATTGCCTTCGCGGCGGCGATAGCCGTTTCCACGCGGGAGATGGAGGCATCCGTGTAGATGCCCGCTTCCTTTGCGGAGGCTACCTCTGCCTCACGGTCGGAGATCGCCTTGTCGAGTGCGGTGTAATCAGCGCCCTTGAGGGTCAATCCGCGGGTGGCGGCGAGCAGGGTAGCGGCAGCGTCCGTGATGATCTGCTGCTGGTCGACGGTCAGCTCGCGGCTGACAGTCTTTGCAGTATCGAGAGCGGAACGCAGCGCGCTTACGGAATCATCCGTGTAATCGCCGATATCCGTGCGGCCGAGCTGGGCCTGCGCATTGGCGATAGCGGCATCCAGGGCTTTATAATCTGCGCCCTTGAGGGTCAGGCCTGCGATTGCGTCGTTAATGGCCTTTGTGGCGGCGTCGATCGTCGCCTGATAGGTGATATCCTTGCCCGTCTCGATGGAGGCAGAGGCAAGATAGGCATCGTTGAGAGCCTTGACGGAAATCGCTGTGTAATTTTGAATATCGGAAGCTTCCAGCTTTGCCTTCGCATTTGCGACGGCAGCGTTGAACGCCTCATAGCTTGCCGGGAGCTTCTGGAGGGAGTTGATCTCCTTCATCAGGGCCATGGCGCGGGCGTTGACATCCGCCTGCTGGCTTGCATCCAGCTTGTTCTCCCGCAGCATTTCTTTCTTAGCGGCGTCCACCTTGACCTTCAGTGCGGCAAGCTCCTCCGGATCATAGTAGGATGCGTTGAGCTTCTCAAACGCATTGACGGCGGCCTGCATGGTTGCATAGTTCGCAAACTTGACCATACCGGAAACGGCGGCGTTCAGTTCGCTTGCAGCCTTGTCGATCGCGGCCTGATTGCGGATATCCCAGCCGATGGTGGGAATCTCCTGCGCGGCGGCGTACTTCTCGCGAAGGGCTGCCATCGTGGCGATCGTGTAGGTGTCGTCAGCCTTGTCGTTATGGAGAATTGCTTCTGCGGCGTCTTTCGCAGCGTCAAGATCCGTGTAGTTGGCAGCCTTATACTCCAAAGAATCGACTGCACTCTGAAGAGCGTTCGCATAGCGGTCGATGACGGTCTGCGTGTCAACAACATTACCGGCCACCTTCTGCGCGTTGGCAAGGGCAGCGGTCACATCGGCCCAAGTGGCCTCCGTGTAATATTCCGCATGGGCTGCAGCCGCGTTGGCGGCGCTGATGGCGGAATTCAAAGCGCGCTTGTCAAGGACGGTGACGGTGAGCGGAATATCATAGGTGTACCAAGTCTGCGCCTCGAAGGTCTTCGTCCCACGTCCGTCATAAGTGACACGCAGTGCAGTATCATACACCTTCGCGCCCTCGCTGACAAAATCAACGGTAATGGTGGCTCCCTTCCAACTGGTGGGGAGGCCTCCCTGATAACTATCCCAAGTTACAGAGAATGATTTACCGATAGGAGTAGACAAGGTTTGTGGTGCTCGATCCTGCCGCTCATAAATCCAACAGTAGTTAACATTTGCGTTCTTTCTTGCATCCAGCCGGAACTGGAACTGGAAGTTCTGATTGTCCTCCGTCTGGATGAAGGTAAAGTTCTGCAAATCGGCACGGAAGGAAGTGTAATGCCCGGCGTCAACACCGTTGACGAGGTTGCCTTCCGTCTGCGATACCGGACCTGTGGGGGTGGCCGCGAACGCCGCCGGCATGACGGAGAGCGCCATGATCAGCGCCAGCGCCAGCGCAAGCACACGCTTTGCGGAAAAAGCTTTTTTGGTTTTTGCCATAGAGTGAAAACACCTCTTTCTGAGTCAAAATCGGTTTGCCATATGGACAAAACCATGCCGGGATGCCGGAGCGCCCCGGCGTGGCTTTTTATTTGGAGGGATTCACAAAATATTGAGAAGTTTGCTCCTTATGCCCACTCGAGCGCGCCGATCGCGTCGAAGATCGCCATTGCGGCGGCGTCGACTTCCTCCTGCCGGTCAGCTGTGGGCTTCGCATTGAGCAGTGCCTGTGCCGCGGCAACAGCGGCGTCAACACCGGAGAAGTCCACATAGTCGGCCGGATAGTAAAGATGTACCATATCGATCGCCAGTTCAAGCATCGAGGTATCCGCATAAGAGACGTTTGCCTTCTGAAGGCCGGCAATCGCGTCCAGAACCGCCTGCGCGTAGGACTGAACCTGGGCCTGCCAGTCGCCGTCCGCGCGGGTGATGGTGTTCTTTGCCGCCTGTGCAGCTTCGACCGCCTCGTTCACAGCAGCGACGGATTCGTCCGTATAATTATGGAGATCCTTCGGGACTGCGGCGATGGCATTGTCGATCGCTGTGAAATCAGCCGGAGCAAGCGTCAGCTTCTCGATCGCGGCGGTGATATTCTGGGCGAGTTTGTCGATCACGCCCTGGTCGCGGATGTCATAGGAGCCGGCAAGGAAGGAGTCCGCTGCAGCGATAGCTTCTTTCACATCGGAGAAGTCCACATAGTCGGCAGCATTCATCATCTTTGCCTGATAGAGAACCGTATTGAGCCCGGAAATGTCAGCCGGGAGATAGGTCAGCGCTGCAATCGCATCGTTGAGAGCTGCTGCTGCTGCGTCAACCTTCCTCTGGTTGGCCGAGGTGAGCTCATAGTTTGCAGCCAATTCCGCTTTGGCGGTGTCATAAGCGGCCTTTGCCTTGGCGAAATCCGCGGCGTTGTAGTTGGAAGCATCCAGCTTCTCGAAGGCGGCAATTGCAGCCTGCAGGGCGGAGGTATCAACGGTGACCTTCGACTGCGCCACGACGAACATGCCGACGTGATCTGTGCTGAAGTTGAAGGAGCCGTTCTCCAGAATGGCTTCCACCGGAGTCATCGTGCCGTCTGCCGAGACGCTGTAAACAGCGGTGTTCGCAGCAAACTGCGGGATCGTGACCTTGACAGCCTTCGTGGGTGCAACAACGGAACCACCGGAAGTCAGGCCGATGTCATACAGACGGAAAGCCTTGTATTCCTTAGCAAGGATGGCATCATAGACATCACCGCTGACGATTGTGCGAACCGTCATCACCGTGTCAAGCGGAAGGACGCCGCTGTCTGCACGAAGGGTGATACCGGTTGCGCCATCCTCAAAGAGGAAGTCGTTCTTCAGAACGCTCAACTGTGCTTCCGCAGCCGTCAGGACGTCAAGCTTCTCCACCAGACGCTTCTGATCGGAGGTAAGCGTGTTGTAAGCTTCCCTCGCGGCGGCGATCTGCTCTTCTTTATCGAGCGTTACTTCGCCGATGGCTGCGATCAGCTCATCCACAGCCTTAGCCGCTTTTTCGTCAGCCGCCTGCTTCTTCAGGGCGGCGAGCGTGCTTTCCGCATTGGTCAGAACGGTGAGGTTGGTCACCAGTGCCTTCTGCGCGGGTGTAAGCTTAGTGTAAGCAGCGCGGGCCTCTTGAATGGCGGCTTCGCTTTCTAGCGTGACGGCGCCGATTGCGGAGATTTGATCCATAACAGCCTGCGCGGCGGCCTGATTGTCAGCCTCACCCTGGACGAGCGCGTCATAGGCGGCCCGTGCGGCGGTGAGGGTCTCATAGTTGGTAACGAGCGCCTGCTGAGAATCCGTCAGGGCGGCGTAGGCTGCCTCGGCGGCTTCGATCTGACGCTTGCTTTCGAGGGTGACCTTGCCGATTGCGTTGATCTGGGCGATCACGGGCTCGGCTGCTGCTGCGTCTTCTGCGGCGGCTTTCAGCTCCGCGTAGCGTGCTTCAGCAGCGGTCAGAACCTCATAATTGCTTACGCTTGGCCTCAGTGCCTCATCGAGATTGTCGTATGCCGCGCGGGCGACATCGATCTTCCCCTTGCTGGCAGAGGTATAGCTGACTTCGCCGATTGCCGCGATCTTGTCTTCGACAGACTTGATGACGGCGGCATTTTCTTTTGCGAGGATCAGCGCGGCTTCCGCATCCACAAGGACCTGATAGTTGGTCACCTGCTTCTGCTGGCGGACGGTCAGTTCACCATAGGCGGCGCGTGCATCCTGGATGGCTGCTTCGCTGTCTACGGTGACTTTACCAATGGCCGCAATCTTGTTGACGACAGCGTCAACCGCTGCGTCAAAGTGCTCAAGCGCATAAATCTTTGCAACTGCCGCATTGAGCTTTGCAACGGTTTCGGAGCTGAGATTCGCCTTGATCTCCGCATAGAACTGATCGTACTCAGACTGGAGCGCATATACCTGCTGCGCATTGTCCAGGGTGAGAGCGTCGACAGCTGGCAAGGCGTTGACCTTTTCAGTGAATTCATCGGCAACCGCTTTGTAAAATTCCGCGTTTGCCAGTTCCTTGAGCTTGTCGAGCTGCGTAACAGCCGCGGTGGAATCCGTAGCGGCGACGAGCTCCTTATTGACTGTGGCAAGCTGCTCGGATGTGAAGCGGCCCGCAGCGTTGAGCGCGTCGCGTACCGCATTCCAATCGGCGGCGTTGAGGGAAGCAACGTCGTTGTTGGGGACGAGCTGGTTGAGATACGAACCAAGCTCGTCGAGCGTGACCGTGCGGGCGACATAAACGCCCGACTGGCCCTGTGCGAAGATGTTCGTGCCGATCAGGTCGCCTACGCCGAACTCAAAGAGCAGGTTGACGACGCCCTCGGCATTGCTCTTCAAATTCTGGGTGAAGCGGGCAGGCGTCTGCTTGGTGCTCGCGTCGTTCGGACCGCCCAGAATCAGGTCGTTGACGATAGGACGGGCGATTTCGCTGATCTTTTTGCCGTTCGGCAGGGTGATCGCGCCGTCTAGAATACCCCACAGGTCAAGTGTGTACGTGTAGATGCCGGAGGTCAAGTTATAGGGGCCTGCCAGCATGGGGCGAAGATGTACGCTGATCGTCAGCGAACCCAGGTATTTTTTGGAGAACTTCAGATCGAGAACCTCATTGAGGAGATTGACCAGATTCGTAGAATTGAAGTTGTCCGCGAAAGACTGGATCACGCCTACGAGCAGATCAGGCTCCTGATTGCGCAGAGCGCTGAAGAAGCCCTCCACAGAAGCCGGCGTCTTTCCATCGCCTTTCTGAATGGTGATGAAGACATCCGTCAGGAATGCATAAAAGCTCTGGCCATTGAAATCCATCGCTTCCAGCGCGTTGCGCACGTCGGTGATGACGTTGTGCAGCTTAGTGGAATTGCCAAGGATGTCGAACAGAGGGGCGACGTATTGATCCGCCAGATTGTTTTTGACGTCCTGGACAGTGCTCTTCAGAAGATTGAAGAGCGCGGCCATATCTGGAAGCAGTGCGGCGAGATCCAGCCCTTTGACCAGATTTACCACATTCGGCTTGATGGCCGGGATCAGGTGCGCGATGACCTTTTCAGCAACCTCGATTGCATAATCCACTTCATTGGGCATCTGCTTTTCGAGCGCTGCGTGGGCGGCCTGCTCCACATTGTCGACGCCAGCGGCGGACGCGATCATGTCGGTTTTAAACTCCGCGCGCTGCTCCTTCATGCCGGCGGACGCCTTGGACAGCGTCGTGTACCGGACGGAAGAGGAAGCGTTGACCAGAGAGCCGGACATCACGTCATACATCTGCGCGCCGTTGGTCGTGGTCATGCCGCTGATGCTCAGTGTGCCCGCATGGCCGGTGAAGAGATACTTCACGCCGGCGTCCGCAAGAGCACCCGCGTTTGCGAGGATGTAGGTCCTGTCTACAAGACCGAGGCTGGCGGCCGCCTGATCGGGATCGTTGGTATAAATCTTGGTTTTACCGCCAAGATCGATTTCCAATCCCGCCAGCGTGTGGAGCAGATCGATGAACGTCCTGTCCACGCTGCCGCGTGTAACTGCTGGATGGTGAGATGCGGCAAAGACTGTATTACCGCTGGCGGCTTCAGCTTTTGCCTTGTCGACCACCCATTGGGGCATCTGGCCCTGGCCGTCCGCCGCGACGGAATCGCTCATGACGACCTTGAAGCCGTTGCCCAGGTCTGCGACATAGGAAGCGGAATTGGGATCCTGCTGGGCCTCGCTGTAGCCGAAGTCCTTATAGAGATCCTCAAATACTGCTTTCGATACCGCAGTCGTCGTTCCACCCTCGCGGACGTCATGCTCTCCGGGGATAACGTAGACTGGGATGCCTTCCGCTTTGATTTCCGCAAGCTTGCTTGCCACATACTGGTGGGAAGTTTTGCTGCCGTTGTTGGTGAGATCACCAGTCACGAGCAGCACGTCCGCATTGCTTGCCTTGATCTTTTCGATCGCGGCATCAAGCAGCGCGGCGCTCTTGGAAAGCAAAAGGCCATCTTTGTCTGCCGCTCCCGCCTGATAGCGGATGTCTGAGATGGTGGCGACTTTGATTGTGCTGGCCTGCTCTGCGCCGGCGATGAATGCAGCCTGTACGCTTACAAGCAGCATCATGACGGCGAGAACAGTGCTCAGCAGCCGTTTGCATTTCTTCAAATTTTTACACCTCCAAAATAATATATTTTGATTTAGGCGTGTATACGCCTTGGGCGCGCCTTTTCTTTTTTCACGGTGCACGCGGGCCGGGAAAGGAATAAATTGGTAAAATAGCAAAATGCCCGAAAAGTTTTCACATCCAGACTATCCTTATATGAAAATGGTGGTCCTTCGGTAAGCAAATCGTAAACTGAAATAGACATATTGTCAATTATTTTGAAGAAAAATAATTCGCTTTGTGGAATCCATATAATTAAACCAAATTATTTTTAGATATTATAACAAGCAAATTGGATGCTTTGTATAGAAATCTCCCCTATTTATTAATCCTGCATCTTTTTAGGAAAGGATCATTCAGAACGAACTCCGCCTCATAAGTGGTATCCGATACCGGAAAAAAGGGTGGAGAGATCGATAGATGGATATATATTAATATGAAAAGCATTTCGCCTTTTGCAATGGAAAAACGGAATTCCCTACACATAAAAACGAAGAATATTTTGCGGATTGACATGGATATCCCCTTGACAGACAGGAGGGTGTTTAGTATAATAAACTTCGCTGTAAAGAAAAAAGCTTTACATAATCCTCTTTCCGGCTGTGGATGCTACGCAGAAAGGGGATGATTTTGCGGCAAGGGGAGGCGGAGATGTGGCGAAGGATCTAGGAATCACGATTTTGCTTGATTTTTATGGGGACATGCTCACGGAAAAGCAGCGGGATTTTCTTGGCTACTATTATAATGACGACCTTTCCCTGTCCGAAATCGCGGAAAACGAGGGCATCACCCGGCAGGGTGTGCGCGATTCGATCAAGCGCGCGGAGGCACAGTTGTTTGATATGGAGGAGCGGCTGGGGCTTGCCCGCCGCTTTCATGAAATGCGCAAAGGCCTCGACGAGATTGTTGAATGCGCGAATGCGATCAGCGAATATAACATGCGGTATGGCCTTTCCCGCGAAATCAACGATACAACTGTGAAGATCAAGGCGATTGCACAGTCCTTGTGCGAAGTGTAAAGGGAGTGATCATTTGGCTTTTGAAGGCCTTTCCGATAAGCTTGAAGCCGCGTTTAAAAAGCTGCGCGGCAAGGGCAAGCTCAGTGAGACAGATGTGCGCAGTGCCATGCGCGAAGTGCGTCTTGCGCTTTTGGAGGCGGACGTCAACTATAAGGTGGCCCGCGATTTTACCGCCAAGGTAACAGAACGCGCGATCGGCGCGCAGGTGATGGAGAGCCTGACACCCGGGCAGATGGTGGTCAAGATCGTCAATGAAGAGCTCACTGAGCTGATGGGCGGTACGCGCAGCCGCCTTGCGAGCGCGTCGCATCCGCCGACCGTCGTCATGATGTGCGGCCTGCAGGGCGTTGGCAAGACGACCTATTGCGCAAAGCTCGGCCTGATGCTTAAAAATCAGGGGAATCGTCCTCTGCTTGTGGCCTGTGATATCTACCGCCCTGCGGCGATCAAGCAGCTACAGGTTGTGGGTGAAAAGGCGGGTGTCCCTGTTTTTGAAAAGGGGACAGCAGACCCGGTGGAGATTGCGCGGGATGCGATCAAGCTCGCAAGGGATCAGGGCTATGACTATGTCTTGCTCGATACGGCCGGCCGTCTGCATATCGATGAGGAGCTCATGGATGAGCTCAAGCGCGTTAAGGCGGAGATCAAGCCCCATGAGATCCTGCTGCTGATCGACGCAATGACTGGTCAGGACGCCGTCAATGTGGCCACCGCCTTCAATGAGGCGCTCGGCGTTGACGGTCTTGTGTTGACCAAGCTCGACGGCGATACCCGCGGCGGTGCAGCGCTCTCGGCGCGCGCGGTCACGGGGAAGCCGATCAAATTCATCGGCACGGGCGAAAAGCTCGGCGACCTCGATGCGTTCCATCCGGACCGGATGGCCTCGCGTATCCTCGGCATGGGGGACGTACTTTCCCTGATCGAGAAGGCGGAGACGACGCTTGATGAGAAAAAGGCGATGGAGCTTGAGGCGAAGCTTCGAAAGAATAAATTCGACCTGAATGATTTGCTCAACCAGCTTCGTGAGATGAAGAAGATGGGAAATCTCAAGGAGATGCTGGCGATGCTGCCCGGAGTCGGGAAGCAATTGAATGATGTGGAGATCGACGAGCGGCAGTTCGACCGCACGCAGGCGATCATCCTTTCCATGACGCCGGCGGAGCGCGAAAAGCCGGATCTGATCAATCCCTCGCGCAAGCGGCGCATTGCAGCCGGCTGCGGAATGCAGGTGGAGGATGTTAACCGCCTTTTGAAGCAATATCGCGATATGCAGAGGATGTTCAAGCAGTTCAGCGGCAAGGGCATGCGCAAAAAGATGCGCCGCATGGGGCAGCTTCCGCCCGGTATGGGCGGCGGCCTATTTTAAATTCGCTTTCAGCACGTCGGCCCTTCGCCCCAAACGGCAGGTGAAAACGTGATGAATAAAATAAATTACTTTTATTTTCTGGAGGAATGCAGTTATGGCAGTTAAAATCAGACTGCGCCGCATGGGCGCAAAGAAGGCACCGTTTTACCGCATCGTGGTCGCGGATTCCCGCTATCCCCGCGACGGTCGCTTCATTGAGGAGATCGGCTATTACAATCCGCTGCAGGATCCGCCCGTAGTGAAGATTGATGCGGAGAAGGCGGCGAAATGGATTGCCAACGGCGCGCAGCCGACCGATACCGTCAAGGCGATCTTCAAGAAGAACGATATCATCAAATAACTGCCCATTGATTAGGAGGGCTTCATTTTGAAGGAGTTACTGATCACAATCGCACAGGGCCTTGTAGAAGACCCGTCTGCCGTTTCCGTCGATGTGGACGCCCCGGATGAAGAGGGGACAGTCGTTTATCACCTTCATGTCGCGCAGTCGGACATGGGCCGCGTAATCGGCAAGCAGGGGCGGATCGCAAAGGCAATCCGTACGGTGATGAAATCCGTGGCGACCCGTGCGAATGAAAAAATTCGTGTGGATATCGACTGAATATCCTTACATGTTGCAAAAAGCGCTCCCGGGCAAGAAGTCCGGGGGCGCGTCAGTTTGTCGAAAAAGGGATATCGTTGCATCAGAACCATTTCGTAATATTTCCGTATTATGCTTGCCTTTTTGATTGCCTTGACAACGGAAGAAGAAATTGGACCGCGCTCAGGC
>ERZ781272.936-NODE-936-length-13457-cov-4.910461_pt1 | contig 13457 bp, 9 predicted proteins | sample MGYA00375850_ERZ781272 | MGnify/ENA primary metagenome ERZ781272 (study PRJEB29790, sample SAMN06051246) | human gut metagenome | host: Homo sapiens | place: USA: Cincinnati, Ohio | collected 2013-06-21 | study: EMG produced TPA metagenomics assembly of the Gut...
CCACCGACCGGGCCACTGGTTGCGTTCAATGGCAGGTCAGCATATGGCGGGAATCGATGTGATCGGAAGCCAGGTGATCTTCGGCGCTCCCGTACAGACACGCAAAGGTATGGGCGGCATGGAGGTTGACGGAGAATTTTTCCATTATATTCTCGGTAAGCTGGGGGCTTCTGCCGGACATCTGGACCCATTGAAAAAGGGCCGTACCATGTGTGAGCTGTTTGGCGCTTATGGCTGGAACTTCGGTGTACGGGATATGAAATATCTTCTGGATCATCTGCTGTTAAGGGGTGTGAATCATCTGGTTCCCCATGCGTTTTCCATGGCAGACTATCCGGATATAGACTGCCCGCCGCACTTTTATGCGAGAGGGAACAACGGACAGTTTCCGTGGTTTGCAGAGCTGATGAAATATGCAAACAGAATGTGTGAGCTTTTCAATCATGGCATTCATGCGGCTTCTGTGGCTGTTCTGTATGATGGGGAAGCGGACTGGACGGGAAAGCATCTTCCCATGCAGAAGATCGGAAGAGAACTGATGCAGAACCAGATAGAATTTGATGTGGTATCTCTGGATATGCTGAAAAATCCGGCCCGGTATCACGGAATGCTGGAAGGAAAAAAGCTGGTGATCAATGGGGTTGAATTTGATGCATTGCTGGTTCCTTACGCACAATATATTCCGGCAGAGCTTGCCGAATTTACTAAGCACAGCAAGGAATTTCCGGTTTATTATGTGGGCGGCTATCCGGAGCAGGTATTAAAGGGAGAGGATGGAACCGCGCCGTCTGATGAGAGCTGGAAAGAGTTCAGTGAGGCAGTGAGGATGGAAAATCTTGCTGCTTTACTAAAGGGGCGGGGTATGACTGAGATTACTATAGAGCCTGCTTTTTCCCGGATCAGTGTTTACCATTACCAGAAAGACCGCCGGATTTTTATGCTGATGAATGAATCATCGGAGCGTGCCTATGCGGGTACCGTGACACTGCCGGGAGGAGAGGAATTTGTATATTATGACGGCATGAAAGATTGTTACCAAAATGCACAGACAGAAATCCGCGCTGGAAAAAGCATCGTCAATTTGGAGATGGAACCTGGAGAGAGCTGTGTGCTGATGGAGAAAAAGGATTTGCTTTGTGAAGAACCATGGAAGTCTTTTGCCGTGCAGGCAGAGGAATGCACAGAGAGCATGGAGCTTGCGGATGACTGGAAAGTAGAGCTGGCCGGGGCCAAAGAATATCCGGAGTTTATGAGGGAACTGCAGATGAAAGCCTTGGTTCCCATCTCAGAGCTGGAACCGGAATTTTCCGGAATTATCCGATATACAAAAGAGGTTTTTCTGACAAAATATCCGGAAAAAGCATACCTGAAGGCCGAGCATGTATATGAGGTAATGCAGGTTATTGTGAATGGAGGGGAAGCAGGAAAATGTCTGACGCCACCCTATCAGACTGACATTCAAAAGTATTTGAAGGCCGGAAAAAATACCATTGTGGTGGAAGTAGCCAATACCCCGGGAAGAGATCAGCTTCATTATCCGATGCCGCCTTTTGACTTCAGTCATGCAGCATTGGAGCCCAGCGGTATGTTCGGAAAAGTCATACTATACTGGAAATAAAGAAAAGGCTGTGATTCCTCGGAGTCATACAGCCTGAAACAGCCTCTTAAGGAGGTCTGCAAACTTATTATATGAGATAGGAGAAAGAAAGCATGAATAAAATCGTGAATCCGATTATTCCGGGATTTTATCCGGATCCCTCTATCTGCAGGGCAGGGGAGGAGTATTATATCGCCTGCTCCAGCTTTGAGCTGTGTCCGGGGATTCCAATCTTCCATAGCAGGGATCTGGTTCACTGGAAGCAGATCTGCTATGCCATAACACCGGAGAACGGACTGCATGTGGAGAAGAACAGTATGGTTGGAGGTCTGATGGCACCTACCCTTCGGTATCATCAGGGCACGTATTATATCATTAATACGAATTTCAGTGACCGGGGGAATTATATCATTACCGCAGAGAACCCCAGGGGTCCCTGGTCCATGCCGCATTGGCTGGAGGATGTTCCGGGAATTGACGCATCCATTTTTTTTGATAACGATGGTCAGTGCTATGTGATGGGTACCGGAAATGTCTGGGATAATGGTACCGGTGTGAAGGAACGGGGTATCTGGCTGGCGAAATATGATATTGAGCATTATCAAATGGCAGGAGAGCCGGTCACTATTTTTAACAGTGCCCTGCGGGGAGCTGCTTCGCCGGAGGCACCGCACCTTTATCATATCGGAGATTATTATTATCTGATCATAGCAGAGGGCGGAACAGAACATTATCATTCTGTGGCAGTGGCCAGAAGCAAAGAATTATTTGGTTTTTATGAGGGGAATCCGGCAAATCCGGTTATAACCCACCGTCATATGGGATTTTGCTGCCCGATCACGAATGTGGGACATGCAGACCTGGTAGAGCTTCCGGATGGAAGCTGGTATGCCGTGATGCTGGCTTCCCGCCTGATTGATGGCACCGGGAAAAACATCGGAAGAGAAACCTTTCTCTGTCCGGTCATCTGGGAAAGAGACTGGCCGGTATTTTCTCCGGAAACCGGAAAGGTGGAATGGGAATATCCCGCACCGGAGTGTCTTCCCTGGACACCCCTGGAGCCGGAGCTGCCCAGAGATGATTTTGACGATGGAAAACTGAATCTGTGCTGGACTTTCTGGGGCACTCCTTATGAAAAGTTTTTAGAGATCGTTGATTCTAAACTGTATTTGAAATGCATCCGGCAGACCTTGACAGAGGATATGAGGCAGATGGGCTTTGTTCCGGAATTCAGGAAAGACCAATACGCTTCCTTTGTGGCGAGATGTCAGAGGCGGATTCACACAACGGCAACCTGCCGGATGTCTTTTATGCCGAATGGAAAAGAGACAGCCGGTATGGCTGTGATGCAGGCGATGAATCATCAGTATCATCTGGAAAGAGCACTGGAAAGGGGAAGGCAGATCGTACGGCTGGTACAGTATACGGCAGATTATGATGTACCGCCGTATTTCCCGGGCTTTGTCAGCAGAACCAACAGAATGGTGATCGCAGAGGCAGGCTGGGAACAGGAAGATATCGTTCTTCGGATAGAAATGGACGGAGAAAGATTTATCATCAGCTATGGTGAATCGGAGGAAAACCTGAAAGAATTGTGCATTGCAGACGGCAATGTGATCAATCCGGAAAAGGTTGGCTGTATGGCAGGAACCATGATCGGCATGTATGCCACTGGAAACGGAGAGGATATTGATAACCGGGCATCCTTTGACTGGTTCGAGCTGATTTAAGAGATATTTGGGAAAAAGAGAGGATAAAGCTATGACCAATAAAGAAGTAATCCAGGCATTTTATAAAGAGTTTTTTAATGATCACCTTGTGGAAGCCGCAGACAAATATGTCCTTGAGGATTATATCCAGCACAACCCGGGTGTGGGACAGGGCCGCGAAGCATTAAAAAATGCGTTTGCAGATAAATTTGCTTCTAATCCGGCCTTTCGTCTGAATATTGTAAAAATGATTGAAGAGGATGATATGGTAGCGGTATATCTGAAAAATGTAGATTCTGAGGGCAATACATTATGCCGCGTGGTTGATATGTACCGTTTGGCTGACGGAAAACTGGCGGAGCATTGGGATGTGCTGCAGCCCTGTGAATTATGAGGTCATACAGGGAATGACCCGTAACAAAAAAAGGTCAAAATAAGTTGTGTATTTTAACCTTCCTGAAAAGTAGTAAAAAATAAGGTCATTAAATATAAGAAATTACATTGCGAATGGAGAAGAGAAAAAAAACAGGTACTGATAGAATAAGCACAGATGGAAGAGACGTATTCCAAGCTTAAAACACAAGGAGGAAAAAAATGAAATTCAAAAAAATTGCAGCACTTGTTCTTACCGCAGCAATGCTGGCATCTGCACCTGTCTGTGCACATGCCGAAATTATCGGAGCTGACCAGGATGCAGCCAATACGGAAATGACTGACGAAACCCTGAAAGTGGGACTTGCTTCCGAACCCTCTACCCTTTGGGGTGCAGCAGCCGGACAGGTAGAAAATGAAGCGCAGATAGTCATGAGCGCATTGATGGACACTCTGATCAGGGAAGACAAGGCTACCGGCGAGATTCTTCCAAACCTTGCAACCGCATGGGAATGGGCAGATGACACACACTGCAGGTTCACCTTAAGAGATGATGTTACCATGTCTGATGGAACACCGTTGGTAGCTGACGACGTTGTTTATACGGTTGGCGTATGGACAGAATACAGTGCAAACACAGATACCGGACGTTTCATCAAAGGTGCGGAAGCACAGGATGAGCATACCGTAACGATCGAATTTACCCAGAAGGCGCCGGATCTTCTGAAAGTGCTTTCCTGGTCAAACTTCGGCATCGCAAGTGAAGAAGAGGTAGAAGCGGCAGGCGGCCTTGAGGCAGTACAGTCCAATCCGGTGATCGGTTCCGGCAAATACCGTTTTGTTGAGTGGCAGAGCGGGCAGTCCATCACTCTGGAAAGAAATGAGGAATACTGGAACAAGGATTACAAGGGGTATTACAAACAGATCGTCCTGACCTTCACCAATGATGCGGCAGCCCGTGAAATGGCAGTAGAATCCGGTGATTCTCAGGTGGCGGTAGATATGCCGGTGATTCAGGCCGCTACCTATGCAGAGAGCGAAAATGTCAATGTCGTTGTTTATGACTTCGGCCAGGTAACACATCTGTGGTACAACATGACAGAGGAACATGCAACCCAGGACCAGAAGGTAAGAGAAGCAATCCAGAAATGTATTGATTACAATGCACTGGCGCAGGTAGGTACGGCAGGCGTCGGCACACAGGCATTGGGATATCTGTCTACGAACAGTATCTACTACAATGAAACCTATACGGAAGAGGAGAGGGTGGTTGATATAGAGGGCGCAAAGGCTCTGTTGGAAGAAGCCGGTTATGCGGATGGCCTGGAGCTGAAAATGCTCGGACTTCAGGATTCCGTTCCCACCTATACGGTTATCCAGGAAAACCTTCGTGCAGCAGGCATTAATGCAAATATTGAAACACCGGATACCGCTCAGTTTGTGCAGGATGCTTTTGCCGGAAATTATGACCTGATCGTTATTGGCGAGTGGGTACCGAACAGAAATCCATCCGCATTCACATTCCTGAACAAAGACGATATTGCAGGCGGATTCATTATCGGCGGGCCGAAGGTAACAACCGACGAAACCGATGCCCTGATCCACGAGATTATCAGAGAAGAAGATCAGGATGCGGCAAAAGAAAAAATTGCACAGCTTGAGCAGATTATGAAAGACGGATGCATCCAGACCAATCTGTATCCGGAACTGAAAGCGTCTGTTATTGCCAAAGACCTGAAAGGATACGGCACTATTGAGAGAGGCTTCATTGATATTACAAGCCTTTACAAATAAGTTTGGAAACTTCCGATACGGATGATTATTTGACACTGCGGGGATTTCCTCACAGTGTCAAATTCCTATAAGGGCATAATAAATTAAAGAATGGTCTATTCCGGCATTTATCTTGTCCGCAGAAAATGTCAATGCGCTTAAAGTGGGAGAAATAAGATGCTAAAATACATAGTAAAACGGATTCTTTTGCTGATTCCGATTCTGCTCGGAGTTTCAGCGATCATCTTTATATTGAAAACATTTACTCCTGGTGACCCTGCCCGTCAGATTCTTGGAAATAATGCTACTCAGGAACAGATCGATGCAAAGAGAGAAGAGCTTGGACTGAACGATCCGGTTCCGGTGCAGTATGTAAGATATATCGCAAGGGTATGTCATGGGGATTTCGGTGATTCCTATCGTACCGGAGAATCGGTGATCAAAGAAATCATGCCTCGTATTGCTACCTCCGCAAAGATTACCTTGGGAGCGGTTGCCATCGGCGCCATACTGGGAGTGCTGCTGGGAATCATTTCCGCTCTGAAAAAATATACATGGATAGATTCTCTGGTGCTGGTTATTTCCATGTTTTTTCAATCCGTCCCGGAGTTTGTTGTGGCATTGGTGCTGATCATGGTTCTCGCTGTAAATCTGCACTTACTGCCTGCCACAGGTATTGAAACGGCCCAGGGTTATATTATGCCAATGATGTGTACCGGACTTGCCTCCGTTGCCAGCTACACACGTATTACCAGATCCAGTATGCTGGAGGTTTTGGGGGAAGACTATATTCGTACAGCAAGAGCCAAGGGCCAGGAAGAAGGAAAAATCGTTCAGAGCCATGCACTGCGCAATGCGATGATTCCGGTAGCGCAGTCAATTGGTACAAGCCTTGGCAACTGTATTGGCGGCGCTATGGTACTGGAAACGGTTTTCGGTGTACCTGGAGTCGGAAAATATATCGTGGATTCAATCACGCAGAGAAATTATCCGTCCGTTCTTGGCGGAGCCATGATTCTTGCAATTATTCTTACGGTAATCAATCTTCTGGTGGATATCAGCTTCGTCCTGATTGACCCGCGCCTGAAGACAACGATTATTTCCGGCGGTGCGAAAAAAGTCAAGAGAGCAAAAGCGGCATAGGGGAGGAAAAAATTATGGCTAAGATGCATACTCCCGCAATGGAGAAAATTGAAAGAAAAAATGCAAAACGTAAAAAACCTGTTAAATCCACACCGGCTTATGAGTCCTGGAAGCGATTTAAACGCAATCCCACAGCCCTGATTGGATTGGCGGTTGTAGGCATATTGATTCTGATTGCGATATTCGCACCGTTAATTGCACCCTATGATTACCAGGCACAGGATTATACGGCCATGATGCAGAAGCCGTCCGCAGCCCATCTGTTTGGAACGGATCAGTTCGGACGTGATATTTTCAGCCGTTGTATTTACGGAGCAAGATACAGCCTTCTGATAGCGCTTTTCTGCACAGTCGCAGCATTTTTTAGCGGCGGCCTGCTTGGGATTATTGCAGGATATTTCGGCGGCAAAATAGATACCATTATTATGCGTATCATGGATGTTTTTCAGGCGGTGCCGATGATTATGATGGCAATGTGTATCGTGGCGGTTCTTGGAAACGGTATTTTGCAGCTTGTTGCGGCAATTATGTTTGCTTCCATGCCTACCATGGCAAGAAACAACCGTGCGGCGATTCTGCGTGTACGAGGCAGTGACTATATCGAGTCTTCCGAGGCGGTCGGCGTGGGACAGATTCGTATGATTATTAAGCATATGATTCCGAATGCAGTCGGCGTTATGATCATTTATTTCGTTGGTTTTCTGGCAGTTTCCATTATGATGATGTCCTCTATGAGCTACATCGGCGTCGGACTTGCGGCTCCCACTCCGGAATGGGGACTGATCTTAAATGACGGCAAAGCCTACTTAACATCGGCGCCTTATATGATGCTGTTCCCGGCTATGATGATCATGATTACCTGCTTCGCATTTAACCTTATGGGCGACGGACTTCGCGATGCGTTTGACCCGAGACTGAAATAAGGAGAACCAGAACAATGAGTAAAAATATTTTAAGTATCAGGGATTTAGTCATTCATTATGAGACTGACGAAGAAGTCGTAGAGGCTGTAAATAAAATTAATCTTACTCTGGGAAGGGGGCAGGTTTTGGGGCTGGTAGGAGAGACAGGCGCCGGCAAAACGACGACGGCTCTTGGCATTATGGGGCTTCTGCCGCCCAAGGTAGGTCATGTGATCCAGGGCAGCATTGAGCTGGACGGAGAAAATCTTCTGTCGAAATCCGCAAGAGAAATGCGTGCTGTCCGCGGCAAAAAGATCAGCATGATCTTCCAGGACCCTATGACTGCCTTAAACCCGGTTAAGACTGTCGGTGACCAGATTGCAGAGGTTGTTTATCTGCACAATAAACGCTCCAGAGCAGAAGCACTGAAAAGAGCACAGGAAATGCTGGCAATGGTAGGGATCGTTCCGGAGAGGTATAAAGATTATCCGCATCAGTTCTCCGGGGGTATGAAGCAGCGTATTGTCATTGCAATCGCATTGGCCTGTGAACCGGAGCTTTTGATTGCAGATGAACCTACGACTGCACTGGATGTAACCATTCAGGCACAGATTTTGGATATGATGCGCAAGCTGCAGAAGGAAAACGGAACCTCCATGATCCTGATTACCCATGATCTGGGTGTTGTTGCCGAAATGTGCGACCACTGTGCAGTTATGTACGGCGGTGAAATTGTGGAATACGGTACCGTTTGTCAGATTTTTGATAATCCGAAGCATCCGTATACAAAAGCTCTGTACCGTTCCATTCCGTCGCTGGATCAGGACGTGGAGAGACTTCATGTCATTCCGGGAATGGTAACGGATCCTTCGGACCTGCCGAGCTGCTGCAGCTTCTGTGAACGCTGTGAGGAGAAGAAGCCGGAATGTGCAGAGCATGATCCGTGGACGGTTGAGGTGGAACCGGGACATACAGCAAAATGTTTCCGGTATACACCGGAATGGGAGGCGAAATAAATGGAAAATCTGATAGAAGTTAGAAATCTGAAGAAGTATTTTTTGACGCCCCGCGGGATGCTCCATGCTGTGGACAATGTGACCTTCAGCATTGAAAAAGGAAAAACGATTGGTATTGTGGGAGAGTCCGGATGTGGAAAATCCACCCTGGGAAAGACGCTGATGAGACTGCATAACCCGACTTCCGGTGAGATATTGTATAAGGGCGCCGACATTGCCGGCATGCCGATTAAGGAGTTTAAAAAGAATTACCGTTCCCACATTCAGATGGTATTCCAGGATCCGTATGCATCCCTGGATCCTCGTATGAATGTACTGCAGTTGATCGAGGAACCCATCAAGGTAAACAACAAAAAACTAAGCAAAACTGAGGTTACAAAGAAGGCGCAGGAAATGATGAATCTGGTAGGTCTGGCTAAGAGACTGGAAGGTTCTTATCCCCATGAGCTGGATGGCGGGCGCCGTCAGCGTATCGGTGTTGCCCGTGCTCTTTCCCTGAATCCGGAGTTCGTTGTTTGTGACGAGCCGGTATCCGCACTGGATGTATCCATTCAGGCGCAGATTCTGAACCTCCTTCAGGACCTGCAGGAAGAACGCGGTCTGACGTATATGTTTATTACTCATGATATGTCCGTGGTAAAACATATTTCCGATGACATCGCAGTGATGTATCTGGGGCAGATGATCGAGAAATGTCCTGCAAATGAGATTTTTAAGGATACCATTCATCCGTATTCTCAGGCACTTTTGTCTGCAATTCCGATTCCCAATGTGCACGTAAAGCATGAAAGAATGGTTCTTAAGGGAGAACTTACCTCCCCGATTGATCCGAAGCCGTGCTGCCGTTTTGCAGCAAGATGCCCGTATGCAAAACAGGAGTGCCTGGAAAGAGAACCACAGCTTCGCGAGCTTCGTCAGAATCATCTGGTGGCATGTCATTATGCGGAAAATTTCGTAAGATAACAGTGCCCCGGTAAAAGAGTTGGAGCCTGCCAGAAGGCATGGACGTAAAGGATATATAATGCTTTTTGCCTATACCATTTTGGAGGAATATGCATGTTAAAAAAAGAGAAATTTTATTTATCCATACAGGATAATCCGCATGAAGAAAGTATGCATTCGGAAATTGAGCTTATATTTATTTTGGAAGGAAATGTGGATATCAGTGTGGAGCAGAAGGTGTCCCACCTGAAGGCGGAGGATATTCTTGTTGTCAACGCGAATAAACACCATACGCTGAAGGCGTCAGAAGGGCAGTTGATCATGCGCCTGATGATCCATTATAAAATGGCATGCGAAGCATTCCAGGGAGAAAATGTAATATTCTGGTGTGATTCCAGCGTTTCTAAAAATGAGAAATATAACGAGCTGAGAATCATATTGAAGCGTCTTCTGAAGCATTATGCAGAGAAAGAAAATTATGAAAAAACCTTTGGGTTTATGGCGGACTGTTACTTGATACTTCATCATCTTACCGCCAATTTTATGGTGAAATCCACGGATATCCAGAACAGTGAGGAAGGAGACCGGTATGAGGAGCGGCTGAATCAGATCAACCAGTATATCAATACGAATTATGACCAGCCTATCAGTATGAAGGATCTGTCTGAAAAGCTGTTTCTTTCCAATGGTTATTTATCTCGGTTTTTTAAGAAAAATTACGGGATGAGCTTTGCCAGTTATCTGACAAATGTCCGGGTCTTTCATGCAGCGGACGAGCTTCTCTATACCGATGCGCCGATTACGGTGGTGGCCTATGACTGCGGGTTTACCTCAGCGGCATTTTTTAATAAAGTGTTTAAGAATGCATATGGGGTCACGCCTTCGGAGTTCCGCAGGAGGGCGGCCGCACAGGAAAGAGAAACAGAAGCTGATTCTGATAAAAAGGCTCTGGAGAAGAGAATTGAGCGGATTGTGATAAAGGAAGAGCTTGGTGATGCATGCGGAGATGATTCCCATGTAAGGGAGGTTACCGGAGAGTATTCGGTAACAGAGCCGGAAGAGTTTCAGAATTATTGGGGTGACACCATTAATTTCGGAGATGCATCCAATCTTTTGCATTCCTCTATGCGTGAGCATCTGATGATCCTGCAGAGGGCGCTGGGGTTTCAATACGTCCGGTTCTGGAGCCTGTTCACAAAAGGATTTTTTATTAAGCCTGATCAGGAGGAATATGATTTCAGCCAGATCGATTCCATACTGGATTTTGTTCTGGAACAGGGAATGAAGCCGTTTATTGAATTGGGAATGAAGCCCAAGGTCATTCATTATGAGGTAGGGCAGACCGTAGAGACAGAAAGGGTGACATATCAGCCTTTTACGGTACCACAATGGGACCGGCTCATGCGTGCCTTTATGCGTCATCTGAGTATGCGTTACGGTCAGAATGTATTGGACGGATGGCGGATGGAGCTTTGGTTTGACGAAGATCTCAGATCAAATAGAAATGAATGGGAAAACTATTTTGACAAATTTGAAGTCACCTACCGGGCTGTAAAAGAATGCAATGAAAAAATCGCGGTCGGCGGTTATGGTATCAGAATGGATTACGGTGCGGAGCAAAGGCAGGATTTTTTGGCCCGATGGGCTTTGAGAACCTGTCAGCCGGATTACATATCCATTATGTTTTATGCATATGAGCGCGGCGCGGACGGCAAAGACATTTATGCGAAACGAAGTACAGACAATGAAGTGTTCCTGCATTTCTTGGATAGAGAAAAAAAGCTTCTGTCTGCGTGCGGAATGGGAGCGCTTCCAATCTATATCTGTGAGTGGAATCTGACACCCAGTGTGCGTAACTATATCAATGATTCTACCTTTAAGGGGGCCTATATTATCAAGAATATCATTGATCTGTATGGAAGGGTGGAGTGTATGGGATATGGCGCAGGAAGCGACCGGCAGTATGCCTCTTACGATACACCGGGAATGCTGTTTGGCGGAACCGGCCTGATTACCAAGGAAGGAATCCTGAAGCCGGCGGCCTTTGCGCTGGAGTTTATGAACCGGCTGTTTCCGTATTATGTGGGAAAGGATAAGAATTATCTGATCACCACAGACTGTCATGATAATTACGGAATCGTCTGTCACAACCAGCAGATTTTGAATTACAATTATTATCTGACATCCGAATCAGCGATTGAAAAGGACTGTACATGGAAATACTTTGAAGGCCGCCGGAAGCTCAAGCTTAAGCTTCTGCTGAAAGGTTTGAGGGACGGGGCGTACCGCGTAAAGGTTTACCGCATCAATTACCTGAACGGAAGTGTGCTGGATATCTGGGAGTCCATGGATTATGACAATGAACTTTCCAGAAATGATGTCAAGTATTTCCGGAGAATCTGCGAACCCAAGATGAGTATTCGGAAAGCAGAGACGGTACAGGGAAATCTGCTGATCCGGGAAGAGCTTCAGATGAATGAAATTGCATTTATCCGGATCAGGCGGATCATATAAAAGAAAGAGCTTTCGCAGCAGAATAGAGTTATTCCTTCTGCTCCGGGGGCTTTTTTATTTCATACCAGGGTATTTCGTTTTGTTGTGCAATCCGGCTCATAGCTGCCGTTGGTACGGCGGAGAGGTCAAAATTTGCCAGACGGAATTGCCTTTTCCGAAAAACAGAGAAAATAAAGGTTACTATAGGGTCGGATAATGAGATAAAATACGGAAAGTGCTTATCGGGCAGATGCTTTATAATGACAGCATAAGCGTAGCTGTTCATTATCTTCACGGCTGCAGATAAATACCGATGTACGAATTTGAAGGAAAAGAGAGGAAGAAGAATGAGAATTTTAGGATTGTCTTTTGGAAAGAAAAATGCCAACTGCGATATTCTCTGTAAGGAGGCTCTTTATGGAGCAAGAGAAGCGTACCCGGATGCAGAGATCAAGTTCATCAATACACAGAGATTGACTATTGACCGCTGTATCGGATGCGGGGCATGTTCAAAAGCATTGGAAAAAGGAAAAGATAATGTCTGTATTATCAAGGACGATTTCCAGATGGTTGAGAATGAAATCCGTGCAGCGGATGCAGTGATCGTTGCCGCTCCCGTATATGTATTGCAGCCGGTAGGACAGTTTAAAAATCTGGTAGACCGTTTCTCCTGCAGACATGATGTATCCGCAATCAACTGGGTACTGGATAAGAGAAGGGCAGGCGAGATGCCGGGAGACCCCGACGAGTTTCCGCAGGCACGCTTAAGAAGACGTACGGTTTCTTATATTTCAGTAGGTGGTGCAAGTACAGACCACTGGACTTCTATGGGTACGGCAACCCTTCATTTATTCGGCTTTCCGGTAATGATGCAGGTGGTATCCAACTATAATGCAAACAGTATGGGAACCGTTGGAAATCCATATCTTGATAAAGAACTGATCGGACATATGCACGAAATCGGAAAACGTACCGCCAAGGCATATGAAATGGCTCCGAAGGATGTAGAATACTATAATCCGAAGGATATGGGAACCTGTCCGGTGTGCCATCAGAATCTTCTGACAGTAAACGGCACAACAACCGTCCAGTGCCCGATCTGCGGCATTGAAGGAAAGATTTCCATTGACGAAGATAAATTAAATGTCACCTTCTCTGAAAAAGAGCAGGCAAGAGCAAGAGGTACCTTTGCAGGACTCCGTGAGCATACGGTAGAGATTCAGGGCTTTGGCGCTGTCTGCGGACCAAAGATTATGGCAAACAAAGAATATCTGGATAAACAGATGGACGAAAGAATCAAAAAATTTGAGGAAACCATCAATCAACAATAAAAATTTCTAAACCAGAAAGATAGTGTATACATAAGAATTTTTTGTCAGTAACCGCAGAAATGTGGTTACTGATTCCTATAAATGGGAAAAGGAGTAGAGCTGATGAAAAGATATGAAACGCAGGTCTGCGTGATCGCGGCAGGTCCGTCCGGCCTTTCCGCTGCCGTGCAGGCAGCGGA